>AMFJ01005852.1_pt1 | contig 18853 bp, 20 predicted proteins | sample 427208 | NCBI WGS metagenome assembly AMFJ01 (sample SAMN02954298, study PRJNA114691) | groundwater metagenome | biome: aquatic; feature: subsurface aquifer; material: sediment; isolation source: subsurface aquifer sediment | place: USA: Rifle, CO | collected 2008-08 | reverse complement strand
AAACCTGGGGGGCGGTGAAATTGTGTGCTTGCATGGAGAATTGGGTGCGGGAAAAACAACTTTCACTCAAGGACTCCTAGCTGAGCTTGGAGCGGAAGGCCCCTACACTAGCCCGACTTTTTTGATAATGAAGCAATACGATATCAAATCAAAAATCAACGCACTACAAACCAAGAGCCACAAACTACGAACCATTTATCACATAGATGCGTATAGGATTAGCGAGCAGGATTTAATGAATTTGGGATGGGAAGAGATTGCGGGAAATAAAAATAATATTATAATTTTAGAGTGGCCTGAGCGAGTGAAGAAAATTTTGCCGGAAGATAGAACGGAAATATGGTTTGAATGGATAGATGAAAATAAAAGAAAAATAATTTTTTAAATAAATAACCAATCTTACGCATTTGTTTCTGTCGATACACGCTCCGGCGCACCAGTTTTTCAGAAAAATAAAACGCCGACATTTCGCTTGAAGTTATCCTTTCTGTTTAGTGTGATTATCGCCTCCGTAGCGTATCGTTATAGTCAAATGCGTAAGATCTATAATAAATAAAAAAATATGGAAAAGATAATCCAATTTTCATTCTTGTCGCTGGCACTTATTATTCTGGCCGGATGCGCCCAGCAAGAAGCGGGGAAAAAAGAATCAGACATAAAGCCTATTTCTCTGACAAGCCCCATAGAGAATACAGGCAATATGGTGAATAAGAAAAAAGATATGGAAAAAAACATCCAAGACGCAGCTAATAAAGAAAATGAAAATCGTAAAAACGCTATGGAAACAATCAATGATAAAAAAACAGACGGAGCGGGCGACAATTCCGCTTTGGTAAAAAAATATACATCGGCAAATATCAAGACCAATCAGGGAGACATCAAAGTAAAATTGTATGGAGACAGCGCTCCGGTGACTGTGGGAAATTTTTTGAAACTTGCAAGCGAAGATTTTTATGCCAACACCAAATTCCATCGAGTGATCAAAGGCTTTATGATTCAAGGCGGAGACCCGTTGAGCAAGGAATCTTCAAAAAAAGACCAATGGGGAACAGGCGGGCCGGGATATTCTTTCAAGGATGAGCTTAAAGGAACTGAAAAATATCCGCAAGGCACTTTGGCTATGGCCAATTCCGGACCCGACACCAATGGCAGTCAATTTTTCATTGTGACCGCCAGTCCCGCTGCCCAGCTTCCTGCCAACTACACGGTTTTCGGCGAAGTAGTTTCTGGAATGGATGTAGCGCTCAAAATTGAAAATGTTAAAACAGAAGCGAGTGATCGGCCGGTGGAGGATGTGGTAATTGAGGGAATAGAAGCTTTGGAGAAATAAAAAACATCAATACATATGAAAACCGCCTGCGGAGGGCGGTTTTTTGCTAAATATGGGCTTTGGCGTTAAAATGGAGGTGATATAAATTGACCAAAGATTTATTTATAAAACAAACCTTATTATAAACATTTAAATTATTAATATTCCTAAGCCAATATTTTTAAGAATACCAATTGTATGAAAGCTATAGATGAACAACTTAATTATATTCTTTCACTCCCAGCCGAAAATGAAATAATTGAGTGGAAAGAAGCTAAAAATAGTTTCGATTTTAGAAAACTAGGTAAATATTTTAGTGCCCTTAGTAATGAGGCAAATTTAAAAAATAAAAAATCAGCTTGGCTGGTTTTTGGAATTAAAGATAATAAAGATATTATTGGAACAAATTTTAGAAACGACTCTATAAGCTTAAATAGTTTAAAATCTGAACTTTCCAGAGATACGACAGGCGGGATCTCTCTTGTAGAAATTTATGAAACATATAGAAATGGAAAAAGAATTGTTCTTTTCGAGATTCCTTCTGCCCCCAGGGGGATTCCAACAGCCTGGAAAGGACACTTTTATGCAAGAGATAATGAAGATCTTGTGCCTCTTAGTATAGAAAAAATTGAAAGAATTAGATTTCAATCGAAACTTGATGATTGGAGTGCTAAGATTTGTGAGGAGGCAGATATTAAAGATTTAGATTTAACTGCAATTAAGAAAGCAAGGGAAGGTTTCATTCGAAAGAATCCGAAGATAGAAGTGAAAGAGATTAATAGTTGGGATGATATAGTATTTCTTGATAAGGCTAAAATTACAATCAATGGTAAGATTACCAGAGCAGCAATTCTCTTACTTGGAAAAACTGAATCCGAACATTTTATTAATCCCGCAAATGCAAAAATTTCTTGGATATTAAAGGATAAAGATGGAATTGAAAGAGATTACGAACATTTTAGTTGTCCATTTATCCTAGCTGTGGAAAATGTTTACACAAAAATAAGAAACTTAAGATATAGGTATATATCCAATAAAACACTTTTTCCTGAGGAAGTTGATAGATATGATCCCACTACCATCAGAGAGGCTATTAACAATTGCATAGCTCATCAAGATTATGAACTTGGAGGAAAAATAAATGTCATAGAGAAAGAAGATGACAGTTTAATTTTTTCAAATCTTGGTGCTTTCATTCCTGGAACTATAGAGAATGTTATAGAAACAGATTCACCTTCTGAGTATTATAGGAATAAATTTCTTACCGATGCTATGGTAAATGTAAATATGATTGATACTATAGGAAGTGGAATAAAAAAGATGTTTATTTCTCAAAAAAATAAATTCTTTCCATTGCCAGAATATGATTTATCTGGAAACAAGGTAAGGTTGGTAATTATTGGTAAAGTGCTTGATGTTAAGTATGCGAAAAAACTTGCACAAATTCCAGATTTAGATTTAAAAACTATAATAGCATTAGACAAGGTTCAAAAAAGAAAAAAATTAACCGAAAATGAAAACAAAGCACTTAGAAAAAAAGGTCTTATTGAGGGAAAGCGTCCTAATTTATATATTTCTTCGAGAATAGCCTTAAAGACGAATGAAAAAGGAAATTATATGAAAATGAGGGGAATAGAAGATGAATATGCTCAAAAAATGATCCTTGACTATTTAGAAAAATTTAAAAGAGCCTTTAGAACTGATTTTGAAGAAATGCTTTTAGACAAACTTTCTGTAGTTTTAGATATACAACAAAGAAAAGATAAGGTTAAAAATTTATTGCAAAAGATGAAAAAAGAGGGAAAAATAAAGCTCCAAAATGGAAAAGAATGGGTGTTGTCTAAATAAAAATTTAGACAAGATAAATTATAGTTAGACGAGACTTTAGACATAAAAAATAGACTAATCTAGTTATCTAATATATGAATAAAAAAATCAAAAAATTAGTTTTAATCGACGGGAACGCCATAATTCATAGGGCATACCATGCTTTGCCGCCTTTGACGACTAAAAAAGGGGAATTGGTGAATGCGGTTTATGGATTTTCCAGTATTTTGCTCAAGGTGATTGCTGATATCAATCCGGACTATATTCTGGCGTCATTTGATCTGGCCGGACCGACTTTTCGCCATGATGAGTACGCGGACTATAAGGCTACTCGAGTGAAAGGGCCGGATGAATTGTATGGGCAAATCGAAAGGGTGAAAGAACTGACTCGGGCTTTTAATATTCCTATTTTCGAAGAAGCCGGATTTGAGGCTGATGATGTGATCGGAACATTAGCCAAGCAAGCTAATGAAGAAGAAAACTTAGAAACGATCATTGTCACGGGAGATCTGGATACTTTACAATTGGTCAATGAAAAAACTAAAATCTATGCCTTAAGGCGCGGGATGTCTGATGTGGTGATTTATGATGAGGCTAAAGTAATGGAACGCTATCAGATAAAACCTGATCAGGTCATAGATTTCAAGGGGCTTAAGGGTGACCCGTCGGACAATATTCCTGGGGTGAAAGGAGTGGGAGAAAAAACAGCGATTGATCTTGTGAAGAAATATGGCGACATTGAAAATATTTATAAAAACATAGGAGAAATCAAAGGCGCCCTTAAGGATAAATTGGAGAGGGATAAGATGCAAGCCATCATGAGCAAGCGTTTGGCTACGATTGTTACTAATGTTCCTCTTAAGCTTGATTTAAACGTGGCTGTGACGCATGAATTTGATCGCAAAAAAATTGTGGCGCTTTTCCAAGAACTCAATTTTTTCAGCATGATCAAGAGAATACCCCAAAGCATTGAGGATATTTTGAAAGGCGAAAAAATAAATATGAATGATCAGGAGGGGGCGAAAACATCTGAAGTGAAAGACTTCAAATTCGAATTAGTGAGCAAGGAAAAGCTGGATGCGTTCATAGAAAAAATAAAAAGCGCGGAGGAAATTTCTCTCTGGGTTAGGAAGACGCCTGGGAAATATTTTGAAAGCGAGATAAGGGGCGTGGCTATCGGCTACAAAACAGGACGAGCAGGTTATGTGGAATATGACCAGGAAAATTTTTCTAAATTGAAAACGGTTTTAGAGCAGGAAAAAATAAAAAAAATCGGATATGATTTAAAATTGGAAGTGGAGGTTTTGCATCGCTACGGAATTGATTTAAAAAATATTTATTGGGACATTATGATTTCCGCCTATGTTCTTAATCCCGGAAGCAAGACAGATCTGTCTAATATTGTCCTGGAAGAATTAGGGGAAGAAATAGAAAATAACAACAAGAAGGGACAATTGGGACTAGAGATCGAATCAGCTTTGGACGTCGCGCAAAAAATGTGCCAAAAGTCGGACTATTTGTTCAAACTTAAGGGCATCCATGAGAAAAAGATCCAAGAAATTTCTTCGGAGCAGAAAAAAGGTTTAACGGAAAATTTTCAAGATAGAAATTTGGAAAATGTTTTCCATAATTTGGAAATGCCGCTAGCAGAAATTTTGGCAGAAATAGAGATGAACGGGATAAGATTAAACACGGCTATTTTCTTGGAAATTTCCGAAAAAATAAACAAGCGCATCTTAAATTTGGAAAAATCAATTCATGAATTGGCTGGAAGCGACTTCAATATTAATTCTCCACGACAAGTAGGAGAAGTGCTTTTTGAAAAATTAAAAATTTCCACTTTCAATATAAAAAAATTAAAAACCGGTTATTCGACTGCCTCTTCAGAACTGATAAAATTGAGAGGTGAACACAAAATTATAGAAAAAATCGAGGAATACCGGGAAATTTTCAAACTAAAAACAACTTATCTGGATGTTTTGCCTATCCTTGTCCAAGACGACTCGCGCATTCACGCCAATTTCAATCAAGCAGTGACAGCGACTGGCAGGCTTTCTTCATCGGATCCGAATCTGCAAAACATTCCTATTCGCACCGACCTAGGACAGCTTCTTCGTGTGGCTTTTGAGGCGGAGAGCGGTTATAAATTAGTGGCAGCTGACTATTCTCAGATTGATCTTCGAGTTGTGGCGCATATGAGCGAGGATAAAAATATGATTGAAGCTTTTACGAAAGGAGAGGATATCCACCGAGCGACAGCTTCAATTGTGAACAAAGTTTCGATTTCCCAAGTGAGTGAGAAAATGAGATCGAAAGCTAAGGCGCTTAACTTCGGAATCATTTATGGTATGAGTGTTTTCGGTTTTTCTGTGTCCGCTGGAATCGATCGGGATGAAGCGAAAAAGTTCATTGACGAATATATGAAAAAGTTTTCTGGCGTTGCCAATTATATGCAAAAAACCAAAGAATTTGCCAGAAAAAATCTATATGTCGAAACAGAAATCGGAAGGAGAAGGCAGATTTCTGAAATCAACTCGCCCAATTTCCAAGTGCAAAATGCAGCAGAGCGTATGGCTATCAATATGCCGATCCAGGGACTTTCAGCCGATATTGTAAAATTGGCCATGTTAGAATCGCAAGAGTTGATAAAAAAATATTCTCCGGAAGATGTGCGAATGGTATTGCAGGTGCACGACGAACTTATTTTTGAAGTGAAAGAAAACTTAGCTTCGGATTTCGCCAAGAAAATAAAAACGGCTATGGAAAATGTTTATAAACTCAAAGTTCCGCTGGTAGTGGATGTGAAGATTGGAAATAATTGGGGAGAAGTTTAGAATAAGAAAAAAGCAACCAAGGTTCTGGTTGCTTTTTTTCTATTTAAATTCAGATTCAATAGGTTTTAAGCAATTGCCAATTTTAATATTGGGATGAAAACAGTGTTTTGACAAATATGTCGAAAGGCAACATAATGATGGCAATCGGTTCTTTTAGTAGGATTTTTCATTGAAAAAATACAAAAAATAAAGGATAAATCCCATGTGTGCAAAAAGGCTTGATTGTCCTGATTTCAAACCCAAAAGAATAATAGGCAAAACTTTTTTAGAGGAGCATGCCAGTGGAGATATGGCTAATATCAGGCTAAAAAAAAGACTCTTTATCATAGAAGAGAAGGGAATGAAAGAGGGATGTCTAGTGAGATATAGCAAAAGAAAAGGGGCTCCTTGCATAAGAATTGTCGAAATAAGAGACGGATTTCTTAAACTAGAAGGGGTTATTGCTAAAGCAGACCCAGGCGATTATGAAATTTTTGTCGAAGAATAAAGGAGATGATGAGGTGATGCGCAATTTTGGCATCACCTCTTCTTAAATAAGAATTTTGATATTTTCCTCGGAAGCCTTTTTATTGGATGATAATCAAAATTAATAACATAAAATCATGATCTTTGTTATTTATAATGGACTAAAATTGAAATTTCTATTAAAATAGCAAAGATAGTTAATAATAAATAAACATATGCCAGAACTGCCGGAAGTGCAAACTGTGGTTAATGATCTCAATAAAAAAATCAAAGGTGATGTTGTCACAGGTTTTTCGACTGTTTTTGAAAAAGCTATCAAGGGAAGTTCCTTGGCTGAATTTAAAAAAAAGATTATTGGAAGAAAAATTTTGGGAGCGCGGAGAATGGGAAAAAATATCTTTATAGATTTATCAGAAGGAAAAACTTTGTATCTGCATCTGAAAATGACCGGGCATCTTCTAGTCAAACCAAAAACTATTGAGAAAGAAGATTATTTTTCCGATAGGGTCAATCAATATATAAGACACAGTTGGGCATTGCAGGATAAAAAGGGCAGGATAAAAAATCTTGAATTTTCCGATATGCGTAAATTTGGCAAAATAATTTTGACAGATACTGAAAAAATAGATCAATTGCCGGAGATAAGTGGTTTGGGGATTGATGCGATGGATGAAAAGTTTGATCTTAAAAAATTTCAAGAGATTCTAGCAAGAAGAAAAAACACCCCCATCGGTTTGATTTTAATGGATCAAGCTTTGATAGCCGGAATCGGCAATATTTATCGAAGTGAAATTCTTTTTGAAGCTGGAGTTTCTCCGGAGCGAAAAGTAAGTTTTTTAAATGAAGAAGAAATAAAAAAGATATTTTCATGGATTAAAAAGACTTTGACTAAGGCAATCAAACTTCGAGGAACATCCGATAGCGATTATCGGGATACTTCAGGCGCTCCGGGAGGATTTCAAAAAGTATTGAAGGTTTATCGAAGAGCTGGAAAAAAATGCAAAAAATGTGCTACAATGATAACGCGCATGAAAATGGGGCAAAGAAGCGTTTTTTCTTGCTCTGGTTGCCAAAAATAGAGCGTAAGGAGTAGAATAAGTTATAATTTATTATTAATTAATATGGAAAGAACACAAAAAATAATTATTGTTGTTATAGCAATAATATTGTTGGCTGTCGGAGGATTTTTCTTTTTTGGAAAAGAAAAGACAGCCGTCAAAAAAATTGACTTGAGCAATGATGGTAAGTCACAAAGCTATCCGATTGCCAATGAGGGTCCGGTGAGTCCGATTTCAGGACTAAGTTGTGAGAATTGGAACAAAAGACCTGTGGCGGTAATGCAACCTGCGGATGTGCAGGCTCGTCCGGCGGCAGGATTTTCTGAGGCGGATATGGTGATAGAAATGCCAGCCTTTACAGGATCAGTAACCCGTCTTATGGGAGTGTATATTTGCAATATTCCAAAAGAGATAGGAGCCATTCGAAGCTCACGCCATGACTATATGGCTTTGGCAAAAGGATTGGACGCAATATATATCCACTGGGGAGGTTCGCATTTCGCACTTGATCTTTTGAAGAAAAAATTTATTGACAACCATGATTGTATGACGGGTTCATATTGTGAAAGATGGCCGGTCACAGGAAAGATGCGTCTGGAGGATACCGGGCATATCAAGAAAGAAAAAGTGGAGGCAATGATAAGCGATTCAAAATATAGGACGGAAAATAAATTTTCTGGCTATGCCCATCAAGGAGAAGCTCCGATGGAAGAAAGACCGAACGGAGGAAATTTGCGCGTAGCTTTCAAAAAACCCTATGATGCCGAATATAACTATGACAAGGAGACTAATTCATATCTGCGCGTATGGGCTGAATCTAATGATACGGACAGAAATAATGATAAGAGGGTTGCTCCAAAAAATGTCGTAGTGATGTTTGCCCAATCCGAACAGATAACAAACACTCAAGATTATAAAGGCAAGGGCCTTATGGATCCATGGGCAGAAGTGGAGGAGATAAAAAATACCGGGGCTGAAAGCATCAGCGGGCGTTACAATAATATGCAAATAGGAGATCCCTGGTATGACCATATTGATTCAGGAGAGGCGCATTACTACATGAATGGAAAAGAACAAGTCGGCACTTGGAAGAAAGACCGGACCAAAGATGATAGCAAGTTGATGTTTTATGACCAATCAGGACAGGAAGTGAAATTTGTGCCAGGGCAAATTTGGGTGGATATACTTGAGCCGGGACAATCTCTTCGCTGGACACCGGTCAATTAGTTTGTAGCTAATAGTTTTTAGTCCATATCTTGAACTATTAAAAAAGAGGATTTTCAAAAATCCTCTTTTTTTTACGTAAAAACTGATGTATACTAGATATTATCTATTAAATACGATCAAATTCAATGATATTTTTCCTTTATGGCGAAGATTCTTTTCGCTCATTGCAAAAAGTTATCGAAATTAAGAAAAAATTTCTAATTTCTGATCCGGCTGGTTCGGGATTGGCTGTATTTAATTGGGATCAAAAAGATAATAAAGAAAAATTGCTGGATATCTTGGCGACGCCCAATCTTCTGGCGCCTAAGAGGCTTATAGTAGTCAGAAGCATGATTGAACATGCTGTTGATGCAGAAAAAGAAGATTTGATCGAATATTTAAAAAAGAACGAAAAATCATTGCAAGCTGACAGTAATTTGGTGGTGGTTTTTTGGGAAAAGGGACAGCCGAAGAAAAACGGAAAAATATACAAGATTTTGGATAAGATTGCCAAAGCACAAAATTTCGAAAAACTAAGCGGAGCAAAGCTGAATAAGTGGATCATAGAAAAAATTAAAAGTGAAAATCCTCAATCTGGAATTTCTGCCGGAGCTTTAGAAAAAATAATCCTTTTTGTAGGCAATGACACAAGTTTTTTGGATAAGGAATTGCAAAAGTTAGTTGAATTTTCCGATGGAAAAGTCATCCAAGAACAAGATGTCGATCTTTTGGTTAAGGCGAGTACCGATATAAGCATTTTTAACACTATCGATGCTTTGGCTAGCAGTAATAAGAAAGAAGCCTTGCGTCTTGTGCATGAACACCTCAAAAAAGGGGAGGATATTTTTTATGTTTTTTCTATGATTGTCTATCAATTTAGAAATCTCATTAAAGTGGCAGGAATTAAGGATGAATTTCATGGCAATGATTATGCCATAGCCAAGGCTATTGGAATGCATCCTTTTGTTGTGAAAAAAAGCTTGCAGCAATTAAGAAGCTTTCCTTTGGAAAAATTGAAAAAAGTTTATCAAAAGCTGGCAAATTTGGACTTTGAAGCAAAAACAGGAAAAATCGATATTAAAATTGCGTTAGATAAATTTATTGTAGAACTTTAGACAAAAAAAGCTTCCTATGTCGGAAGCTTTTTTAATTATGCAAAAGATTATTTTTTTGTAGCTATAGCTTTCACTTTTTTGTTTAGTCGGGATTTTTTTCTAGCCGCTGTGTTTTTGCTGATAATATCTTTTTTAGCAGCTTTGTCCAAGGCCTGGAAAGCTTTTTTAGCCCATTCTTGAGCTGTTTGGGTGTCATTTTTTGTAATAGCCTCGCTGGCTTTTTTAATGGCGCTTCGGAAAAGACCCTTAATTTTTTTATTAATCTCAGTCTTTCTCTCTGTTACTCGCATGTATTTCTTAGCGGATTTTTTAATTGGCATAATTTTTTATTTATAGCTTTTAATTACTCTAGTATTTTTAGCATAGTATTTTCAATTTGGCAAGGGAATTTATGAACATCTATATGTGTATTATTAGTAATATCTGTTCGATTCATTGACAAAAGCTGGTTTTAGTGCTACTATTTTATGTTTGTTGGATTTATTAATAATATCTTACCCATATGGATAAAGGAGAAATAATGTTTCACATTTCAATAATGGCGATGCTTATTGTCATAGTTGCTATTTTTGGCTATAAAATGGTTTTTTTGTCTGAAGCCTATTTAAGAATTCTAGGTATATAAATTTCAATAAAATCCCTCATAATCTTCCAATAGAGATCTCGAGGGATTTTTTTATTGGAAAAAATAAAAAAGAGATGATATAATCAAAAATATTATGATTGCTAAAATAAAAGGTAAAATTGAATATAGAAAGGATAAGTTCGTAGTGGTGGATGTTTGCGGAATAGGATATAAAGTGCATTTAACTACGTATGCAATGGGAAAAATTGCCGGGATCGAAGATGTGGATTTTTTTGTCCACACCGCTATTCGTGAAGATGCTATGGATTTATATGGTTTTTTAAGCATGGAAGAGCTGGATATGTTCGAGCTTCTGATTTCTATCTCCGGCATAGGGCCGAAAGCGGGACTGGGAATTCTTTCAATAGCTACTCCCAAGACTATCAAAACGGCTATTTTGAATGAAGATTCATCTATTTTGACCAAAGTGTCGGGAATAGGCAAAAAAACAGCTGACAGGGTCATTTTAGAGCTTAGAAATAAGGTAGCCGACATGAGTGAAGATGAAAAAGAAGATGCTGTCTCGGATTCTGATGCAATCGAGGCGCTTATTGCCATGGGATATTCGGTAACTGAAGCCAGAGATGCTTTGAAGATGGTTTCTGCTGAGATTAAGGATATCGGGCAGAGGGTGGGACTGGCTCTGCGGAGTTTGGGGAAAAAATAGATTTTTTAATTTCATGATCTAGGAGTTAAGCTTTCATCCGCACTGTAGCCATATTTCTCGAAAAATAACTCACATATCCTTTTTCTAATCTAAAATTTTTCCTCATTCTACGCGCCCAGTGAAAAATTTCAAAGAAAAACAAGATGCTCAAACAGATTTTTCCAGAAATATATGTCTACAAGCAGTCAAAGGTGTAAAGCATATAATTTTTTAATGTTTAAAAATTGCCCATTTGATTTTTTTATGGTTTCCATATTATGAAAAACAATCCCACAACTAACAATTTTATCCAGCAAAATTCTCCTGATGGAGGATTTTTGCAATCGGATAGTTGGGTTCATTTTCAATCTTCTGCAGGAAGAAAAATTTTTAATGTCAAGAAAGACGGTTTTTGGGCAAATATTGTGGAGCACAAACTTCCAATAGTCGGAAAATATTTTTATATTCCCAGAGGGCCGGTATTGGAAATTGCAAAGCCTAAAATTCAAACCAAAGAAATGCGAGAGATGGTGGATTTGGCTAGAAAAAATAAGGCTGGATGGGTCCGCATTGAAGCGGCTACGGAAGAAATTTTGGAATTGATTAAAAAAAGCATGGATTTTAAAATCGTGAAGGCTCCTCATGACATGCAGCCAAGGGAAATATTCATAATGGATATTGAGAAAAAAGAGGAGGATCTGCTTGCACAAATGAAAGCCAAAACCCGCTATAATATAAAGTTGGCCGAGAAAAAAGGAGTAGAAGTTATTATGTCCCGCGAGAAAAAATATTTGGATAGATTTTTTGAATTAGTGGAAATTACGGCTAAAAGACAAAGCATTACTTCTCACTCGAAAAGTTATTATCAAAATATGATAGAGTCTATTCCTGAAGAAAATATAAAAATATTTTGCGGGAAATTTGAAGGCCAGATAATAGCGGCAAACTTGGTATTATTTTTTAATGAAACAGCCACCTATCTTCATGGAGCTTCAGATGATAATTTTCGAAACTCTATGGCTCCCTATCTTCTGCAATGGAGACAAATCCAGGAAGCAAAAAAAAGCGGAGCAAAAAAATATGACTTCGGAGGAATAAAAACCACGAGCGAAGAAAATAGCTGGGCGGGAATCACTCGATTTAAAAGGAGCTTTTCTCCAAAAACACAGCCTTTTGTTTTTCCTGGCGCTTACGATATAATAATAAGCGCAACAAAGTATAATCTTTATAGGTTTATTCAAAAAATAAAATGCATTTTATAAAAAGATTTTTTTCCCAAGAAATTAAAAATATCTATCATCTGGCTCAAGCAGTTCTGGCGAATTTTTTCTATGGCTTTCCTTCGGAGAAAATAAAAATTATCGGAATTACCGGAACCAATGGAAAAACAACCACCTGTCAGATGGTGAGCGCCATTTTAGAGGAAACAGGAAAAAAAATAGCTATGGCTTCCACCATAAACTTTAAGATCGGGGCCAGGGTATGGGTTAATACGACAAAATATACCACTCTTTCTCCATGGAAAGTGCAAAAATTTTTGCGCCAAGCGGTAAGCGAGGGTTGCGAATTTTGCGTACTGGAAACATCTTCTCATTCATTGGACCAGTTCAGGGTGTGGGGTGTGAAATATGCAGCGGCTGCGATAACAAATGTGACGAGAGAGCATCTGGATTATCATAAAACAATGGAAAATTATAGAAAGGCTAAATTGAAATTGTTTAAAGTTTCTCCAATTATTGTGGTTAATGGCGATATGGAAAACCCGGATGAATTTTTGCAATATACCAATGAAACCCAGCTAGTCTATAGCACCAAGCATCCGGACGCGGATGTTCTCGCCAAGGACATGAAGATTGGGCTTCATGAATCAAGATTTTCTGTAAAAGGCGTAAACTTTGAATTATACTTACCCGGAATATTTAATGCAGAAAATGCATTGGCAGCTATCGCAGTCGGTGTTTCTCAAAAAATCACATTGGAATCGATGGCGAAAGCTTTGAAAAAAATCAAAGGAGTGGCTGGAAGGCTGGAGAGCATAGAAAACACGCGCGGAATGAATATAATCGTAGATTATGCCGTTACTCCGGATTCTTTAGAAAAATTGTATGAATATCTGGCTTCGGCAAAAAAAGAAAATTCCAAAATTATCGCAGTATTTGGAAGCTGTGGAGAACGAGATCGAGGAAAAAGGCCGATTATGGGAGAAATTGTGTCTCGCTACGCAGACACAATAATTATTACCAATGAAGATCCTTATTTTGAAGATCCGCAGCAAATAATCGAAGAAGTGGCTAGCGGAGTAAAAAATAAAAAGGAAGGCGAGAATTTTTGGAAAATTTTTGATAGGCGGGAAGCGATTGGAAAGGCGCTGAATCTTGCCAAGCAGGATGACATGGTTGTGGTAACCGGGAAAGGGGCGGAAGAGATTATGCTTGTAGGAGAAAAAAGAATTCCTTGGAATGATAAAAAAGTTATTCTTGAAGAATTGGAAAAAATATAAATTTTTTTATAATTTACTTATAATTCGAATTGCTTCATCTAAATTATCGGCAGAAAAGTCAGATTTTTTGATCACATTTTCTCGGCGGACATTTTCACAAAAAGAGATGAAATATTTACAGGCTCCATTTTCTTTTATTTGGTAGTCCGTGTAGCCGTCTCCGATAATAATAATTTTGCCATCCAATTTTAAGCTGGAAACTGCTTGGCTTTTTCCTTGGGGGAGAAGAAGCGGAGAGCTTTCATCAATTCCGCAAACATTGTTCTGCGAATCGAAAATAAATTTATTGGACATGATATGACTTGGAGAGATGCCCAGGCGTTTGGCTACGGGCAGTATGTTGGAAAAAAATCCTCCCGAGATAATATATATTTTTTCTGCATTTTCTCTGATAAACTCAATATTTTTGAGAAAGAAAAGAGTGATGTTTTGCAATATTTTTTGATTGGATAGATCAATGTGATTTTGGTGAATATTAAAAAGGGCCAGCCTTTTTTTGAGAGATTCTTTGAAATCAATTTTGCCTTCCATTCCAAGATCGGTTATTATTCCGATTTCCTTCAAGATTTCATCTTTGTTGTCTTTGTCTTGCAGCGCAAAACCAGCAATTTCCTCTAGGGACTCCAGTTGGATAACCGTGCTGTCAAAATCAAAAATCAAAAAGTATTCGCTTTTCATGAAATTTTTAAAAAGTTAGCTTAAAAGTTTCGCAAAAAGAAGTGTTAGAAAGAAGCCATAAATACCGCCTATAATCACTTCGCTGACGCGGTGGCCCATTCTCTCTTTGAGTCTGGGAAACTGACTCTCATCTACTTTAAGTTCTCGGATAAGCATGTTCAGATATCTTCCTTGATCCCCCATGTACATGCGAAGCCTGGCCGCATCGTCAATGACAATAATAGCCAGTCCCATGGCTACTGCAAACGCTCCAGTGTGGATGCCATCGTAATAACCTACTGAAGTGAGCAAAGAAATGATAAATCCCGTATGAGCGCTGGGCATGTGTCCGTGAGTCATGGCATAGCGCCAATCCCACCCATGCTTTAAAGAAAAAGCGATAAATTTTGTTACCTGCACAATGCCACCTACTAAAACAGGAATAATGATTATGTAATAAGGAGATAAAATTTCCAGCATAGAATAAAATTTAATGATTATATGTAATTAGATTATAACATATTTTTTGTCTTGTTTTTTGCTTCATAGATGATATAATGGAAAAGTAATAAATAATTTAAAAATATGGGAATAGGATTAATATTGTTAATAGGATTGGCTCTGATAGTTCTGTGGGTTATTGCTATTTACAACGGCCTAATTAAGCTTAAAAACAGAGTAGATGAAGCTTGGAGCGATATTGATGTGCAATTAAAGCGAAGATATGATTTGATCCCTAACTTGATCAATACCGTTAAGGGATATGCCAAGCATGAAAGCACTGTTTTTGAAAAAGTGACTGAAGCCAGAACCAGAGCGATGAATGCTGGAAACCCTCAAGACAAAGCTGAAGCTGAAAACATGTTAAGTGGAACTTTAAAAACTTTATTTGCTGTTTCAGAAAATTATCCCGAATTGAAAGCTAATCAAAATTTCTTAGAATTACAAAGAGAATTAACGGATACTGAGGATAAGATCCAAGCCTCTCGAAGATTTTACAATGGCAATGTTAGAGATTTCAATATTAAAATTGAAGTTTTTCCAAATAATATGATCGCTGGAATGTTGCATTTTGCCAAGCGTGATTTCTTTGAAGCAGGAGAGGGAGAAAGGGAAAATGTCAAGGTTGAGTTTTAGAAATCTTCATTTGCAAATCTACAAACTATGTAAAATATGAAGCACAAATATTTATTTTTTTAAATATATTGTGCTTTATTTATAATTTATGGCAACAATTTATAATCAAGCTGATAAAAATGTGCGTTTAACCTGGGTTTATATTGCGGGCTTTTTGGTTTTTGTAATCGGAGTGGGATATGTTTTTGCCGGTGCCATGAATAACAGCCTTATTCTCTACATCGCCGTAGCATTTTCTATTGCTATGAGTTTTGTTTCTTATTGGTGGAGCGATAAAATTGTTTTGACAATGAGTGGAGCTAAGGAGGTTACTCATGATAATGCGCGGGAAATTTATCATATGGTGGAGAATCTATGCATTACAGCAGGACTGCCTGTGCCAAAAATATATATAATTGAAGACAGTGCTCCCAATGCTTTCGCTACAGGAAGGGATCCGGAGCATGGAGTAATTTGTCTGACCTCTGGAATTGTATCTAAATTGGAAAAAGCGGAACTGGAAGGAGTAATCGCCCATGAACTTTCTCATATCGGCAATCGAGATATCCTGCTTTCAACAGTCGTAGTGATTTTGGTGGGTTTTGTGGCGCTTCTAGCCGATTGGTTTCGACATTGGGCGTTTTGGGGAGGAAAAAGCGATGAAAATAAAAGCGGTCAACTGCAGATTGTTCTTATGATTGCGGCTATCGCACTTTCTATTCTAGCTCCTATTGCGGCGGTTATCATGCAGATGGCCATTTCCCGAAAACGAGAATTTTTAGCTGATGCTTCGGCCGTTCTTTTGACGAGATATCCGGATGGATTGGCCAGGGCCTTGGAAAAGATTTCTTCTGACAGCGAAAAGCTGGAAGCAGCTAATCGGGCTACAGCCCACCTTTATATTACCAATCCTTTCAAAGGAAAGAAAATTTCCAGCTTGTTCGCCACTCATCCTTCTATTGAAGAAAGAGTGAGAATTTTAAGAGAAATGAACAGGAAATAAAACGCAGTCTTAATTCTGTTTTATCATTATGCAATTTAGAATACCGAAAAATAGCGATAAATATTTCTGGACACTGCATGCCATCGAAAAGATGAGATTTTATGGATTAAGCGAACAAAAAGTTCTGGGAGTCATCAGGCGGCCAAAAAGGAAAGAAGAGGGTATTGTAAAAAATACGATTGCAGTAATGCAGCCTATTTCTCCGAAAACTGGCAAAGATGGAAAAACTATTTGGAAAACGGAAATTTGGGTTATGTACCAGATTAAAAAAAACAAAAACAGTAAGAATTTATCAGAATTACAAAGACTACTTTTTAAAGAGAAAATAAAAATTATCAGCGCTTGGCGATATCCAGGAGTGAGTCCGGAAAAAAATCCTATTCCGGAAGATATTTTGCGAGAAATCGAAGAAGGCGATTTGGAAATGGAATAAAATAAAAATAGTGACATAAAATAATATTTGTGTTATGGTTGAATTGTGAAAATAATTAAAACTTCGCTTTAAGCGAATAAATAGAAAGAGAGGTGATAATATGGAAGAACAAAAAACAACTGAAGCTCCACAACCGCCAGTAGATGTGAATAACGCTACAAATGATGCGAAAGATGCAGAAGATAATAAGGCTATGGCCATTATCGGATATATTTTGCCGATCCTATTTTTTATTCCGCTTGTAACTGACGCAAAAAATAGTCCCTTTGCAAAATTTCACGCTAATCAGCAATTAAACCTGTTATTAGCTGCGATTGCTGTAAATGTTGTTGGAACAATAATTCCGATTTTAGGATGGTTTATTATCCTTCCCTTAGGAACATTAGCCCTCTTTGTTATTGCAGTTTTGGGAATTATCAATGCCGCTAGAGGAGAAAAAAAAGCATTGCCGATTATCGGCGGGTTTTCTTTGATCAAATAATTGAAGTTCAATTAGATAAAACAAGCGCCTAATTGGTTGCTTGTTTTATTTTTTTGTGCGATTATAGTAGAATGTTTAAAGAATAGATTAAAAATTAAAAGGAAATATTATGAAAAAAACAAGAATTGTGGCCACTATTGGCCCGGCTTCAGATAGCAGGGAAACAATGAAAAAGCTCGTGGAATCAGGAGTGAATGTTTTTCGAATAAATTTTTCCCATAATACCTACGATGCCCATCAGGTTATTATTGATAATGCGCGTGAATTAGAAAGAGAAATGAAAAGGCCAATCGGTCTTTTGGCTGATCTTCAGGGACCAAGAATAAGGGTGGGCAATGCGGAAGCTTTTGAAATTGAAAAAGGAGAGATTATTTTTGTAAGCGATAAGAAAAGCACAGAAGAAAAAGAATTGATAATTGATTCAGACGGAGTGGTAGCGGCTCTGCAGGTGGGAGAAAAAATTCTGATAGAAGATGGATTGATGAGGCTTTTGGTGGTTGAAAAAACGGAAAATCTAGTAAAAGCCGAGGTTCTCAATGGTGGAACGATCAAGCCGAGAAAGGGAATGAATTTGCCTGACACCAAGCTTTCTTTTGGAGCTGTGACGCAGAAAGATAGGAATGATTTGGAATTTGCTCTCAGGAATGAAATTGATTTTGTGGCTCTTTCTTTCGTGAGCAATGCTAGGGAGATAGAGGAAACCAGAGAAAAAATAAAAGAAATTTTGGGGAGAGAAAAAGATTTGCCGCAAATAATAGCTAAGATAGAGAGAAAAGAGGCTATTGAAAATATTGATGAAATCATCCAAGCAACGGATGTAGTGATGGTAGCTAGAGGCGATCTAGGAATTGAAATGGATGAAAGCAAAGTCGTTCTCTATCAAAAAGAGATTATTGCTAAATGCTTGCGAAAAGCCAAAATTGTTATTGTGGCCACGCAAATGCTGGATTCGATGATAAACAATCCCATTCCGACCAGAGCTGAAGTATCAGATGTTTCTAATGCGGTTATTGATCATACAGACGCCGTGATGCTTTCTGGCGAGAGTGCTAGCGGAAAATATCCGGTTGAAGCAGTTCAGACGATGGCCAAAATTATTCGCGATACCGAAGATTCTCCCTTTGACGACATCAAGCCGGCTTATTTGGACGAAGTTATCTATGGGGACTATGATTCCATCATCAACAGCGCGCATGAAATGGCTAAGAGTTGTCAGGCTAAGGCTATCGTGCTTTTCAGCGAATCGGGTTTTTCAGCGAGGCTTGTTTCTCATCATCGGCCGACTCAGCTTATCATAGTCGGAACGCATAATTTAAAAACTTATAATCAAATGGCGATGTTGTGGGGAGCCAGAGCCTATTATTTTGAGAAAAAAGAAAGAGAGGAGATGATAGAGGAGATGGTATCTATAAATAAGAAAGCCGGAAGATTGCAATCGGGAGACAAAGCGGTGGTTATTCTAGGAAGAACTCCTGGAGCGAAAGATATTGCGTTGATCGGTATAAGGATAGTAGAATAGAATATACACAAATATGCATTTTTCTATAAAAGTATTGATATATTAAGCTTATAGGAAAA
>AMFJ01000182.1_pt1 | contig 18860 bp, 17 predicted proteins | sample 427208 | NCBI WGS metagenome assembly AMFJ01 (sample SAMN02954298, study PRJNA114691) | groundwater metagenome | biome: aquatic; feature: subsurface aquifer; material: sediment; isolation source: subsurface aquifer sediment | place: USA: Rifle, CO | collected 2008-08 | reverse complement strand
CAAATAAATAAAGCCCTTACGGTTACCGTAAGGGCTTTATTTATTCTTTTTAGTCATCCATGTCGAATGTCCTGAACTTGTAGTCATCCTCTACGAATCTTCATTTTAATGCAGATAGGCATTTCACGACATTGTTGTGCCAGTTTTTTGCTGATGAGGCATATATTGCTCCGTCTTTATTTCACCATCTTGATAGCATATCGATGCTCCTGTATTTTCTCAGGTATCTATTATTGAGTGTCTTTGTCATCCAGTAGACTCAGTCTCTCGGAGAGTCGAATTCATAGGTTCAGCCCGAATCGGTATTTCATATGTTTCAGACGTTATATCCCGTCTTAAGATGCTTTCATAATCATGATTCTGCCAATCAGACGCATATCAGGAAGCTCGGATCGATCTGTGCGCTTATAGCCTCCTCTGTCCACATATCCCAATCATTGAAATCTTTAGACGCATACGTTTTCAGGATATATCTCTGCCTGTCCATCTCAGATTCTCATGATATGAAGAACTTCTGGAATCTGTCCATATTTATCTTGTTTCAATACTTGAGCTTAAGATCCTCGATGTATTTATACCTATATTTCATAGACAGGTCATCGAATTTCAAATGGGTGAGATCAAAATATCTAAAAGGATCGACATGTTCCCTATCCTTATATACTTCAAAATGAAGATGCGGTCAAGAAGTCATAGGTCAGGCTCAAGGGGTTCCAGGGGCTCATCAGGATTTTGCGAAAATTTCTCAAGCTTCCACATAATCGTATTGATTTACATATATCTGAGACATATGCCCATAGACAGTCACAAATCAATTAGCATGCTTAAGCGCCACATACGCATATCATCCTTTTACAGGAGGGTTTACGAAATATACGTATCAAGGTGCTGGAGCTTTTATATCAGTTCACTGGGAGAATCTTATGTCGATAGCCTCATGCTCGCTTCATAATTGAGAATAATAGTCCTCATCATGGAAAAATGTCGATATTCATCTGGTAGGTTCGCTCATCCAGGCAAATGGGTTAGGAGAGTCAAAATCTACAGACTCATCATCTTTAAGCCTTTGCTCAAGCTCAAAATATCTCTTTATCTGCTTGCATTTCGCTGAATCATTCTCAGCTCAGATTTCTTCAGAACCTGAGACCATTCCTCATGTAAGGAATTTAAGGTCGCAATTGTACTTGTTTCAGATGTTATTGAAGACATCAGCATAGCCGCTCTCGATATTTTCAAGCTTGTTCTTTATCTCATTGACGCTTTTCTGCCTATCCAGAATGAATTTATTGAATAGTGCCTCCTGTCATTTTGTTATTTTGAGAAGCTGTTCCTTGTATTCTTTTTGGGTTATAAGATCTTCATTCTTCACTTTCAGATCGTTTTTAAGCCTTATGGATTCGAGCTTTTCTTTTTTTGCCTCCTCTTTATTGAAGTAATATTCTTTGACAAAGCTCCTATGCAGATCGATGAGGTTCTGTCAGCTAAGCTCCAGTAAAGTCTTGAAATGGATATCATTGAGCAATTCTCAGATATCGCCATCATTAAGGACTATACTTCTTACTACATCTATATCATTATCTTCAGAATACATTCAATCTCACTTCGAATAGATATATATCAGGTAATTGAGGATTGTCTTCTTGCTCTGCACTATTTTCTCATCGAGTTCGGAAATTTTGGCTGTCAATTCAGCAATGCTCCTGTTTTTGAATGAGATTTCATCTGTCGTATCCTTTATCTCCTGTTCCGTAGCTGCAATGCTGATATCCAAATCTTCCAAGGCATTTTTCAAATCGAATTTTTTTCTTGTTATATTCTTCTTTCTTTCCTTAAGCGTATCTTTCCTGTCTTCTACCCTTTTCAGTATGCTCTCGAGCGCCTTTGCCTTGTTATCAGAATTGAATATGAGATTCTCATCTTCAGATGACACGGGAACATTCTCGAATAGCAGGACTTGCTGCCTTTCATTGAAATTATCCAGAATCCTGGCGCTAGCTGATTTCTTGATTCACAGGAAATTCGATTGATCGGCATCTTTTGTTTTTTTCATTTCTCATGATGCAGCAAAAACAGCCTCGAATAGCAATATCGAGATCAGGAATACGGATATGAATTTTTGTTTTTGTTTCATCTTATATGTATTTTTAAATCTTCTTGTCTAGTCTAACATACTATGCTGCCAAAATCAAAATTTTAAATTGACAAAGACATATGATTATTCGTAATCAAAACAATCCCTCCGCATGCGGAGGGATTGTTTTTAAAAGTTTACATTATTTTCCGAATCACTTGGGCGGATTGGCAGCTATCTCTGGATTATAGATTATCACCACGTTTTCGGTTTTTCAATTATTATAGTTTGCCGTCCAGGAAGCGCTGTCATATCATATGTTCCTCCTTCTGAGGAAATTCAGATCATATTTGACCGCTTCTTCGAAAACTGTTGTCTTTGCGCCTCCGGGAAGAAGGAATACATTGTCTCAGAGCGCTCATCAGATAGTATTTCTGGTGAATATGGAGCCCTTTATGACCAATTGCTGTTTAAGCTCGTTATTTGAGCTCGCCTGAGTGTCAGAATAAACAGCATCCGAAGAATTAATGCTCAAGAGGCTTCAATCCGCATAAGCGAGGATGTTAATGAGGGCGACATTCGGCCTGATCATTATATTTCATTTTGACAGATCAGCTTGGCTGTTCCTGAAGACTGCAATTCAGAGAGAAGATGGGATATTCTGATCTATTATCAGATTCCCGTTCCTGATGACTACAGTGTCATTTGCAGACAGAAGCGGAAGGATGCTCGAGATTCTCTTGGTTCAATCGGAGTAATATATGGAATTTATTTTTTTGTCATCCGGAGTCCTTCATTTGAGCAGCTTCTCTATATTCTGCTTTATTTGCGTCCTCTGTGAAGATGTGCTCAGGTCTGAGAAGTTCTCAGTCTGATTGGAGGCTTGCATTTTTCAGCTTCATTGTGATTTTCCTGTTATGGAAATGGCCTTTATCTGAGTATCTGTTGATTTTATCTGCGAATTGTCAGAAGGACTGTCCGATAATGACAGCTGATAAGTTACATTCTCTCATCATAAATTGTAGACTACATATGGATTAGCCTTAACTCCCGTCTTCTCTCATCATTCTCAACCGATGTAATTCAGGATAAAATTGATTTTCACAGGATCTCATGGAGCTATGCTCTTTGACTGCATCTTATAATTCGGGTTTGTCGTACTGAAGCTGCTAAGGTATCAGGATAATGTAACGGCGCTGTTGAATCATGGCGCCTTCGTAAGATTAACCTTAGCTGATTCTTGGGTTCATATTGAGAAGTTTGCCTGGTCATCAATCGAAAGGCTTCACCATACTGACCTCTTGAAAGTCAAATTAGCAGTCACTTTCAAGTATGTATAAGATCAATTTGCCAGAAGCGAGGTGCTTTTTGAATGCTGTGGAACCTTTAATGCAAATCATGCCGTGCTGATTCATGGGGAGACAGATTTAGCCTTTATGCAGAAAACTGAATTATTGAATGTTACGCTGTGAAGATTCAGTCATTCGGTTCAATATCAAGTATTGAAGAATAGTCATCAGCTCAGTGTGGCGCTCTGGGCTCAATAATTCGCAGAGATCGTATTTCAGAATTCATCTTTGACATTCTGGCAGATAGTATAGGAGTCAGCATTATTTGCATATCATCATCAAGTGACCTGAGGGGTTCAGCTTGTAGTAATCTTATTGTTCGGTACGATGTATATCTTGAATGTTTTAGCATTTGTGATGTAAGCATTGTCTGAAGAATATTTTCAATATACGTCAATCGAATAGCATCATGCAGTGCGGTAGGAGGTTCATGTAAAATCAGAAACATCTGAAATTCATACATTCGTAAGATTGATGTTTTTCGAAACCGGAGCTACCACTTGCTGGGTATTTGAGCAATTGTTGAAAGATAAGTTGAGCTTATTTATTCATACCGGAGCTCAAGTCTCAGTCCTTCAGAGATTGGATAGCTTTGCGCTTATGGTCAGATTGTCTGATGCATAGCACACATAAGCCATAGTTGCCGAATCCCAAGTGCATGAAGGCAAATCCACCGTACCTATCGTTGCAGGTTTTTTGCCTGTTGATATTTCCATTCAGCAATCATTAGTCGCTGTCGGCACGCAATCTGGAGGCGGAATAACAGGCGTGCAGTTTTCTTTTTTCGGATCGCAAGAATTTCAAGAACATTCCGTAGGATCATTATATTCTATTGCCCTGTTGTTGCTGAAGAGGTAGAAAGGGTTTGCGATATTCGAAAAGAAATAAGGGCTTTGCCATCCCGTGTCACCTCAATTGCTATTAGTCCTGAGTGCCAGCTCCAGCTCAAAATTCTGCACATAATTTCCTGTAACTGAAGAATAGGCTGATGAAGGGAGTCATAGTTCTTTTAATATCTGGCTCTTGGATGAAGAAACGTAAAAGCTTCATACTTTGGTTCATGGAGGCGGTCAATAATTCGGAAAATCTCTTTGACAAAGCACCTGAGTGCCGTCTTTCCAGCAGTCCAGTTCATTTGATGCCACATTCAGAATGCCGAGAATGTCTTTTTTGAATGTTTTTTCCGGGGATTGAGGGCAGGCGATATTTTTTGTTTTGACCTCCATATTGTAAGGCTGTTTTATAGGAGCTTTATATGTGACACTGCTCACTGAATCCCAGTTTGCATCAGCGATTCAAGTCACACAAATGAGCAGAAGCGAAATCGTATATGATATTTTTTTGAGCGTTTTCATGTTCTCTATAGTTAAAGATTAATAGATCTCGCCGACTTCGGCCGACCAGGTAAGTTCCTTTTCATTCAAAGTTATTTTTGCGTCTCTCTTCTCCCAAAGAGATGTTCTCTTATCAAAGAACCAATATCAATCATCAGATCAGTTCATCTTCCCTATTACTGATTTCATCCTTGTAATATCGTCTTCTGAGACTTTGTAGGATACGGTCACGGTCTTGCCGTTTCACACTTTCAGGTAATTTCAGTCTTTATCCTTAAATTCGATGAAAGCCATTCAACCGCTTATAAGTCAGCCGATTTTTCAATCTCAGATGATCGCCCTCATGTTTCAGAGAGAAATTTTTCTGGAATTAGCCTCATCTCAAGTTACAAAGACAGCCTCAATTGAAGCCTCTCCGCTGAAGCATTCTTGAGATTCGGAAACGAGAGAGCAATGTGGCACGTATATTGAGAAGTCCTTGAATGAAATCCTCTGGTCCTTATCTAAATTCACTGTTCTTGATTCGCTTTTCTTCATTTTTATGGTTCAAAGAAGCAGGTTTCAATTTGAATTCAGAGCGTTCATGGTGAGGAATCAATCTCAATATCAAGAGGTCCTAATCATGAAATTAAAAAGTTCGGCTCATTTTGGCCATTCAAAGTCTCAGATGTACTTTCATTTGTCAAGATTTCATATCTTTACGCCATTCACATATAAGGATCCGGAACCGATGAATGAATTTGTCTCATAATCGACCGCATCAATTTCTATTGAATATTCATTCTTGGTTCAACTGTATTCTGATATCAATTTCTTGTATTGATCGTAGCTGACTCATCCATCAACAGAAGATGTCACATCCCCTGATTCTCAGAGTTTTTTCAGAAAATCTCTTTGGTCCGATGCTATACTGCCGCTCTCATCATCTTTTCATTTTTGTGCTTTATAGATGGAAACTGTGGCATCATCAAGATTCAACGGTCACTCTGCTTTAGCGGCTTTTTCAGAAAATGGCTTCAGGATAATCGAAGTTACCGATGTTCATTTTTTTGTAAAGAAGGCAAATCAACCCAAGAGCACAAGAATAAGGGCTATCGAATATATGTAAATTTTTTTCATGATAAATTATTAAAGGATAATAGGCATTATTATGTGATGTGTTTTTGTGTAATCATGATAATTGAAGTTATTTCGGGGATTATACAATATACTTAACGGTTTTGTCAAATGAAAATAAACACCCTCTCTTGGTCCTGTATGAAATAGTTCCTGATTTCAAGAATTTTGAATCATTTTTTCTCAATAATATCAATTCAATCATATATCTCATCTTCATTTTTCTGCTTGAAGAAAACCATCATTCATCACTTTTTCAGGAATGGAAGAGACCATTCGAATATTTGCGGAAGGTAAGCTGTGGCTCTTGACACTATAAGATCGAATTGCTTCCTGTACTCGTCTTTTTTAGCGAGCTCCTCTGCCCTTCACCATATTCACCTGGCATTAGACAAGCCTAGTTCATCTATGAAATAATTCACAGTGTCTATCTTTTTCCTCGTAGAATCCAACAGAGTAAAGTCAACTTCTGGATTGGTAATCGCAAGAGGTATGCCGGGGAATCATCATCATGTTCAGATGTCCAGGACTTTTCAGGTGAATTCCAATTCCGCATTGAGCATGATAGAATCGATGAAATGCTTCTCTAAGACTCATTGCTCATCTCGAATAGAGGAAAGGTTAATCTGTGAATTCTTATCCAGGAAGAGTTTTAAAAACTTCCCAAATGTCTCAATTTGGGAAGTAGAAAGCTCGATTTCGTATTGTTTGAATAATTGTTCGATATTGCTCACTTTTTAATATTATTATTTAATCAATTCCTTATTTGCTTCAAATGAGGCCATCATCTGCGCCATAAGATCTCAGGTTTTCTGTACGCCGGTATCCATGAAGATGACTTTTGAATTGTTTGAAGTACCGATTGTCTTAAGCGTATCAAGATATTGCGTCAAGGTCAGGATGGAAAGTATCTCTGTAGAAGATTGTCCTGAAACCTTTTGGACTATTTCAACTGATTTCTGAAGTCAATCTGCAATAGCCTCTCTCTCAAGTGCGATTCATTCTCATTGAAGTCTTTTCCTTTCTTTTTCTCATTCTGCCTCCTTTATGGCCTGGATCTTGACTGCTTCTCATTTGTTTTCTGCGGCTTTCCTCAATTGCTGTGAAGCCACTACTTCGCTCATCGCGTTTGTTATCGTAACTGGAAAATTTACATTTGTTATCTGGAAGCTGTTTATGAGCATTCACCAATCTGCAAATTGCATTTCAAGATCATTTCTTATATGAAGCGCCAATTCCTCTTTCTTCTCTAGGATTCATTCATGGGTTTCTTTGGCAATATAGGTCCTAAGCGAATTTTCGATTATCGCTCAGATTGATTGCTGCCTATTCTGCAGGACATATGTGAATTTGAATATTCATTCTGAAGTGGGATTTACAGTGAAGATAAGATTGGTCGATACGTCGACGATAACTTTGTCTCCTGATGGATATTTTCATTCTAGTGCGAAATTCTGTTGCCTTAAGGTTATTTTTTCTGCAACTGATTCAAGGATGGGTATCTTAAAATTAAGCCCGGTTGTCATTATGCGGTTGAATTTTCAGATGAACTGTATGACAAGGACCGTATTCTGCTCCACGACCCTGACAGTCGTAAGAACAATGAAGACTAAGACTACTAAAATTACGATTTCCATATGTATTTGTTTTAAAAAATATACAATTTCCATATTACCAGATAAAAAAACTATTGCAAAAGTATTTTGCGAGTCGGGTTGCGAATTTGAAAAAGTTATTATAATTAATAAATAACTCTTAAAACATTTATGAAATTATTTATAATAGAGGATAATGATGCGAATCAGAGACTTGATAAATTCTTAAAGAAACTGCTTGTCAATTCCAGCCTATCGCTCATTTTCAAATTGAACAGGAAAAATAAAGTGAAGGTCAATTGAAAAAGGCAAGACAACGAGTACAAGCTGCAACCCTGAGATGAGATAAGGCTCTTTGTGAGCGACAGCGAATATGATGTGCTGACAAAGCAGAAAATAGAGAATCCGAAAGAGGATTGAGGCGCCTTATCGAAAGATGATATAGTCTATGAGGACTCTTCGGTTCTCGTTATGAATAAGGGCCCCTGAGTGATTGTCCACCCCTGAGATTTCAAGACAAAAGACCTGTCCCTGATCCAGCAAGTCCAGGATTACCTTTGAAATAAGCTCAATTCCCTAACATTCAAGCCATCCTTGGTGCATAGGATCGATAAGGACACCTCGTGAATAATAATGATAGCGAAGACGAAGAAAGCGCTTGATTCGCTACTTAAAGACTTGCAATCGGATAATATCGAAAAATATTATCTTGCCATAGCAATCTGATGCCCGGAAACGGATTCCTGAACCATAAGCAAAAAAATCCTCAGGATCGAGGGCGCAAAAAATGAGAATAAGATTCAGATAGATGAGAAAGAATGACAAAAGGCGATTACGCACTACAAAGTGCTCCGAAAAGGGATATTATGAAAGTATTCCCTTATAGAATGCAGGCTGGAGACTGGTCGGATGCATCAGATAAGGGTCCATCTGGCGAGTATCTGATGCCCGATACTGTGAGATAAGACATATTGAAACTTGCAGGAAAATGCATTTGCAAAAAAAACGTATAGCATAGACAGACAGCTTCTGCATGCATATAAAGTGACATTCAAGCATCCTGAAAAGCTAACAAAGATAACATTAGAAGCTAGATTGAAAGAAGATATGGATAATTTGCTGAAACTTTAAATTACTATTTGCAATTGCTTTTGCATTGCGCCTGAGGTATCTTGTATGCTAACTGTGAAATGGGAGCCAAGACGCTTGATAGATTCTTCCTTAGTGAGATATAATCATCATTTATGAAAAGGAGCATGACATGTATTCAGTATGTGTTCTCCATTTCTGAAAAAGCCGAGAATGCCTGAGTGTATACTTGCTTTGCGTGTACAACCTCTTTATAGACAGCGTCGGATTGCCTTGTTATACGTTTGGCATAATCGGCAGTTTCTTCTTTATCTATGGCAGACCTTGTGACCTTTGAAGTAATCGTGGGAGCATTAAGATTCAGTTCTGGGAAATTGCCCAAATAATTAAGATAAAACCTGTAATTGCAGTAATTGTAGGTGACTCAATCCAGTAGCATCTTTTTATATGAAGTCGGTGTCACGGCTGGCAAGTTGCAGTTCCTGTTGCCAACTTCCTTCGCAAGGCTCTTTATCTGTGCCGTAATTTTTGTCTTTATATTTGATACGTCTTCTGTTTTGATTTCCTCATCGATTGTCTTCATCACCTTTAGCTTAGTTCAGAGAATCGCACAATTATAAAATGCATTCTGCGTTTCCACATAGACAGTACGAGCTTGCTCAAGAGGCTTTACTCAGATATAATTGACATTGGATTCCAGCTCGTCGAGAAATGCATCGTAATCCTCTTGTGAAGTAGATGCTGTTAACGCTTCCGCAGTCATGGGAATGGGTGAAAATGGTATTTGCTTAACTTTGAGCAGATTCTCGCCGATTTTGGAGGGATCGAAATAATTATTGCAAGAATTCTCTATGCTTTTGCAATAATTGCTGTATTCCTTGTCTTTCAGGTTTTCGGGTTTTGAACACGGCAAAGCGGCAAAGGTCAAATTGACGGATCAAAAAATCAATATCAAAGAAAGAATTAGCCTTAATTGGTTTCTCATAATTAATTTCATCAGATTCTAAAAATAATCTCTTTTTCGACAAATTCCCTTTCTCTTCAGTATTTCAGACGCGAAAGCTCTTTATAAGCCTTAGCCAAGTTATGGTCGGGAGTTCAGAAATAAGCCCTATCGGATTCGATGTACGGGTTTAGGATATTCATGGAGAATGCATTCGTGGATACTCATTCATTGCTTATCTTTGCGACTCATTTGAATTTATCGAGATTGATGAGATCCTGATCGGAGAATTGAGGGGCGAATTGTTTGCTGAGTATCTCTGCATCTTCAGGTCATATCTTGAAGCTGAACATGGATCAGACATTTCAGAATATGGCATCTTTAAGATTTGTGTTCGATTTGGTAAGGGCATCTGATTTTGTAAGCTGACCGGTATACTGATGGGCCATAATCATTCATAAACGATATTTACGAGCCTCAGAAAGGATTGATTCCATGCTGTCAGTGATGAAATTCTGGAACTCATCGATATACAGGAAGAAATCTTTTCTCTCTTTCTGGTCTTCTATAAGCTGTCTTCTCATGGCTGCTATCTGGATTTTCGAGACCAGTATGAGTCATAGAAGATTTGCGTTCACATCTCATAATACTCATTTTGAAAGGTTGATGAGAAGTATTTTGCTAGTCTGCATAGCATCATAAACATCAAAAGAGCTCTTGACCTGTCAGATAATGTTCCTCATCATCGTGTTTGTGACGAATCCTCAGAACTTAGCGGCCCAGAATGGTATCATCTCTCATTTTTCCCTTTCTCACATTTTTGCGAATGTGTAATTCCACCATCATTTCACTATCGGATTTTTTATGGTGTTTACTCGTTCCTTCTGGAAATCATCGTCAGTGAAGAGCCTGATAAGATCGGTCAATGCTCCTCATCCCGGATAATCCATGAGGGTGAGAACTCAGTTTCGGAAATAATCCTGGATACGAGGTCAGAAGATTTCGTTTCAGAATAATTTCAGCATTATATTCATCGAATCCTGTGCAACAGTCTGCTTCTCATCTTCCGAATTCGCTTCAAGAAGATTGAGTCACATGGGTCGCGATAGGTCGGATGGATTGAAATATATGACATCGTCTGCCCTGTCCCTGGGGATGTAAGGCATTATAGCATTCGCCAAATCGCCATGGGGATCCATTATTGCAAGTCATTTTCCACTCTTAAGGTCCTGCCTTGCCATTGATTGGAAAAGGCTGGATTTACCGGTACCGGTTTGTCAAATTATGTAAAAATGTCTGAATCTGTCTTCATTTGCGAGTTTGATTTCAGTCTTGACTCACCTGAAATAGTTGAATCCTATGGTGATTCATTCTTGAGCTAGTCAGACTGGAGCCTTTACAAGCTTATATGTCTGCCATTTTATCTCTGGAGTCTTGTTGTATTTGGAATGCGGGAAATGGAAAATCGAAGAAATTTCCTCGCTGTTCAATATCATCCTTTTGCTCTGATAGAAGACGGGCTTGAAATATCTGAATATGAAATCGTGTATTACGGTCGCTTCTGGCTTTTTCTTGTTCTTGACAATGGCGTTGAATCCCGGAGATGAGAATTGGGAAAATGCAGTTATCATATTCTTAAGCTGAGCTTCGACGACAAAGGCATCATCTCATGTCGCAAGGACTCTGATTACTACCTCATATCAGGTTTTCTTTCCTTTTTCTTTCATCAGCTGCTCCTTTTCCTGTTCATCCTCTTTCTTTTCTCAGCCCTTGTTCTTCTCATCTTTTATGCTGAAAAGGTCTATAAGTCATGTCAACCATCTCAATGGGTTCAAGGAGAATCATTTGAAAGCCTTTTTCAAGTCCTTCTGGACCTTATTGACTTTTTCCTGCCACTTGTCCTCAATCGGCTTCAATAGGATCTGGACAACAGAAGTCTCATTCTGTCACAATTTTGAAAAAGCGTTTGTTATATTGTTTATCGGGTCACTTTCAAGCTTCTGGTATGTTTTTATCGGGAGATAGTATTCTTTTTTAAGTTTCAGTTCAGCGGCCTTTATTATTTTTTTATCTTTGAAGACATTATACTCCTGGACTTCATCTACGATGGCATCAGGGTAATAGCTTGTCACCTGTTTCTCGACAAGATTCTTGACTTTCTTCGGCACGACCATGTAGAAATGGATCTCTTTTTCAGCGGCCAAATACTCAAAAGACAAGTAATCCTGTCAGAAAAGCTTGGTTTTCCATCATGAAGATTGCAGAGCCTTAAGCGAAGCAAGAAGCTGTTCCATAAGGGATATCTGTCACTTGAAATCATGGATTGTCTCTTTTTTCTCATCCAAATCGCTTTCTTTCTTTGGGATAAGGACTCTCAGAAAAGTCATATTTAGAGATCTTTTGAAGTCTGATTTTTTCCTGATTATGAGAACTCAAATAAAACCAGCCAAAGCTAGTCAGATTAAAATCGAAATGACAATTAATATATCCATCCCTCCTTATTGTTAAATTCTAGCCGCATTATATCATAAAATGCAATAATATCAAAAAAAATGAAAGCCCAAATTCAAGGCAAAAAATAACCCCATGATTTGAGAATCACGGGGTCGGTGGAAAATATCTATTTACACCCTTCAAAGGTAATCATAAGTCCTGGTATCAACCCTGACTTTGTCTCAGATCTTGAGGAAAAGCGGAACCTGTACGACCAATCCTGTCGATAGTGTCGCTGGCTTTTTTCATCAAGTCGCAGTATCTCATTTCTCGCCAGGAGGAGTATCCATCACCTCAAGAACTACCGCAGGCTCAACCTGAATGTTTATGGGCTTGCCGTTAAATTCATTGAGGATAACCTTGTCTCATTCTACCAAAAAGAATTTATTATCTCATATGACCTCTTCATCTAGGGAAGATTGTTCATAATTATCGGTATTCATGAAATTATACCCTTCTGCATCCTTGTACAGAAACTCAGCATTTGAGTAAGTTATATCTGCGATTTCAACTTTGTCGACTTCGCGGAAGGTCTTCTGCATGGTATTTCATGTCAGCATGTTCTTGAGAACAGTCTTTTCCATTCACTTTCACATTGCAACCTTGAGGTGCTCGGATTTCATTACTTCATAAGGTATTCCGTCGATAAGGAGCTTTTTACCAACCTTTACATCATCCATTCCAGCCATAGTACTTTGTTATTATAAGTTAATATTGTTCAAAAAAGATTTTTTCTCCGTTGACTCAAAGATTGTCCAACCTACGTCGGACATCACAGACCATTTGGGCGCTTCAGCAAATATAAAATTCATGATAAGCAAAAATATTTTCCGGTTTTAAGAAATCTACCACATATCATTTTCTGTATTTGAAAATGTCCTCTCTGCTCAAATAGAGTAAATAATCGAAGTTAGTGTATTCATTTTTCAATTTTTTCAACTCATTTTCGTAAAATAAGTCTTCTTCATGCCTGACTCAGAATATGAGCTTCATGTTCGTTTTCGATCAAGATTCAAGGGCGGATCTTATCTGGAAGTACAGAGGAGCGAATCATGTTCATGTTCAAACGAACAATTTTGGCGATTCGGGATCGTTTAAGATGAAATTTCAAGCCGGTCAGCAATATGATATCTCTAATCATTCTTCAAAATTGCAGATTTCCCTGCTTCATCATCTTCATTCATCCAGACGCTTGATGATGAACTCAAGATTCTTTCAATTTTTGTAAGCGACAGAGTAGGCTCGCCTCAGGCCAGAGGGCAAGATGAATGTCAAGAATTGTCAGGGGATGATATCAATTTCACTTTCAGACACAAAAATTAACTCATAAACATTATGAGTTAATTTTGCGATTTTAGACAATATTATTTTGTTTAGAATCATTAAGCCGCCTTATTAAGAGGTATGGTCTTATAGTTGTCAGGCTTTCAATCTTCCAAGATTCTTCTTTGCTTATTCAGTGTTTCAGTCATCTGCTCAAAAATCTTCGGATCGACTGTGATTCATAATATGGAGTACACATAATCCCTGCTGGCTCTCTTGAAAATACGGAACAGATTTGTCTCATCTCATTCTATGTCCAAATCTATTATATTGCTAATCAGCTCATGTTTGGAAGAAAGCAATTTATTCAAATCATCGCTTAAAGCTGCGGGAGCACTGGATATAGCACCCTCATCGGTTTGTCTGCCTGTGTTTATCAATAAAGTATCGTCTTTCATTCAGAAAAATGGTATATTTTAATTTGAAATTAATTATATCATAAAGCTGTCAAAAAGCAAATCTCAAAAACAACTCCCATTATTTGACTCTGATTTTCTTTTCAAGTTCTGCTGCAATCTTCTGGTTATCTCTCAAAAATTGTTTTGAATTCTCTCTTCATTGTCATAATTTGACTTCACCGTAGCTATAGAACGCACCAGATTTCTTTATAAGATCCTTGTCTACTCAAATATCCAATATTTCACCTATCTTAGAGATTCATTCATTGAAAAGCACATCCATCTCTGCCTCTTTGAACGGAGGAGCAATCTTATTCTTCACAACCTTGACTTTGACTCGGTTTCAAGTCGCCTCCTTATCATCTCATGAACCAGATTCGATCTTCTCTTTTTTGCGGATATCAAGCCTTTGGGATGCGTAGAATTTAAGGGCATTTCATCCAGTTGTGGTTTCGGGGTTACCGAACATTACTCAAATCTTCATTCTTATCTGGTTGATGAAAATGACTGTACAATTCGATTTTGATATGACTCAAGTGATTTTTCGAAGTGCTTGGCTCATAAGACGTGCCTGAAGTCACATATGAGAATCCCCCATCGCTCATTCTATTTCCGCCTTTGGGACAAGTGCAGCGACACTATCCACAATTATGAGGTCTACAGCTCAAGATCGGACCAATGCATCTACTATCTCTAGGGCTTGTTCACCATAATCCGGCTGGGATATGATGAGCTCATCTACATTGACTCAAATTTTTCTCGCATACTCAGGATCAAGCGCATGCTCTGCATCTATGAATGCGGCAGTACCTCAAATTTTCTGGACTTCTGCTATGGCATGTAGGGTGAGTGTCGTCTTTCAAGAAGATTCCGGTCAATATATCTCTATTATTCTTCATTTCGCGTATCATCATCCGAGAGCTTCATCCAGATTTATGCTTCAAGATGAAACAGTCTCCACTTTTATAGCTTGCTTATCTCCCATTTTCATTACCGAACCAACTCAGAATTGTTTCTCGATCATTAACAAAGCAGACTTGAGCGCTTCTTTTTTATTATCAGTCATATCAAAATTTGTATTAGTTGTAAACTATTTAATTGATTTAAGGAAACCTCAGATCATCCTGGAGATATTTGAGGATCTTTCATATAATTTATCGAAATCCTCCGATGAAATATAATCAAGACTCTTTCAAATGCAAATTAGCGAACGGAATTCTCAATTGCACCCTTTTGCGATGTAAAGCAATTGTTTGAACTCATTATTTCACTTTCTCTCAAATCCGCTTGCAATGTTGCTGGATATGCCGAGCAAAGGCTTATATAATTCATTCTTGAATGCCGCATCCTTAACTTTCTCGAAGATTCCGGATATATCAGAAACGAGATCTTGAGCTTCCTTCCAAAACGTAAGGTCTTCAAATTTTTCTATTTTCATAGACTATAAGTTAAAATATAAGTTTCAACTCATATACACAAAGTATATATAAGTGTATATAAAATTCAAATTTATTTTTAAAATTGACTTAAGAGCTCTTAAGAAAGCCAATTAATAAAACAAATTCGCATATACACTAATAGAATCTGAAAAGAAAAAAATTGAAAAAACGAAGAAAAAATTATTTTACATAGAAATCCGAAAGGGATTCTTCCGTTCAAATTGAGATATTCTTGCTTTTGCAAGTGTTGCATTCATAGATGTATTTATCTGGATTCAGTCGGGTTGTCTCAGTTACCTTATGGCAATCCCTGCAATAGAATTTCACATCTCACCTCTCTTCTTTGAAATCTTCCTTTTTCTTTCAAAAAGTCGGTATGTTCACCAGGTCGCTGTAAGTCGTCATATTTATTTCCTTGTTTATAAAACTGGAATCAAGTTTATTTGGTATTTGGAATTTGTAAAGATTAAATATAAAAGTGAGAAAAGTTGCGAGAATTAAAGAAAAAGATAAAATATACGATAATAATCCGTAAATATCATATCTATGTTCAAAAAAGAATGAATCTTAACACAGGAAGATCGGGTATTTGCAAGAAAATTGGCAATATTTACAGCGTTTCTGATTGTGCTTTTCTTCATCTACAGTGTCGCTGATGTTCTCATAGTGCTGTTCTTCGCACTTTTCTTGAATGTCCTTTTCGCACCATTCCTCAATATGCTCAACAGGGCGCGGATTCGCGATGGGTTTTGAATAATAATCATCTACCTTCTGATAATCCTTTTCCTTGTCGTCGTATTCTTCGCAATAATACCGATATTCACAAAACAGATAATCTTCCTTTTCACGCAAATCTGAGACAACGTGAACAATCTGAAGACAGCATATGAGACATGATGATTAGAATGACTCTGAATACCGACATACTTAAGATGAGTGCTCGAGACGGTGGATTTCTGATCATTATTCAGTTCCATAAAGGATAACGCAAAAGATATCTCCGTATATGTTTCGGGCAATCTGAAGAATTTCCTGTCCAGCTGAGCAGGGGTTATCTTCTCTTTCACAAGCGCCATATTCCACTTCTTGCTGGTTTTGATCTTCGCATTTTTCATAGCGCTTGAAAGGAAGAATGTGAGGAATTTCTTCTATAAGGCATTGCCCGAGAATGCTTCAAAATACATTTTATCAAGAGAGGCGACAATCGTATCGACTCTTTCGGGCTGGTTCCGCTGACAAGTCATATTGGGGATAAGCATGTTCTTTGCAACTCTCTTGTGACTGCTCATAATACGGGTATTCTGAATAAAGATAGATGAATTCTTCTCACTTGCCCTGATATCCTGAATGATGGAATTCATACCGTACATATGACCCATAATCGCTTTTCTGCCAGCGCTAGCGCTATCGACCGCATTCTGAATAAAATGAGTCATAACGATTGTAATCCTCTATCTGGTGCTTCAACAAACTGAAAATAATCTGCTCGTTCCATATATCATGAGCAAGACACTGTCGCTCTCGCCTTTTGCAGTGCTTCTTGGAATGAGCATCGCAGCAAGCTTGCTGTGAATAATCTGAATCATAGTCGCAATTCCCGTTATCTCTGTCATGCAGATTTTCCTGGACGACTATTTCAAGAGCAAGAAAAAACAATAAGCTGAAGCCTCATCCTAAGCCATTTATTTCGGCCTTCTGAAGGGCTAAAGGAGTATTCGATAATCAAAAAGATTTGACAACTCGTAAATAACCCATATAAAAGCAATCACAAAAACTAATCTGTTTTATGAAAAATCTACTCCCCGCTACATCATATTATTTCTGGTTTTATTTCTTTCGGACCGCCGATGGAAAGTTTTTGATGTAAGCAATTTTTTTTTAATCTCAAAAACCAAAGTCCTTCGGCACATCGCAACCGAGGGATTTTTTTGTTTTTAAATACGGATAGATCAGATCTCGTCCCCTATATTATGTTTAACCTATAACTTAAAAATCATGAATACAGCTTCTAGTGTCAATTCTCCATAGCCCGAAAGATACCCGATTAATCGCGTATCTGCAACAATAAAAAAACAAATATGCGATTTATCGCTCAAAATTCTATATATTCATTAATGCAATAACCATGCCATCCAACAATACGATCATCTGAGAGATGATGACACCTCAGGTAATGAAGCAACTGCTCCCCCTGAATGAAGCCCAACAGAAAATGATAGAATGAGCCAGAATCAGGATCGAGAAGATTTTCTCTTGAGAATCCGACAGGAAAATACTGATAATCTGACCATGCTCCATAGATTATGAAGAGAGTTTCTTCGAATATGGTGAATTCATCAAAAAGATAAATGAGCAGGTGAAGGACAAGATTGAGATCATCCTGAGATTCTACCCGGGAAAACCTCGTACTATCGGATGATGGAAAGGCCTCGCTTATAGTGCGCCAGGCGAAAAGGCGAATATGTGAAATGGTATCTATGGAGTCAGGAGCATGGCCTTGCGAGCGCTTGAATTATGATTTCCCCTTGCTGATGAAATGCTGAATCCGCATCTTGTCGAATATGTCGATGATTACCTTTCCTACATAGCAATCTGAGCAAGGAGCACCGAGAACCAATACCATAGAGAAGTGTCATCAGGGCTTGATGTGCCGGTCGGTTTCAAGAATCCCACAAGCTGAGATATAGAAATCATGACAAACTCAATAAAGGCATGACAGACTTCAAGCCATTATATTCTCGGGAATACGGTCAGGGACAGTCTGGGGAATCCTCTGAGCCATTGAATACTGAGATGATGATATGTGACTTGACCGAATTACTGAGAGAAATTCATCAAAGAATATATGAATTATGCCGATTCGATAAAGAATCCCTCGCTCATAATCGATGCGAGCCATGACAATTGCAGGATAGACGCCAATACAAAAGATCCTTTCAGGCAGATAGATATAGTCAGGGGAATCCTGGCAGACATAATCCCAAGCTTGACAGCAAAGTGAATAGACGCGAAAAAGGCGGTAAAATGATTCATGGTCGAGAGCTATATCTATGACGGAAATCAGAAATATGTCGATGAAGAGCATGTATTGAGATGAAAATCACTTACCGATCCTTGCATCTGACTGGAAAAAACTGAAAAATTAATTTTGGAAATGCACAAAAATATATAGAATCATGCCCCTACATCTATAAAATATTAATTATCAAAGAATGCAGACAAATACAGAAGCCTCACAAGCAAGGAATAGAACGCTGACAATAATCGCCCCAGCAGAAGAGCCTGGAAATAAAACATGAAAAAATCATGCAGTCGTGGTATGCAACTACAGGTCGGCAGTCTCATCGCTTATGGAGAATAAGCTTTTGACAATCTACAATACTTTCAGGTCTAGATATCCTAATGGTATAGATTACAGCTTATGAGACGAGAAAATTGAGTGAAAGGATTATCTGAAACTGGAAGTCCAGAATAAGAAATATTTTGTGACATGCGATATCTGGAATGAGAATATGAGAAATGAGCATATCAGCCTCAGCGTATTCTCAAATCTTGATTTCTGGAGCTCAAAATCAAGAAAAATCAAGATATATAAAGATTGAAAGCTATCGGTAAGCGAGTCGAGAGTCTGAGAAAATGATGAGCAGCTGGAATGAATAAATATGCATGGGCTTCTTGATGAATTTCTGAAGAAGATCAGCACTTATTAG
>AMFJ01018232.1_pt1 | contig 18873 bp, 23 predicted proteins | sample 427208 | NCBI WGS metagenome assembly AMFJ01 (sample SAMN02954298, study PRJNA114691) | groundwater metagenome | biome: aquatic; feature: subsurface aquifer; material: sediment; isolation source: subsurface aquifer sediment | place: USA: Rifle, CO | collected 2008-08 | reverse complement strand
CCCCCCCAACCTAAAACACGATAAGCCCACCAACTTCCCAAGGTAATACCACAGGTCAAACAACTCCAAGCAAACAACACCCACGGCTTCATCCAAGCTACCCAGTGTTGATCAAAGCTCCCTTCTACTAAGGCGGCTATCGCCAGCGCAAACGTCACAGCAAATCCCACATACCCCATATACAACATCGGTGGGTGTATCGCCAAACCAGGATCTTGCAACAAAGGATTTAAACCATAACCTTCTGAAGGAAAAACAGGTAATAAACGGAAAAACGGGTTAGAGGTGAAAATCAAAAAACTTAAAAATCCAATACACAAAAACCCTAATACGCTTAGGATCAACACCCTTTCTTTAAGGGGTATGTGTTTTTTTGAAAAAAAACAAAACGCGCCCATCCACCCTGCCAACAAAACAATCCATAAAAAAATAGAACCCTCATGCGCACCCCACACAGCTGAAATACGATAAGGCCATGGCAACAAAGAGTGACTATGTCCTGCAACATAGGCTAGCGAAAAATCATTGATAAAAAATGCGTACGTTAAAAAAAAATAAGATAAAAATAAAAAAGAAACTTCTGCATAAACCCAAGCAGGCACCCAATACATCAATATATTATCTTTTTTGAAGAAAGCCCAAAGACCAATGCTTGTTTGGCAAATTGAAAATAAAAATGCAAAAATTAATAAAAGATGCCCCAGCTCAGGTAAAATTTTAAAAAACATAAATACTTTAACGCCAAACAGTTTTAATAGAAACTTGCGTTATAGTGTTAGCAACATAAATTTCATTTTCAACACTATAGTGCACAAAATGTCCCTGCCAAACAGGTCCTAACTCAAATCCTGCCAACAAACCTGCGTTCACCCCAGAGGACAACCCCGCTTCATTACAAACAAAAGCGATTGTTCCTGTATTTTCAATTATTTTTTGGGGCCCTGCTTCAACTTTACAAATGGTGTGATCTTCCAACTCCACAATCCATGCTTGATCAGGCAAGGCTGCCATGCCTTGAGAAAACGGCAAAGGCTGCGCTAATTTTAATTTTAATCCCGCAGTCTTTTTTACAGGATTGACATCACAAACAACAGCGTCTGTTACATTTTCTTGGCTAAAGCAAGGATCATGATTTTCTTTATTGGCCGTCACACAACTCCATGCGCCAAAACGAGGTAAAACCAGCGATTGATCCCAACAAACACCTTCTTTCACAGGTTCTGAAGGTATCGCGGGCTTAACATCAATCACTTTAGTTTCATCAATCTGCGCAAAACCAATCGATGCCACCCAGAACAGAATAAAAATTTTAAATGTTTTTCTGATCATACTTTCCCCTCCAATTTAGGACGATAATTTTCATCATGTTTTGCCAAAACTTCTTGTGCCATGAATTTCCCTTTTGATGATAATTTTCCCTGCACCACAACACCTTGGCCTTCACGAAATAAATCAGGCAACAAACCCGTATACTCTACGGTCACTTCATTTTTAAAATCCGTCAAGACAAAGATTACTTTCAAACCTTGCAGATGGACTACACTCCCTTGCTTGACCATGCCCCCCAATCGAAATGATTGTTCAGGACGGGTAAGATGCTGCCTTACTTGCGTGGGGGTATAAAACAAACTGATGTTGGCACGTAAAGCATAGAGGACCAACGCAACAACCAAACTTAAATTACACAATACAAAAAAAATAATAATAATTTTTCTTTTACGGACAGGATGCATTGTTATCTAACACACATGACAAAAATAAAATTTAACATTAAAACAAAAAAACTAATACCGTAGGCCCACCAAACATAAAAAGCATATCCTCCCATGTGAAAAAAATCTATTAACACATTCATATCTTCTCCAAAAAATATTTTTTAGCCCTATCAAAATTAAAAAAACATCAACGATTTTCTAAAATCTTGAAAAATTTTTGTAATCCATGATTTTTTTTGCGTATAACTCACTTCATACAAATCGCAGTTCTTGCTTGCTCCCATCAAATAATCTTCACTTGTCATCAGCTCATCTACCAACTGAAACTCTTTGGCCTTTGAAGCCAACCAATGTTCCCCAGTCGCCACTTTATTTATCTCCAATACACGGCGATGCTCTGAAACAAAGTCTTTAAAACAATGATGAATTTCATTTAATTCTTCTTGAAATTTTTTCTTTGCACTTTCAGTATTTTCGCCAAACACCGTCAATGTCCTTTTATACTCACCCGCAGTAACTTGTTCGAAATCAATATCATTTTTCTTCAATAAACGGTGAAAATTAGGGATTTGCGCAACCACACCAATAGAACCAATAATTGCAAAAGGTGCTGCAATAATTTTATCGGCAACACATGCCATCAAATAACCCCCACTTGCAGCGATTTTATCAACGGCCACAGTTAAAAAAATGTTTTGTTTTTTAATACGATCCAATTGAGAAGCCGCCAAGCCATAGGCATGCACCATCCCACCGGCACTTTCAACTTTCACCAGCACTTCATCAGAAGGTTTTGCAATCGTTAAAACAGCAGTAATTTCTTCTTGAAAAGAAGACAAATTACTTGCGCGAATATCGCCCTGAAAATTTAAAATAAAAATTCTTTTTTTATCTTTTTTTTCACTTTTGTTTTCTATTTTTTTGTTTTTTTGAAATTTCTTAAATTCTTTTTTAGATAAAATCGCCTCACTCATCGTTTCTGAAAACTCATCTAGTTTTTCATGAAGTGGTTTAATCTCAAGTTTTTGTTTTGATTTTTCTTTCCCTTTCAGTACAATCGCCATCGACCCCGCCATTAGCATCAATAGAGCAATCACACTTGTCGCTATTTTCGCGAAAAACAAACCATAATTTGCAAAATAATCCATACCACATCCCCTTAAATTAAAAATTGAGTTATTATACTGCCTTACTGACAAAACTAAACTGTTATTTTATGCTGCAAGCCTTAGGTCTAAGCTATCAATATTCTGAAAAATCTTTATTTTCCAACTTAAGCTTTGAAATAAACCCCGGCGATTGTTTACAAATCATAGGGGGAAATGGCGCAGGAAAAACAACATTATTACGTATCTTATCGGGTTTATGCCCTCCACAAAAAGGCAAGGTATATTGGCAACACCAAGATATTTATCACTCCCAATTACATACTTACAACACTGATCGGCTTTACCTGGGGCACAAATTAGGCATTAAAACTGATTTAACTTTATTTGAAAACTTAAAGCTTCATCAAACGCTTCAACGCTCAGAACACCCTGTCTCACCGACAGAGCTAACTTGGCTTCAACTTAAAAACATCGCGACAAAATCACTGTCTGCGGGTGAACAAAAAAAACTGGCATTATTACGACTTCTTTCATCTTCTGCTTTGATTTGGATTTTAGACGAACCTTTCTCGAACTTAGATGAAACAGGCACAAACTGGGTCCAAGAACTCATAAAACAACATCTTGCAAAAAAAGGCAGGCTCATTTTCACAAGCCATCAAAAAGTAAACTTAACTTCACAATTAATCGAGCTTTAAAAACCATGTTTTTTTTAAAATTATTAATTTTAGAATTTAAACAAAATATACGACGTTACAATGATATTTTCATGCCCTTGTGGTTTTTGATTTTATCAATGCTTATTTTCTCCATTGGATTTCAACAAGACAGTTCAATTTTAAAAAAAACAGCGCCCAGCATCATCTGGGTAAGCGTATTATTGTCATTATTACTTTCGGCCAATCAATTATTTACTCAAGACGATGACAATGGGTTTTTGGAACAAGTTTTACTTTCACCGACCTCACTTCTTACTTTTGTTTGGGTAAAAGCAATTATTTATTGGTTGAAGATATGTCTTCCTTTGTTATTATTGCTCCCAGTTATTGGTATCTCATTTTCGCTGTCTTATTTTGAAATTAAAATCATTGCTATTACATTATTGCTGGGCACACCCAGTTTTGTTTTATTTGCGACGCTAGGCGCTGCCATTATTTTGCGCGCACACCACAACGCTATATTACTTTCTTTATTAATTTTACCACTTTGTATTCCCATTTTAATTTTTGGATTAAGCATTATTGATGATGCGAGTTGTGGCCTCTCCTTCACAACCCCCTTATGTTTTCTTTCAGCACTATTACTAACAAGTGCAACCTTATTACCTTTCGTCACGGCTTTTGCATTACGCACAGGAATACATTACGCATGAAACATTTATTACAACATTTATTTTCTCCAAAATATTTTTATCAATTTTCTCGAAAATGTCTGCCTTGGTTTTATTTTATTTTTTTTATTTCTTTTTTTTATGGATTAATTGGCGGATTAATACTATCTCCGCCTGATTATCAACAAGGTGATGCTTTTCGCATTATCTACCTACATGTTCCTTTTTCTTTTTTATCTTTATTTATTTATTTAGCCATGGCTACATTTGCTCTTCTTGGATTTGTTTGGAAGATAAAATTAGCAGACATTTTGATGCGAGCCAGCGCCCCCATCGGAGCAAGTTTCACTTTACTTGCATTAATCACAGGCTCACTGTGGGGAAAACCCATGTGGGGAACCTATTGGATTTGGGATGCCAGACTCACATCTGAATTAATTCTATTGTTTCTTTATTTAGGTTATATCTCATTAACACAAGCTTACCCTCAACAACAACAGGGTCATTTAGCAGGACGCATTATTGTGATGGTGGGCGTAATCAACATCCCGATCATCCATTATTCTGTGTATTGGTGGAACACCCTACACCAAGGCGCCACATTAAGTAAATTATCAAAACCTTCCATTGCAAACAACATGCTGTACCCTTTACTCTCAATGATCATTGCTTTTTTATTTTATTATCTTATTTTACTTTTTTTGCGTACTCAAAGAGAAGTTTTTAAAAAACTTCAATAAGCACTGGCACATGATCTGACGGCCTCTCCCAAGTTCTCGGCAAACGATCGATATCACAACGCCGACACTGTTTTTTTAAATTTTCAGAAATGAGGATATGATCGATGCGCAAACCCCGATCACGCTTAAATGCATTCATACGATAATCCCACCAACTATATTGTTTTTCCTCTTTCTTTAATAAACGAAAAGCGTCGACTAAACCTAGCTTTAAGAGTGTTTGCCATTTTTCTCGTTCAGCCGGACTCACCAGCACTTGCCCTTCCCAGGCTTTTGGATCATGCACATCACAATCCTCAGGAGCAATATTAAAATCACCCAACAAAACAATATTATTAAATTTTTTTATTTGTTCTTGTAAATATTTTTCAAGCTCAGACAACCATGTTAATTTATATTTATATTTTTCTGATCCCACTTGTGCACCATTAGGCACATACACATTGATGATTCTGAAATCGTTCACGCTTGCCGCCAACAAACGGCGCTGGGGATCAGGAAAATGGGGCATATCAAACTCAAGCGCATGGGCTTTTATTTTTGTAAGGAGAGCCATCCCATTATAAGATTTTTCGCCAGCATAAACGACTTGATAACCATTTTCTATTAAGATTTCCGCAGGAAAATGAATGTCTTGCGTTTTAGTTTCTTGCAAGGCTAGCACATCAGGATTTTCAGATTTCAACCAAGACAAAACATGCGGCAACCTAACAGACAGAGAATTCACGTTCCAACTCGCAATTTTCAAAAAAGTCTCACCTAGAAAAAATTTTTGGAAAATAAACTCTAACTTCCAAACCTTGTCCAGAAACAGGCGTTAACAATTCAATTTTTGCATTATGCAAATTTGCGATTTGTTGCACGATTGCCAATCCCAAACCACTACCCGAACTGACGTTCCCTAAAACCCTATAAAATCGCTCAAACACACGTTCTCGCAATTCTTCAGGAATCCCTGCGCCATTATCAACAACCTTTAATATTATATTTTTTTGATCGACTTCGATTTCTACTTTAATAAACCCACCGGAAGGCGTATAGCGTATAGCGTTATCCACCAAATTACGAATTAAAATATTAAGCGCTGTTGCATTAGCTAACACATATACCACCCCTTTTTCTGAATTTAATACAATTTCAACATCTTTTTCAAGCGCAATAGGCGCCAACTGTGCCACCACTTCTGCCGTGAGTTTCACGAGATTCACTTCAATAGAATCATTAATCGCATTAGCCTCGGGGGATAATTTACTTAAGGTCAACAATTGTTGTACCACGTGCGTACATCTATCCACGCCGGAAATAACATTCATTAAGATATATCGTAACTCAGAAGGATCTTTTGCACGTAATGCGACTTGTGTTTGTGTTTTCAGTGCAGCCAACGGTGTTTTTAGTTCATGGGCCGCGTCTCCAGAAAATCGTTTTTCTCTTTCGATAGCAAATTGCAAACGCATAAACAATCGATTCAACTCATCGACCAACGGTTTAATTTCGATAGGCACATAATCAATATCAACGGGATTTAAATGTGCGGGCGCACGATTTGCAACTTCTTTTGCAACTTTATTTAAAACACTCAAACCGCGTCCGATGATAATCCAAATTAAAAAACCACACAAAGGATAAGTAATTAACATAATATAGATATCATCGCGTGTAATACTTTGCGCTAACTCATTACGAATATCATAACCTTCTAAAACAGCGATATTATATTTTGAGTAGTGATTAAAAAGTGAAAACATACGCCAGGGTTGGCCATTCGCATAAACATCCCCAAAACCCTCATGTAAGTTTTTAAAAGATATTTTAGGTGCAGCGGCGGAATACAAAAGCAGATTTCCTTTTTTATCCCAAATTAAAATTTGATAATTACTTTCTTTAACATCGATAAAATTTTTTGCCAAATTAGGAATATTATTTAATTTTTTTTGAATATCTTTAGCGTTTTGCGGAATATTCTCATGGGCAATCAACGCTTGAAGTGAAAATGCATACTGACTCATCAATAAATCTAAATGTTTTTGAATTTCTTTTTGATCCACATAATAATTACCCACTAGCGTAACATAGGTTACGAGTGTAATAACCAATAACAAATTGATTAATAAAAATTTTCGAATTGAAGGCATATCTACTTTTCTAATTCAGCAAAAACATCATGCTAATTTAACTTCTGCTTCCTCACCCTCGGCTTTCTCAATCATATAACCCACGCCTCGAATAGTACGAATAAAATTTTGACCCAATTTTTTTCGAATATTATGGACATGTACTTCCAAGGTATTACTATCGATATCGTCTTCCCAACCATAGAGGCTTTGACAGAGTTGTTCACGGGACAACACATGCCCTACATTTTCCATCAGTGTTTGCAATAAAATAAATTCACGGCGTGGCAAGTTAATGAGTTCATTATTTTGTTTTACTGTAAAAGCACTGGGATCTAACACAACATTATTATGTGTAATGGAGGGTGTCGTTCGTTTTGAAAAACGGCGATGTAAAGCGCGTAGACGCGCCAGCAATTCTTCCAAATCAAATGGTTTTGTCAGGTAATCATCGGCGCCGCTATCCAAACCTTTCACGCGATCGTCGGTAGAATCTAAGGCTGTTAAGATCAACACAGGTGTTGTAACACCCTCGGCACGCGCTTCTTTGAGCACGCTAAGCCCTGAAATATTCGGCAAGCCAATATCGAGTACGATTACATCAAAAGTATCTGTTTTAATAGCACGGAGCGCCATTGTCCCATCCTTCACCCAATCGACCACATGCCCATAGTGATTCAAGCCCACGCGCACCCCATCTCCTAGCAATTCATCATCTTCGACCAATAAGATTCTCATTTCCAATCTCCAATTTGCATTTCTAATAAGTCAACTATAGACGATTTTTATTTTAGCTGCGTTTATATCTTACGTGAATTTGCCGAAGATAAGATTACGCTCCTATTAAATGAGGAAGCTGTGAGGTTTTTTTGGGCAAAAAATACGCAGGCGAATGAGCACTTATTATAGTTACGAGAGCTTACATATTTTTATGAGACGCGTATAATTTGCGAGTTTTTTATGATGTAACCAGCCCGAGTTTTGCTGTACTTAAGCCGATGTAGCTCAGTTGGTAGAGCAACTGATTCGTAATCAGTAGGTCCGCAGTTCGACTCTGCGCATCGGCACCATCCGCCTTCGCTAAAGCTGTGGTAGCATGAATTTTAAAAATCCCCCGAATAACTGTAATTTTCTTTTGGTGCTACCCTTAAAATCCAAAGACCACATCCCTAACCCAAAAGTTTGTATCCATCTATTGACTAAATAGATACAAATAGCTATACTTTGTATCTATTTCTCCATACGATGGATACAAACCTATGAAACCAACTGAAATAGGCGCTCTTAGAAAACAACCTCAAGGCTTTAACGCTTTTATACCGCACCCCTTTCCACCTAAAGACGGTTTTGAATTTAGCCCTGAGCTATTAGTAAAAAGTGAAAAAGCAACAAGGCTACTAGGGAAGCTTGATGGGGTGACAAAACGACTCCCTAATATCGATTTTTTCCTGCTGATGTATGTACGCAAAGATGCTACTTCCTCAAGTCAAATTGAAGGAACGATGGCAACGATGATTGATGCAATCGAATCAGAAGTTAAAACAAATACCGACAGCTCCTCTGATGTAGATGACATATTGCATTACATTCATGCCATTAACTACGGCATGAAACGAGTCACTCAGGATAATTTCCCTCTTACTCTACGCTTTATTAGAGAGCTCCATAACAAACTAATGGATAATGCACGGTCAACTCATTTTTCCGATCCTGGAGAATTCAGAAAAAGTCAGAATTGGATAGGCGGCACTCGACCAGACAATGCTCGTTTTGTTCCTCCACCTATTGCCGAAATGAAAACTGCACTGAGCGAACTAGAAAATTTTTTTCATGCAGAAAATACTATACCCACCGTCATAAAAGCAGGACTCATCCATGCACAATTTGAAACGATCCATCCTTTTCTAGATGGTAATGGAAGAACAGGACGAATGTTAATTACATTTTATTTGTGGAAAGAAGGTTTTTTGGAATATCCAGTTTTATTTCTATCATCTTACTTCAAAAAATATCAGCCAGTTTATTATGAAAAACTCACAGCCTATCACAACGGAAAAGTTTCTGAATGGTTAGCGTTCTTTCTTGAGGGTGTTATTGAAATAGCAAATGAAGCCATTGCTATCGTCGACAACATTACCAAATTGCGCGAAAAAGATATGCAAAAAATACAAGCGCTAGGAAAGCGATCCGCTGAAAGCACCATAGCTGTTTTGCCTGAGTTATATAAACAGCCTATCGTTAATAATAGGCTTATTCAAAAATGGACTGGCTATACTAGAAAGGGTGCACAAATGGTTATTGATCGATTAATTGAAATTAAAATTCTTACACCGAAAGATAAAAATAAGAAATATGGACAGTCTTATGTTTATAAAAAATATTTAGATATTTTTGGCAGAGATAAAAAACTATCATGAAAAAATCTTATGAAGTCTTGCAGTATTATGAGTTAGCTTCAAAGGAATTAAGGAGCACTGATTTTTTCTCTGATAAAAAATATGGAAATTTAGAATGGCCAACAATTTAAAGATCGAAAAAGTTAAAAATAAAAAGGAACTTCGTTTAAGAAGACTTCTTCAACTGTATCAACACGACTGGAGCGAAATAACTGGGGAGGGTCACATAAGTAATAAAGGACTCTATACGCATATCAATTTAAATAAATTCTGGAAGTATCCAAAAAGCCAAGCCTTCATTATTAAAGTTTCTGGTGAAATTGCCGGTTTTGTGATGATTAAAAAACACAGTTATCTAATAAATGAAAAGCCCTCTATGGTTATAGATGAATTTTTTGTGTTACGTAATTTTAGAAAACAAAAAATCGGCACAGAAGCTGCTATGAGAATATTCAATCTCTTTCCTGGTCGCTGGCAAGTTGCTGAAATGCACGTGAACAAAAGGGCTCAAAAATTTTGGAATAAAATCATTTCAATTTACACAGGGAATAACTACAAAGAAACAATTGAAAATAGTAAATTATGGCGTGGGCCTGTTCAGATTTTTAATTCGTAATCAGTGCCCGCAGTTCGACTCTGCGCATCGGCACTAGAAAAAACAAATAAATATAGAACTTTCTCCGTCAACAAACACCTGGAAAATCATCTCAGGGTACACTTAGAACAAACCCGGTTAAATATTAACTACTCTTCTGATTTGGGCATAATTTGTCACTTCAAGAACTGCCTGAACTAAGCTTAAATTAGCTTCATTGGCAAAAACTTCTTGGGAGAATCCTTCTGGTTGGCGAAGCTCCCTGGTACACCAGTCTAATTTAACCAATGATGGATTTTTTTGAGATTCATATGGGACGTATGTTTGCTCATCAAACCACTGGCTATAAGTATCACATTAAGGAATGTTTTATGGTTAAATTAAAGTGATAGTGAAAGTAGGTATCTGTTGGAGGTAGATGTAATGATTTTTAGAAACTTATTTATCTTCGGAGTTTATCTGTCTTTATTTTTTACTCCATTGGAAAAAGCTTTTGGCGAGTTTGATTTTAATTCGTTACGTTATGAAGGGGGTCATTTGCAGGATGCATTTAATCAGACTTTTACTCAGACCCAGGAAATGCAAAGAAAAAAATTGGAGATTCAGCAGTTAGCGCTTCAAAACGAAATGATTCGAAGACAACTGGCCGAGGCTGAGTAGTTAATCTCATCATCAATAAACCGAAAACAATTTTGTAAATAATTAATTGGGGGAATTATTATCTTTAAATTGTCTATAAGCGCATTATTAATTGTATTCGCAATCTTTCCTCTAGTTTCAAGAGCGTACAACTATGGCCATTCCCATTCTGTAAGAGGTTATATGAATAGGAAAGGTAGCTTCCATCAGCCACACTTAAGTGGCAATCCGCATTCGGGTGTTCACTATCGTAAAAACGTTCGTCAGTCTTAATCTCAGCAATCTCTATAAATGGAAAATTTTTATTTTTATGATTTAATTTTTAATTAAAAATATAGTTTATGCTGTAAATCTCCCTGACTCTCAACCATATGAGAATTATAAAGGACAAACCCCAGTAGAGCAGAGACATTATAACGCATATATGGTTGAACTTGGCAGGTAATAAATTAATTAACGGGTCGAGAGTGGAAAATGTATAATGTATTTAGAAAGTGATGCCAGGCCATCTGAATTTTTGGATAATCTTGAAGGGTACCATGTGCGCATGTAAAAAGATCTGCAATTTTCTGAAAAAAACCCCTTCTTTTATTTTACATAATCTTCATTGGATAGCATCACTCTTATTTATTATCGGAATATTATTATTTCTCGTCTGGATTTTTGGAATTTGGGAAAAAGATGGTCTAGAAAGTGCGTCTGGATCAATTTTTATAGCCGCGACTTTACTCTTTGGCTTATACTCTTATCAAAATGATATTGCTATTCGAAATTCTGAATTCTATATGAAGATAATTATAAAATATTTCAAAAACTCAGTTAAGCTTATTCAGGACTCTGGAAATAATAATATTCAATGGCACGCGGCCATTCGCTACCTACAAACCGTAGAAGATCTACTGCCTCGCTTAAGCGAACGTTCTCATAGGGAAATTTATATAACCGATTATGTTAATACTGCATACAGTATTAGCCATATAATTGATTCCATTGATTCGTTTAAGTTTTTCTATGGAATAGCAAATTACAACAACAAAACAGAAATGGATCTATACGAAGAAAGCACCCCAGCAAAACTAGGATCATGCTCGAGAATCGATCCGGCTTTTCTTCTTTTCTTGGCAGCATTTATCGAAAAAGCTGGTAGAATTGAGTATTCTAATAGAGGAAAAGGGGATTCATTGATTGATTCCATGGATACGGAGTATTTCAAAAAACCCACCAAAGACTATCGCACCGATGACTTGTTCAGCTGCGTAATAATAAAGGATTACATTCGATCCTACGAGGGATGTAGGGACCTGAAACCTCACGCTTGATATCATTTGCATTAGTTTCGTCTTAACTTGACAAAGTACTTGAAAAAAGTAAAGCACCCGTTTTGATAGTTATGATTTCGCAACACTTTAATGGACGCTAAAAATAGAGATTTTCAAAAAAATATCGAAATGCTTAAAAACACATATTTTATAATTCGTAATCAGTAGGTCCACAGTTAGACTCTGCGCATCGGCACCATTGGCCTCCGCACTTCGTGCTACGGCGTAACTTAGATGACACCCTTGCTGAAATATACGTTACAAAATTATTCGATGAGTTATTTTTTTCAGTAATAGAAAATGACAATTGTGATGTTCAAAAAACATTTATTTTTTACTTTCAATCGCCGCTTTTACTTTCTTTAAAACTTTAGCTGTGATTTTGCCTTGAGCTTCAAGTTTACTGATGTAAGCTTGAGTTACATCCATGCGTTTTGCTAATTCTTCTTGTGTAATACCAGCATTGATGCGAGCAAGAACAACAGGATTATCTACATAATCTGTTAACTCAAAAAGTACGTAGTCTTCGCTACTATATTTCTTTTTTAACGCTTCACTGATTTCGTCACGCAACGCATTGTAGACGTTAACGGGTAGTAAAACATACTCTGCTTTCCCATCAATTGATTTGATAATTTGTAATGTCATTTGTAAGCGTCTCTAGGTGCTTTACTTTCTCAATAGCAATAATTTTTATTTCATCATCCCTGTCAAAAATAATGCGCCATCACCCAACACGTAACTGATAATAAGGATCTCCTTTTGTTATTAATAAAATTAAAGAATTGAAACCAGACACAGTGATTATCGCTGCACATTGGTTAAAAGTATTTGACTCTTCAGGTAGCGCATGGATAGACTCCGATAAGAAAAAATTTGAGTTAACGTTATCAGCTTTGAAAGATATACCGATTAAAAATATTGTAGTCATTGGAAATTTGCCAATGTTTGAGATTGATCAGGCGAGGGTTGCTATGAAAATATACAACCACGGGGAGGTCGGTAGAACTTTTTATAAATTTAAACCGATAAGTGCCGTGATAGATAAAAAAATTGGAGATTTTGCAAAAGAAAACAGCGTTATGTTTGCTTCTCCCATAGAATTATTACGTAATTCTGAAGGATGTCTGATATCAACCTCAAAGTCGTCGCTTAATTATTTGGCTTGGGATAGAGCCCATTTAACTGAGGAAGGCTCTGTACTTTTGGTTGATAAGATATTTAAATTGCTCCCTATCAAAATTCTCATTCATTTTACACCTCTCCCGTCAAGATTTTACTCTCTTAGCGAAGTGTCCGTAAAATGAGGGTCAGATCAGTAACATCGAACCATCACGAGAAGGAATTCAGTTAATGAAAAAAAACATATCTTCTTATTTTAAAAGCTTCTCATTCTTTGAAAAAATCGGCTTAGCAATAATAATTTCTTCCCCTATTCTATACGGGATTGTTGCTTATTTAATTAAACCACAAATGAATTATGATTCTGCATGGGGCTTATTAGTGCTTCGATCAATGGTTCGTGGTGGAGAATTCAATTTTCAAGTTTACCCTAATTTTAATAATCTTGCTTTTGATACAGCACGGTTTATAACATGGTGGAGTCCGGGCCAATATACTATCCCTGGGATGTTTACTTTCTTTGGAATAACTCTTGGAACAGCGCTTGTTCTGACGTCCGTATTGTTTTCTTTATTGGGGGTCGTTGGCTGGTTTTATCTGTTTCGGCTGATTGGATTTTCTCGTAAAGATGTATTTATTACGTGTATTGCCATAGTGGGTAATTTGTTTTTTTATCGTCATTTTATTCAATATCATGGAGGTGAATTACTTTTATTTGGTGTAGCGCCATGGTTAATTTCGATAGTTTGGACTTTCAGAAAACTTCCCCTTATTTCTATCCCGATATTTTTGCTTGCATTTTTGATTACAGTGTTTATGAAATTAACTGGTGCGGTTCTGATTATTAGTTTAATGGGAGGAATGATAGCTACTTTTTTTTGTTTTTCTCGGGAAAAAATTCTCTATAAAAGCACTGTTCTTATGGGAACAGGATGTTTGTTTGCAATCATTTTTTATTTATGTTGGGTATCGCACGGATCGTCTCCTGTTCATTTTAATCATATTTTTTCAGCACCACTGGATCTGCAGTTTTCTTCTATTGCATTTGCATTTTTTGAACCAATAGGTGCGGCCTTCAGTTTAGGGCAAATTATCTCTAGCAGTGTTAATAAGATTTTTTTAAATTCCTCTTCAGAAATTAGTATCCCCCATGTTTCCACATGCTTATTCCCGTTTAGCATGGGGATCTACTACTTGGTTTGGAAGGGATTAAAAGGTCCTTTCTCAGAATATAAATATTTTTTGTATGGTGCATTATCTGTCTATGTGGTTTTATTTATTTTGATTTGGATTCTCAGAATGCCAGTTTCTTTCGATGAGCGTCATTTCTTGCCGATTAGTCTCCTTTTTTCTATCGCACTTGTTCATGTATTTCGACAGCACCCTGTTTTTATAATCCGATATTTATTTTTTTTAATTTTAGGTATTAGCGTTATTTATGGCATAAAAGCGTTTTTATTTAATGAAAGAAAAAATTTAAGTCTTACGTTGGGAAGCCAGGGTTTTCGCCATGAGTTTGTATCAAAACGGGCTATTGATTTTATCCGAAATGAAATTGATCCAATTGCATTGAAAAATAAGGATACTATCTTGTTTGTTCATAGCCCTGAAGTCGCTTTGGAATCGAGTAATGCAAGAATAATGGACAGTATTATTAAATATGAATCTATAGAGTCGCTTCAAAAAATGAGTTATAGAGGGCGAATTTCGCATTTGTATGTCTTGCTGTCTGACGAAGATGTTTTGAATGGCAAAGGAGAGACGATCTTAAAATCTTTTAAAGATTATCAATATTCAGAGTGGAAAAAAATAGATTTAGATGGATATAAGATGTTTTCTCAATGAAAAATTTTAGTATTCCTTAAGAGAATTGATGAAAATTCTACACTGGTGCAGGAAAAGGAACAGGGCGCTGTTTTGCAAAAACAGTCGCAGAAAAAGGATATAACCTTGCTCTCATATCCCGAACACTCTCCGATTTAGAACAACTGCAAATGGAACTAAAAAATATCAATCCAAAAATAACAATTTCCATTCACCCCACTGACCTCTCACTGCATCATCAAACAATAAATACTTTCAACGAAATTAAGGAACTATCTGGAAAATCTATTAAGTCTCTAATTTGCTTTGCTGGATCATGGATTAAAAGCAAATCCATTGATGAACTAAGTACAGAAGATTTTCTTATAGGACTACAATCAAATTTTTTTTGTACCTTCAATGCAATAAAAGAGACTCTACGAATCAGCAACCCTGAACTAGAGGGACTTTCTATTATCACTATCGGTGGAACATCCAGCGTATGGATGAACCCCGAAGCACCTATTATGTCTGTCTCAAAAGGAGCACTCAGCAATTATTCACGACTCCTTGCAAAACAACTCTTATCTAAAAAAGTACATGTCGCCCACATTATTATTGATGGGCCTATACTCAACGAACGCGGAAAACTTCTTAACCCTGACTTGATAGAAAGTGATTTTATCAAACCAGAATCTATCGCTTATGAAATTCATCACGTTATAGACCAATCTCAAGATGCATGGACTTTTGAATGGGACATTCGACCTTATACTCGAAAAACAAAATTAATTTAAAACAATCAAAAGCATAGATGTTATCTATCAATCAAAAAATGGAGCTTTGGAGTCAAAAACAGACAAAGAGCATGAAACTATTTGGCTAACCCAAGATCAAATGTCCTCTCTGTTTGATGTTCAAAAGGCAACTATTTCTAAACATTTAAAAAATATCTTTGATTCCGAGGAGCTACCCGAGAAATCAACAGTTTCCATTTTGGAAACAGTTGCGAAAAACAATAAAATTTATCGCAGCGGCGCTTATGCTTTTGTGTGGTTTTTAAAACCAGCAAAAATCTTTAAGGTTCCTCTGAAAGTTCCTTTAAACGTATTGTGACAATCACAAACACCCTTTGGCAATAAAAATATCTTCCAAAAATTTTACTCAAAACTCCGAACTGAGATTATAATTAGCATACAATAGGCTCTCTGCGCATTTAAAGGAGGTTGGTTATGCCTCGCAAAGCTGCAATAGAAATAATGGTACTTAACCCAGCTCCTGCTGTTCATCATAATAATAAAAGTGTTCATGAAAACTTATGGATAAAGGAACGTTATGGCAAAGATAACTACCTTTCAATTGGCGTGCTTCTAAAAGAAAGCACCTTAGAGTTGCAATTTTATTTTTTTGAAGATTGTGATAAGCCCCCCAACCCACAATTTTTTTCCAGCCTGAAGGAATTACAAAAACATTTACCACCTGAAAAAAAGGATATATTCGACAGAACACAGAAAGTATATCTTATGGGTCATGGTGATGCAGAAAGTAAATATGGGTTTGGCAATTATCATGCTCATGACGACTTCAGCCAGCCTCCTAGCGATACTGAGCAAATTTATGATGATAAGTTTGACGAATTAATAGTAGATATTTTAAGAATTTTACCCACGCAACACGATGAAATTGGAATCACATTAGAAGAGTGTCACACTGACAACCTTGTAACAGCTGAAAAGGTAGGTCAGACAAAATCGTTTTTAGAAAGATTATCTGCAAAATATCCACACCTAACTTTTAGTGGTACGGGGCCATGGAGTGACTCAAGAGATCTAAAAGAAAGTCTTGGGACTAGCGCTAGAGCATCAGGTGGATATCCACATTTAAATGCGCCTATAACATCGATGGGTGGGAATGTTTGGAAACATGGAAACACTGTGGCATTTTATAATAAATTCAAAATTAACGGTGATGACACTAATTACCAAGTTGTAGTAAAAAAAACGAAGTTTGCTTCAACTCAAACAGCCAAAGAATTAAAAATTAACACTGTAAATTATGCAGCTAAAATTTTAGAAAATGCACCACTTGATCTTAATGCCAAAAAAGAAATTTTAAAAAATATTAGTGGAGACTCTGATATTCTTAAAATTGATGATTTGAAAAAACACCCTTATTTTAAAATAGAGAAATCTGAAATTACCGGATTAGCAAAATGGTTAGCGGTACATGAAAAAGAGATATTAGAAAAAGAAAAGGATAATTATATACACCTTGTGAAAGAGATATTAGTTAAAAGAGAAAAAGTCGACTCAAGAGATCTATTAGAATTAGCTTTAGGTTTAAAGGATTATGCGGAAAAAGGTTCTATCGAAGGTTCGGTATTTGAAGGTCATGATAAGTTACTATCTGATATTTTAGATAACAAACAATTATTAAATTTGGTAATGGTGACCAGTGGCAAAGTCCTCATCGCTACCCCGAGTAACGATAGCTTAATTGATTTATTAAGATCAAAAAATATTAATGTTAATAGTGTTGATGAACATGGCATGACCGCGTTGCATTATGCAGTACAAAATTTTTATGTTTATAGGGATGAACCACTTAAGCTTATTAAAAAATTATTAGATTGCGGGGCAAATGTCAAAATTGCAGATGAGAAAGGACAAACGCCTCTTGCGATAGCGATGGAGCATGGTAGCAAAGGAATGGTGATGGAAGGTCAAAAATTAATAGAGCTAATACAAACAAAATTACCGGCTGCAACCCCTGACGCTGAAGTGAGAGAGGCGGCTTTACCTAGGCCGAAATGATCTGACTGATCTTGCTACGCTTTAGTAGACACATAGAATAGAAAAATCTAAAAGTTATTCATCAAAGTATCGTTTTTTACTTCTCAAAAATTTTATTTTCCCGTGTCGCTTCTTTTTATTAAGGCGTTTTTCAATAGACGTTTTTGTAGGTTTGATTTTTTTTCTTTTTTTTGGAATTGAACTTGCGCGTTTTATCCATTCGTATAAACGATGTATGGCGTCTCGTTTATTGTGTTCTTGAGTGCGGAAACGAGTCGCTTTAATGATTAATTCCCCATCGTGAGTAATTTTGTTAGCTGCCAAAACCAACAAACGCGCGCGAACTGTTTCAGGTAATGAAGGGGAATGAACAATATCAAAACGCAACTGTACTGCCGTTGCCACTTTATTCACGTTTTGTCCGCCTGGCCCAGACGCACGAATAAAAGTGAGCCGAATTTCCTCTGGATTTAAAGAAATCGTGGAGGCGATTTTCACGCGTGACTTATCATCGTCGCAGTTAACATCGTTTTTCCTCTTTTTAATTCTAGTCAATTACCCCACAAAACATTCTCATGCCACCGCCTCCTAATTGTGGTGTATCACTGTAGGTATCTCCACCTGAGTGAATCATCAAGGCATGCCCCTTTATTTGCGAAAGCGAAGTTAAACGGGGTGCTAAAACAGGAAGGCTCGCCACTCCGCTGCTATCAACATACAACACAGGTAAATCCCCTAAATGACCTGCAGCATTATATGGCCCTAAATGATGCCCTGTATTTTGTGGATCAAGATGCCCACCCGCTGCCATCCCTTGATCTGCACAGCTAGGATATTCATGGATATGAAATCCATGTATTCCCGCAGGGAGTGAATGTAAAGCAGGAAAAAACAATAATCCGTAGGGAGAGAATTGAATCCTCACCTGTCCCACAAGCTGATTATTTCCCTGCGCCGATACGTCATACATCGACACAACTATCGTTTCAGCAAATAAAGATTTTAAAAAAAACGTTATCACCCCTAAAATGAAAAGTTTTCTCAACATACTCACCTCCTATTGCAATCCAAACTTCTTAATCAATCGGTATTATTTTTTATTATTACAAAACTTGGCATACAATTTTTTTCAAAATCTCATGCATGACTATTTCTATTTTGATAACACATACAATCCACCGTGTGATCATTTACCAAAC
>AMFJ01000097.1_pt1 | contig 18878 bp, 14 predicted proteins | sample 427208 | NCBI WGS metagenome assembly AMFJ01 (sample SAMN02954298, study PRJNA114691) | groundwater metagenome | biome: aquatic; feature: subsurface aquifer; material: sediment; isolation source: subsurface aquifer sediment | place: USA: Rifle, CO | collected 2008-08 | reverse complement strand
GGCCGCAAAGCTGCCGGTTTTGCTGTTGACTTTCGAGGTTTTATCTATAGAATTTCCCCGCTTAATTATAGAAAATAATGATTGATTCAACAGAAACCCTCTCACAAAAATTCGTAAGGAAATGATTCTGGCTCTATGTCTTTTCATTCCTTGCTTGACCGATATGATACTTCATCAAAATCATACTTTCGCATGATCTGTCCGTAGAGGAAATCGGAATACTGTATTGAGTTGTCAGTCTGGTTTCTTTGTTGACAGTCTACCATGATCTCTGACTTACAGAGAGTCTTAATTTTTTCCTCCCGAAATTCATAGTCGAGAATGATTATAAGAGATTTAAATCGGTTCTCGCTTATGCAATGCTCGCACAGATCCCGACAAGCCTTATAATCGGCTGACTTCTTTATTTCTGATCCGATTTCCTTGCGATTAATTATTTCCATACATCCAAGGCTGCTGAGGTTCTCAGGATTTTCTGTCTTTTTTTCATATGAATGAATCTTTATTCGATAATCTCAACCGTATATTGAGCATCTCAGAATACCAAATACCAGAAATGAATCGAGCTTATCAGGATGCTGGCCATACTTGCGATAACCCTAGTTTTTTTCCTTACATGAAACTGAACGCTTAACCACTATTCTTGGAATTGGATTTTCGGTCTTTTTATCGGAGTAATCGTTACGTATTCATTCTTTTACGTAAAATACTACAAGCCGTATCTTCAGAAAGTTAAGGTAACATATGATAAGGAACTCATAAAAAAGGTTTTTTCTTATGCCATATGGGTGCTGCTTGCTGCAAACGTATGAATGGTTCTATCCCAGATAGACATGCAACTGATAATATATCTTCTCGGGGCAGAATCGGCATGATATTATACGAATTATCTCAGTATCATCTGAATACCTTTTCTTGTAATCGCACCTATAATCTGATTCTTGTTTCCTGTAGTTTCAGAGCTTCATGGCAAATGAGATGAAGAAAAGATAAAGACTATAAAATCAATGTTCTACAAATATTTCTGAGTAATATGAGTGGTTGTTTCGGCATTCATGTTCGTATTCGCAAGGGAGTTGTCAGTGGTTTTCTTTTGAGAAAAATTCAGCTTTTCGGGTGATATCCTCATGTTTTCGGTGTTTTTCCTTGTTTTCAATTTCCTGCTTCAGATAAATTTCCAGATATTGGCCTGAACCTGAAGGATCAGAGAAAGAGTCAAGATTCTCTGAGTCTGATTGGCATTCAATATTCCGCTGAACCTTATTCTTATCAATTTTTTTGAGTCGATGCAGCAATGAAAATGAGTCCTGGGTTCATCCTTGGCCGTATGATTGTCCTGGATTCCCATGTTCTATCTCAGCAATAGGGCCACCAGAAAATATTCGACGAAGTTCGACCTTGGCTTCTTCCTGAAAAATACACTTATCGCATCTTTTCTTTGCCTGATTTTATCGGTATTCTGAAAACCTTTATTCATTTGAGCGGGCAGGCTAGAATCGCTTTTTTTGATTTTGATTCTATGATTTTTATATATAATGCCTCTGGCTATCTTAAATATGAGAGAATGAAAATTGTTCTTGGATCAAATCCTTAAGATAAAAAAATCAAAATAATTTTTAACAGATAATCATTACCATGGTAGAATTTTTCGTCAAACTGATACTTCTCATCTGAGTCGCATTCACTGTCATTATGAGCTATTACAATTGAGTCCATATGGAATCGTCGAGCTGATATGCGGGATATGCGATTGCAATTATCATAATATACGCCGCATATAAATTCGCAAAAACCTCATACTCGAAAAATAATGTAGAATTCTCATTGCCTTGATTGGCATGAATGGCCCTATTGCATATTTTGGTGCTTTGCATGAGTTTCTTTTCGCTCAATGGAATGAAATATTGAACATCGGCGCTATTCTTCAAGATAGTCTGATTTCTGATATTGCCGACTATCATCGTTTTCATAAGCTACAGTTTTGCCAGAAGCATACTACTGAGAATCCCTTCCTTCAAGAATGAGACAACCCCATTCAAATTCACAATGTCTCTCTGACTATGATTCGTCCTGTTCACAGCCTTATTGTCGTTGGCTTCCTTTTTCGGAATATATAATTTCACCTCCGTTTTTGTGATATTGCTTGCTTTTGCAGCCCTCTGAGCCAAAGAACTCTGGAATAGCATGAAGTCATTCTACACTTACAGGATATCTTTCCCAAAACATAACCTTGATTGAACATTTTTCGATGCCCTTAACCTAAGGCTTCTTTCTGCAGAATTTGCATTTATCATCATGACATTCCTCATTGGAGTGAATTTCATAAATATCGTAAGACCGATGCCGATAGGGTGGGATGATCTTTGAGCATATATGAATTTCCCCCAGATAATGGCAAACAGTTCAGCAGTCCTCAAATGAGCCTGAATGCTTTCATGGCATCTTTTCACATGAATCTGATTCATGTTCCATAGCGCGCCTCAGGCATTTTTCTTCAATCAAGTCTGATGAGTATTGTCCCTCATTGTGCTTATGGTAGTTTTTTCAGACCTTCTTGATAACTGAAAGAAGAAATTCATCGCTCTTCCTATAATTTTGGCAACCATGTTTTATGCTATGCCGATGGTGATTTTCCAGCAGGCAAAAGACATGAAGCTTGATCCAGGATTGTTTTTCATAAGCGTAATCGGAATCTATCTCATCTATAATCTGTTCTCAAGATATCTCTGATTCAGTGAAAACACAAATAACAATGATTTGAATCCAGGGACTGCATCTGCAGTTTCGTCAATTCCAGAGACCAATCCTGATAAGAAGATCAACGATTCAGTCCTGAAAGCTTGAAATCAGACGATTTTCGACAATAAGGATTACCTTTGGTATCTATTCATAGCTTGAGCCATAGTCGGATTTGCATTTACCATAAAGGTTACGACTCTGATGCTTATTTTGTGAATCCTATGAGTCATACTTTATTCGATGCTCGGATATTCATGATTTTTGTGATATTTCTTCATTTTCATCTGAGTTTTCTCAAGATTCTGATTATGGGAAATGATGAATATAAGCTATCCCAAAGATAATATTTCCCTAGTACATTACTTCTGATATGCGAATATTGCCCTTTGACTATCCATCCTTGCATATTCTTTCATGAAATATAAAGCAAAATCCTTCATCTCAGCCTTGCTGCTCACTGCAGTGTTCTTGTGATGAGTGCTTGCTCCGCTAGCCCCTTGGCTAACAAAGAATTACTTGGAATCCAAGCCTAATTTCTCTATCTGAGCCTTATTGAACTGACAATCAGACGGATTTGTCGCAGATCTCACAAAAATATATTCAAAAGAAGAAATCAAAAAAATTCAAGACAAAACCGCACAAGATGCGGTCAGCGCAAAGTGACAGACTCAAAATGAGGATTTCTGAAGATATTTCTGATATGAGGATTGACTCAATAATTACCTTAAGCTTCCTTGGAATCTGACTCTTCAGAAGAATCAGGCTTGAGAGTATACGGAAATTACTTATTTCTTCCTTGCTCTTTTGCCGGCGATACTGCTTTTCTTGCCATATAAGAATATTGCCTTATCATTCTGAATGCTGTTGCCGATTGTTTTCTGAATTGAATATTTCTGAAATTTCGCACTAACCCAGATTCTTGTTTCCACTTTCGCAAAACTCAATCTGCCTGGATGATACTTCTATATAATCTGACTTTTCTTGTTAGTGCTGGCATATTTCGCATATAGCCTTAAGAATGACAAGCTGAGCCAGCTCTTTAAGCTTAATGCAACCTTCTTGACAATGTACTTGCTCATATTCATAGTTGCGGCATTCTGAATAGTATGGTATTGAATCGCTATGTATTTCTCATTCCTGCTGATGATATGAATCGGGGCATCATTCATAGTAGAAGAGAAGGAGGATGAGCTGGAAAACCTATCCCACTTCTTCTGAAGCTTCATGCTGATGGTGATAATCTCGATATATTTCTTCATGTCTACCATCCCTCATGGTTTCAACAACCTCAAGCAAGCGTCTTTCGCAGATTACAAGGCATGACTCTATAATCAAGAAGAGTGAATATTCGCAAGCCACCCTGATTATTTCAAAGTACTGGCAAATCTCAACATCAATGACTCGGATAAATATGCTTCTGATGTCATGAATTCCGTAACTGATCCGATTCTAAAGAAAATAATGGTATCCAACATTTGAGAAAAGCCGGAAATTGCAAAAATAGAATCTATTTTGCGAGAGATAAGGACTTCTGATCTCATAAAACTATGACTTGACTCCGCTACCGCCAATAAGACTAAGATTTTGGCGGCGAATAAGCTGAATGAAATCTACAAGACAGTCCTATATTCTCCGAAGGATCTCAAGAATGACGGTAAGATTTATAGGATTTGAACATTCCTCACTTACTTCATCGACAATAACAGAAAAAGATATTATGACGACAGCCTGATAACAAATTTCGATAAATATTTCTACAGGGAAAACCCAGATGAGACTGTCGAGAATATGAAGAAAGTATGACTTAAATATTTGCTTGTCGACCTTAATGCTGCCACTATAGATAAGGATCCGCGACACGACCTGACAAGAAGATTCGAAGAGCTTCTCCAGACATTCAAGAGCAAGAAGCTTGAGCTTGTGCAGACGGACAGCCTTTGCCTGCAGATGGCTCTAGACGAGAACAATGCCGATTATTTGACTTATGCCTGAGTGAATTATGAGTCATATACGGCAAGCTGACAGACTATAAGCAGATGACAGAAACAGCTGCAATGCTATAATCACATACTTGAACTGATAAGGACTGATAAGATAAGCGATACAAGTTATCCTTACCTTAAGAATCTGAGCGATTATTTTAAGAGTAGCAATGTCCAGGATCAGAACAAGGCGCTTCAGATATTCCAACAATATGTCAATCACGGTTGGCTAGCTTTATTCAAAATTAAATAATAATTCAAGATGGACACAAAAATTCTGACTAAATCCTACGATCTGAGATGAGTCTACTGAATAGAGATAGATGAAGAGCTTTATTATAAGATGTGATTCGCTTATGCGGTATTGCAGAGAAGATCAGAGATATTCATAGTATGATGCGATGCAAGATTATCATCCGAAAGCCTTAAACAAGCATTGATAGAATGAATTCTCGATGCTTGAAAAAATGTAATGGATATCTGATTATGCTCTACAGATATGGTTTATTTTGCAACCTGAGCATATGAGGAAGTTGATATCTGACTTATGATCACTGCGAGCCATAATCCGAAAGAATACAATTGACTGAAGGCTTGCTCTAAGAATGCCGTACCGATAAATATGAAATCATTCGGATTGGAGTTGCAGGAATACATGGAAAATTGAGATTTTTCAAAACGCCCTGTGATTTGAAACTACAAATACACCGATATAGCAGACGATTTCATAGAACACATAGCCTCATTTGTAGATGTCGGATCTCTCAAGAAATTCAAGATAGTCGCCGATGCCTGAAATTGAGTCGCATGAGTGTTCATGTCCAAGCTCGCCACACGGCTCTGATTCGAACTTATACCCTTGTTTTTCGAACCAGACGGCAATTTCCCTAATCATCATCCGAGCCCTATCGAACCAGAAAATGTGAAAGATATGATAGACAAGGTAATTTCTTCTTGAGCAGATTTATGAGTTGCTTTCGATTGAGATGCAGACAGAATGTACATCTGCGATGAGACTTGAACAGTCTGGACATGAACTATAACTACAGCCATGATTGCAAAAGTGGTACTCGAAAAAAACCCCAGAAAAAAGATAATCTATAATTCCGTATGCTGAAATGTGGTTCCAGAAACCATAGAGAAGATGGGATGAATTCCGGTCAAAGAAAAAGTCGGACACGTATACATAAAAGAAAGGATGTATATCGATTCTGAAATCATCTTCGGATGAGAGCATTCAGGGCATTATTATTTTAGGGATAATTGGAATGCGGATAGCTGAGTCATAGCTTTTGCTGTTGTGCTCGAACTTCTTTCGGAATCCTGAAAAAAGCCTTCCGAAGTCAGAGAATTATTTGAAAACTATCTTGCAATTCCAGAAATCAATTTCAAAGTAGCTGATGTTGCTGCGAAACTCCAAAATCTGAAATCATCATACAAAGACTGAAGTCAGGACATGTTTGATTGACTCACAGTGAGATATCGCGATTGGTGGTTCAATGTCCGCCCCTCATCGAATGAACCGCTTCTCAGGCTTAATCTCGAAGCTAGGAATGAAGACCTCTTAAATGAAAAATTCATAGAGCTCAGGGATTTTATAATCAGGTAAATCATAAATAATTGTATGGATTTCGTCATCAGGGAAGCGACATTGCAAGATTTGAAAGCTATTCAGGATCTGAATCTTGCCCTTTTCAAGAAAGAACATGAAGAATTCAATGAAACCCTTGACTGCAGCTGGACCTTCAGCGAAGAGGGAGAGGAATATTTTAAAAAACATATTGCCGAAGATGATTGTTGCGTATTTTTAGCACAGATTGACCAAAAAATCGTCGGTTATCTGGCAGGAGGGATTTTAGATGAGACAGAAAAATTCAGGAAATTGCCCATTTCTGCTGAACTTGAAAATATGTTCATTATTCACGAGTGCAGAAATATGGGGATCGGTCTGAAACTTTATCAATCTTTTGCAGAATGGAGTAAAGCAAAAAATGCAGGAATGCTACGTGTGGTCGCCACTGCTCAGAACACCCCAGGAATCGACTTCTATCGGAAAAACGGTTTTACAGATACAGTCTTGGTACTAGAAAGAAACATTTAAACTAAAAAAACAGTTATCCGATAACTGTTTTTTTATAGGCTTCACATGATTTTAGTAAAGTTCTATGTTCTCATGGTGAGTTATCCTGTATTCTCCTCACTCGTTTATTATTGATATGAAATCCGCCCTTATCTGCCCTAGATTTATCTTTTTGTCTCTGCAATAATAATTGATTGTCTTAAGTAGGTTTCTTTTCTTGGTCCTAGTGAGAGCTTCTTCGGGGATTCAGAATTTAAGCGAGTTCCTCAGTTTCACTTCTATGAATACTGTGATTTCTCAGATTCTTCAAATGATATCAATCTCTCCTCATTTTATAGTATGATTGGTCTCGAGTATCTTCATTCATTTATCCTGAAGATAGCTTATGGCCATAAGTTCTCATGAATCTCAGACTTTTCTCCTGTTCTCCATTATTCCACATTGATTTTTCAAATATCCTCTCTGACTTTGATTTCAGTATTGACTCTAGGATTGTAATAATTCATCATCAGCTTGATCAGATCATCTTTCTGGACTTCCTCTGATTTTATCCCTATCTGCTCAAGGCTCGTCTTTATTGTCATAACTCTCTCATGTGTCTCTTTTTTCAGGAAGTCGATTTTCCTCCTCCTCTCTCTGATAGTTCAAATGTTTTCCTCCTGCGTTATAGCGGCCCAGAAGTTCTGGAAGATTCATACGATTCAAGTCTTCCTTACACTCTTGTTATCATCAGAATCATAAGGAACGACGATATAGAAATCTTTTTTCATTATTTGTGCCATATCGATAAGGTTCACCAGGAAATCTATATATCGGTACGCCTGCTCCTGCAACAATGGATTCTGCTGCTTTACAGCAAGATTCTTCAGTTTGTTTATGTATGAATCGATATCCACTTTGAGCGATCTGACTATAATCTGTATAGGGAATCTCAGAGAATTCAGGAACCTCTGATATGAATAGATTATAGAATCCTGCTCCTCTTCACTTTTCAGATTGAAATTTATAGCCTTCACCTTTATTACCATTCTCGTGGATCCGTCTTTCATTATCAGCATATTGTCTCTGATTTCAGAAAAGGGCAGATACCTTTGCGTAGTGGTATCTGATGGGGCTTTTTGCTTTGATTTAACAGAGTCTGCAGTCTTATCTGCCATGTTGCATTTTGGATTAGTTATATTTTTGAAAGTATGTCTTCATGTATGTTCTTCGTCACCTTAGAATGCATTTTCTCTTGGATAGAGTCTTCAGGGGGCACATATCAGACCTCAACCCTTCAGTATGACTCCACTCATTTCGACCAGACCCTCAATCAGGCATTCAGCTGCAATCTTATAAGATTGAGCAGGAAAGGCACGAAAGTCATCTCAGTATGCTTGAAAACTGCGATTATGAAAGTGATGAGACCTATTATCACTGTCGGGAAAAGAGCTATCGCTCATCATACGCTCTTCTCTAAGGATTTGAAAAGAGTATAAGCAACAGAAAAACCGATCATGAGAATCATGATCTGCCGAAGGCTCAGGTTCAAGAATATCTTGTCTTCGTTCTCTATCTGTACAGGAATCTTATATTGCATTATATTGTTTTTAGAGCTCGTATCCCCGGGATTATCTGCAAAAAATGCAAAATCGCCAAGTGCAAAGCATCAATTACTTTTTACATTATAATCTATTTTGCCTATTTGTGCAATATATTTAGGAATAAATATTTTGACTTTTTGCCTTTTCGTCTTATAAAAGGTTGGTACTTGAATTCAGAAATTCGGGTTTTTGCCATTTAAAAAATCATATAGGCAGCTTTAATATTAACAACTTTAAAAAAATGAAATTCAATTTCATATCCAAGCGTTACAGTTTTTACTCTTTTGCTGTCGCTACAAGCCTTATCGCAATCATAGCAATATTCACATTGCCTCTTAATCTCGGTATCGATATGACCGGTTGAGTGCAGGCTGAATACAACTATACTGATAACCTTGATATCAAGACAGTTACGGCAATCGCCGAAGAAGTGAAGAAGGAAACTGTCTATAACAACAAAGAAATCGTTAATACGCTTGTCGCTTATAAGATTGCTTGAGAGAATAAGTTCGTTGTTGAGGCTTGACTCAATAAATTCGAATGACTTGACGGAAAGACTCTCGACGACCTAAAGACTGGCTTTAAAAATAAACTTACCGCAAAGCTGGCTTCTATAAATTCCTCAAAAATCGAACTTACAAAATACGTTAATATCTGAGAATCATTCGGTGATTACATTAAAAAAACAGCTTACGTTACTACAATCATAACCATTCTTGCCATTTCCCTTTATATTGCATTCGCATTCAGAGGTTCAATCGAATGATTCTCCAGTTATCCTTTCGCTTATGTTACAATAATCACTCTGGCTCATGATGTTCTTGCCGCTCTAGGATTCTATCTGATAACTTCATTTTTCTTCCCGGAGTTCAAAGTCGATACATTCTTCATAACCGCGATGCTTACCGTACTCGGTTACTCAGTGAGCGACACGATAGTCATCATGGATAGGATCCGCTCTAATCTAAAGCAGAAAATCAACAAGAAATTGGATTTCTGAGAACTCATCAATAATGCTATAAATGAAACTCTGACTCGTTCGCTTTACACTTCCTTCACAGTATTCATCACCCTCGTTGCAATGTTCTTCTTCGGACCGGTTGCAATAAAATGATTCATACTTGCTATGATTTTCGGAACAATCTTCTGAACATATTCATCAATTGCGATTGCGGCTCCAATGCTATATGATTTCTCTGGAAAGAAATAAAGTTATGAAAATGTCGTCTTTTTAACTCAGAAGACAATAAATTCGCTCACCGTACTTTGTACACCTCGCTATAATCCATCATCTCCTTCATCAAAAATACTTCCATTTATTCAACTTTACTCAAGAAAAAATCCAAAATGAGATAGAGCCATAACCCTATCTCATTTTTATTTCTTGAAAACTGAAAGATACTCAATATACTTATGCCATCTCAGTTCTAAGCTCTTAAGTCTCAGTTCTGATAAGCGCCCTTAGCTCAATGGATAGAGTAGCGGTCTTCGAAGCCGTTGGTTGCTGGTTCGACCCCAGCAGGGCGTACCAATTGAAATAAAACTGATTCTGCATATACAATATACAATGGATAGAATAGCGGTCTTCAAAAGCCGCTACGTTGCATGGTTCGACCCCAGCCAGAAGTACCAAAGAGAAATAGAAAAATCATCTGGTCATTCGGGTGGTTTTGTTTTTCTCTTGAATAGGGGTCGAACGTGAGGCAAATTCTTTGAAAAAGAATTTAAGAAGCCAACGATTTGGCTTCTGGCCGAGGGGGGCCCAGAGGGCGACCCCAGCAGGGCGTACCAATTGAAATAAAACTGACTCTGCATATACAATATACAATGCCAGCCAGAAGTACCAAGAGAGAAACAAAAACCCTTTTTTAAAGAAAAGAGGTTTTTTTTATGCAGTCATTATCCTTTGCTTTATCTTAAATTATTGCTATTCTGAATATATCTTTTAATAAATTCAAAATGATCAGATTAAAACTTTTAGAAATGAGCAATGATATTCTGGATGAGGCTCTTTCTTATTTTACTCCAGAGTACTTAAGCGAACTTAGAGAAATGAAGAATGAAGCTTTCGCTGAAAGCATAGTTTCAAGATATGCAGTATCGCTTCTTGCAAAAGAGGAATTTTGAGTTGAGCACTTTATCCCGAAAATAGATTTTCTCGAGGAGGATTTTGAGGATTTTTGCTATTCCATTTCACATAAAAACGGAAATATCCTTGTTTGAATTAGCAACGATACGATATGAGTTGCTATAGAGAAATTATTGGATAGGGATGAAAGCGATTATGGATATTTCACGCCAGGAGAACTCCAGACATTGGGCTGAAAAAATCAGGCTGCCTTTCATATCTGATGGACCGCAAAAAAATCTCTTATAAAATATTTCGAATCATGAATCGATGATATTTATGATATCGAAATAATCAGAGTCACAGAAGAGCGGAATGTGTTGTGAGATATTGCTTTCAATCTTGCGCTAGTGCTGAAATTTGAAGATAATTACTTCAAAGTTTATTCTTGAGCCGATGACAATTGAGGATTTTATTTTTCTGTTGCTGCTTAAAAGATTAATTAGTTATCAATACCATAGTTCATAATGGAATTGTTTCCATAAGCTCGTTTATCTTGCCGTTGTCCGTCCTGACACATCAATTGCTGACTTCTCAAGTCGGTTTTCCTGTAGTGCCATGAATCGCAATGTTCGGATGCCAAGGTCAGGCCAGGACCAGCATTCATCATGCTTCTCAGCCGTATTCTTCTGGCATTTTCCCTCATTTTTTCTCTTCCCAGTATTTTGAGTCTCTTTTCTGTACCAACTGGAAGAATCAAGCAGGAGTCTTATGGTCTCAGAAAATTCGCCTATCACTAATTCATCATAGTTCCGCTGTTCATTTTCAAATTCAGATTTCAAATGTTTTCAGAGTCTTTCAGGTCTTCTTGTCATAGATGAAAATCTGTCTTACAGACTTATCGACGACAATTACTTTCTCCCTTTTTTCATTTTCTCTCAGATGCGGATCGCTTTTTATAATGTGATCCATTGTTCTCCAGAAGCTTAAAGCAAAATTCTTAGACGCAGCATAGAGCATCCTTATAGATGATTCTCTGACTATTTCTGGGTTCTCCAGCTCATGATAGCTCTTCTTTATGAGCCATGGCCACTGGTTTGAGAAGAAAGAATCCCTGAGAACCTTGGATCTCGTAATATTTCTAGGCATCTTAACTTTATAATACTCGACTCATCTGATATTTATCGTATCGAGAAGTCATAATTTCACTTTGAGATTCAGGATTTTTTTAGCATTATCCTCCATTATATATCTGAATGCAAGCCTGTTGGCATCGGTTCAATTGAAATAACGAGGAATATCACCCGTTATCGAATCAACCTTATCTGAAATATTTTTTATGAGAACCACTGTATTTCAAGCCCTTAAGCCCTCTACAACCGACATCTCATCCGCGTCTTCGCCTGCGTACCTCTCCTTTATGTAATTATAAGACGATTCCATCTTTGCATCATCCGTAACTATTATTCATTTGAATCAGAGCCCATTTTGAAAAGTCTTGTCGTATCTGGTCAGGACATCAATAGAAGCTCTTGAGAACATGATAGGAGTATTAGGGTCTCAATATCAATCGAAATAAACATTTCAGGTCATGAGAGCTATTGGTGGAGATAGCTTTTCCTTATCTGATTCCAATATTTTTTTTGACAATCTCATCTCGTGGATGATCGAATTCAGATTGGCATTTTCTCTTCTTAAGCTAGCCACTGCTTGTTTAACTTTGCTCAGCTCTTCATTATTTTTGGAAATTTCCTTGTTAATTGCGGATATTCGGATGGAATATGCCTGTTTCTGAGGGGTTTTCATCGGATTTTTGCCTTTCTTCCCCTTAGGCTTCTTTGCATGTTTTTTTTCCTTGTTCCTTTCTTTTGTTGCCCTGATTTTTTCATTCGTTAATTTCAAATTTGCATTATCCAGAGCCATAGCTTGGCTGTCTGATTCTGAAATTTTGACCAAATTCCCCATTATTTCACTGCTTATGGCGGATTCATCTTTATCTATCTTGCCTATTTTCATATCAATATTATCCAGACATCATCTGATTACATTCCTCCAGGTCAGCAGTGTCGCACTTTTCTGAAGATCCTCGACATTCGAATGCTTATCGTGCGGATCCTCTTTTGTCAATCATACTCATGCGAAGTGCTTCGGCACGGCAATCACATTCCTTCATTCGAATCATTTGATATATGCCAGAGTCAGTTCAGAAACGATTTTTGAAGCAACAGGAACATTAGTTCCCGAATATGCCCTGTCGTGCTTTGAGAGGAGGTTTTTCCTATCCTCCGTATCCCTTACGATATCAACTACTGGTCAGAACATCATATTCACTCAGATATCCTCAAAAAGATTCGCAAGAGCTTTTGAGTATAGAGTGATATCCTTAAGAAATGCCTTTTTCTGATTCTCGTCTTTTAGCTCATTGTAACTTTTTCAGATGAATTCCTGAGATGGAAATGCTCCAAGATTCTTTTTGCTCCTTGTGCTCAAGCTGTCATATTCAGCCTTTCGGAGATCGATTATCCTTTTTGGGAAAGCATACTTCTTTAGCTCAGCTTCAGTTATCTTAAATGTCTTTACGAATCATCATTCAAAATCCATAGCCACTAGGATGTCTGATTTCTCTGTCCTGATATGCGATATGGTTTTTCTTATTTCACTCAGGCTCTTTCCTGATACTTCATCCGGCGAAAGGAAAATACTTCATGTATCTGGGATATCCTTGAACATATCCAGTCATCAATCGATAATGCCGTATTTATCCAATTTTGCATTCAAGAGCTGTGCAGCTCTGCTCGAGTACATGCTTGTGCATATTGTCTCCTTGATCAGTTTTTGCGTTGATAATTCGCTCACGCTGAATACTGAATTCAGTCAAGAATGCTCAGAATTGACTTCATCTTGTTTTGATTTTGTATATGCTCATGTTCAAAGGGCTACGGAAACCAGTAAGGCTGTTGCCGAGACTAATTTTTTTGTTTTCGGCATCCTGAATTTTTTTACCTTTTCGGGCTCTTGCCTCTGTGATTCCATGATATTTTTTTCCTAAATATTTCCAAGATTGTAAATGCTATCATAAAAATGTCAAATGTATTATCATAAGCCAACTGCATTATCCTAAGGGATGAGATTTTTTTTAAAAAATTTGCAAGTTGGTCAAAACTGCATAATATCTCTCCACAAAGAAATTCCCCTCATGCCGAGGTGGTGAAATGGTAGACACGCAGCCTTGAGGTGGCTGTGTCCGTATGGATGTGAGAGTTCGAATCTCTTTCTCGGCACCAAATGACAAAAAAAAATACTCCGTGAAAACGGGGTATTTTTGTGTCTTTGGTATGACGAGAAATGAGATGAGAAGTTTATGCTCGGAAGCGTAGCGAACGGGTAAATCTCTTTCTCGGCACCAAATGACAAAAAAAATACTCCGTGAAAACGGGGTATTTTTATTTCAGAGGTATTTTATAGATCAGATGAAATCGTATAAAATATCATAATATTGACATTTATATTTGATTGAGTATAAATCTACAAACTTGCATTTTTATATTGTTGATAATTTTTTCCTATGTTGAACACCTATAAAGCACCCGGAATTCCAACAGAAAAATTTTTGCTTCCAGAAGGCCTTGTCGTTTCAGTGCAAATAGCAGAGAAATACAGGGATAAGATTGACATGATAATCAGTGCTTCGCCTGCATTTCAGGCTTCGGATATACACTGGCTCAGCAAAGAGCTGGATTATCATCTTCTATTTGATTGGCGCGATGATTGAAACTCTCGAAAAGAAATTGAAATGCTTAAGCAGCTTAGAGGGGCCTTGTTGCAATCCGATGAAAAATTAGTATTCAGACAAGTGTTAGGACTTATAGATTTTATGAGAGGGTTGGTCATGAGATATGGAGAAATGTTTTATCAGAAAATGTTAAGTTTTGAAGCCGGCGAAAAAGAAGATGACTGTTGAAACAACAGGATGTATCAGAGCTCTAGGCTCGGAGAGTGCATATTGATTTGAATAAGATTGGGGATTGACAGTGAAATTCTTGAGCTTTGGAAATCAAAACTAAGAGAAGATGATGCTGATTTCATTACAAGGAACATCCTACCTCTGGATTTACTGCAAAAGAGTTAGCAGATACGATTAATGATGGTACAGCCTTGTTCAATCTTTTATCGGAAAGATATGAAGAAAGTCCTGTATCCATCTATATCACAACATAATTTTGACATTTATCAATAGACAATTATATTATCATCCAGAATATTGATTCAAAAATTTCATGAAAAAACCCATTAGTAATCCAGGGGCAAGTGCAAATAAGCCATTATCTTGATCAGATACTGCCATTGCTGCTCAAAAATACGCTATAGATATCCATAATATCTTATGCCACAGCGAAGATTCCGCGTGAAATGAAATATGCGTACTAGAGCTTTGAAGCTTGGTCACCAAGAGCATCATGGAAGCGCTTGATGCAAAAAGGAGGAAATGAGAAGATAAGACATTGTGACTTGCAGAATGCGATTATCCTATAATCCTGGATCCGGATTGAGATGACCCTGAAGTCATATACGGGTTTTATAGGAAAAAGCTTGATAATTTCTGCAAAAATGCCGCTTCACAATGAATGTCGCCGATTTTGGGATTCTCTTTCATATGAGCCTACTGAGAGCTTCCAAGATTCTCAAAGATAATAAAAGAAATGAAAGCGAAATACCCTAAATTGATTTGCATCATAGGTTGAACGGATTTCAGAACCATACCGGAAAAAGCTTTTTTGGATAAGATATTCGGTTATTGAATGGACATCGTCAATATCTGATGAGCTTCTGAATTTATAGATTTCTTCTGAGACATATCAAAAAATGATGTATTCTTCAGAGATGAAAATTGACTTCTAAGATTGAAAACAGAAAGGAACTTCCCAGAGAATCTCATCTTCGAATATCAGAAAGATGAAATTCTTGGTGTAAAGCCATGAGAAGATATCGAAACTTCATCATATTACAGTCGCTTGAACAAGGCGATGCATTTCTCCATAAAGAATAACCCATGCCTCAATAATTGTTCTTATTGTGCAACATATCTCCATAAGCCGACACCATTGAGCGAGGAGGATTTGGAAGATTCCATTGCGGATTGCAACAGATTTCTCTCCTTGATTGAAGAAACAGGAATATCGCTAAGGATAAATAATCCTAATCCTATGCAATATATCGATAAATTCGCCAAGTTCCTCATGAGTCTCGATCTCTCGAAGAATACTAATGTAAATTTTTTCTGAGATTTCATGTGAATGGCAAATCCGAAAATTTACTGAAAGACTGTGAAACTGATAGATGATATGCTACAGAAATGGCCGAATCTGGAAATATTAATTCGGTTCTGAATAGACGCGTTGCATGCTAAAGATGATTGAGAATTCCTATGAAGGACTATCTGATCGAAAATTGCAAAAGAAGAGAGATATGAGTCCTGATTCAAAGCTCTCAGTGATTTTCATAAAAGATATGAAGGTAAAAGAGTGGGCTCTATCTTCAATCTGATCATGCATCCGAATATGAAATTGGAGGATTACAAAGAAAAATTCGAATTTGCAGCCAAGTACAAGAATGTGCCGATGTGAGCCTTTCCTCTTGTTGCCCATTTCAATACTCAAATCGAGAGGGACCACAAGTGATTCTATATTCCTGAATATGAAACAGCCGAGATTCCTCTGCTGGATTTCAACACCTGGTGACACCTATACTTGAATTCAAGATATTTGGATTGCTATGTTTTCCTTAAGAATACCTCAAGCCAATCCCTCTTCCCAGGCTTCCTTAATTTCTTCAATTCCATAGAAGAAGATAATAAAGATGAAAACATATTCTATTATTTTATGGTTTGGCATTACTGGGAGCTTAGAGAATTGGTCAAGGAACATAATTCGATCAAGCTCCTATTCAAAAGGAAGAAAAGAGGAAGAATAAGAATAGAGCTTGATAAGCTCCTTGATTTCACATTCAGATATTTGGAGTTCATGAAAATTAGGGAAAGATACATAATTGGGATTAATCCTAGTTATAAAAGCGAAAAATCCGAAGAGCTTTTTGAATTGATCGAGGAGAATTTATCCGAATTCAAAGAACTTTGACGCTCTCGCGGCCACGACATAAAAACTTTCTGGCAATTCCCATTTTTCAAATATAATTACAAAAAATAACAATTTCAATATGAGCAAATCAATCCATCCTGTGGAAATACTTGAAATATCCTCCGATGAACATCTGGTTTTTTTGGCATGACCAATACGATGAACATCTGATTGGCGTAAAGCTGCAATAGATATAATAGAAAGCGAACTTCCTGATAGGAATTTGGTTTTTGCAAGCCCTGACAGAAAGGGGTGAATAAAAAGCTTTACTTCATGAAAGGAAGATTTCTTCAAAAGGCAGCGGAATTGGGAGCAATATTATCTGAGATTGGCTATCCAAAAAGGTGTAGTCATGTTTTGGCTTCCTGGACAGGATATCCCGCTCGAAGAAGATGGTTGAATCCAAAAAAAATCATATTGAGCGATAACGCATGTCGAGCTGTGACAACTGATGGTGGCTCATCCGGACAGGATGACAGTGGGAATCCATGGAAATTACAAAGAACGCTCAACTCTGATAAACGATTTGCAGCAATTATCATATCTTGATCTTCGTGTCCCATATGACCATAATAAGCTATCGGATTTTCCTGTCTGAAGCACACTATCAGATACCTGCATCCGGACTGCACTCCTTTTGAAATCATTTGCTGATAGGTAAATATTAAAAAAAGCTTTTCCGAAGAAAAGCTTTTTTTAATATTTTTTTATAAGGGATTCATGGTTCAAGAGACTCTTGATTTTACAGATAATTGAGAATCATCAACAAGTCAATTCGCCCGATTCTTCAATATTATCAGCTTATGCAGAATGCCCTTCTTCAATTTGTTTATCGTTTTGTTGCAGATTATGTACTGAGGATCCTTCTCATGGTTTACCAGAACATTATCCATGTATTCGACCATCTGCTCGCCTAATTCAAACCCTAAATCTATATTTGTAGTCAAAAAATGGAAAATATCATTTTCGCAAGTCATGAGATATTCCTCGGTTCAAGCGTCCATATTCGCAAGGTATTCATCTAGAGAGATGTTGTAAGCATCGAGCACCCTAGAGAAATCTTTCTTAAGAACAGATAAGATTTGGCTATATAATAACTTTTCCATTATTAACATTTTATTTTTAAGTAATATAATCTTAGCATATTTTAAAAAATAAGACAAAATTTGCCGATAATATGGGCATTTTTTTGACAAGAAAAGCATTTATTTAAAATTATGCCATTCCTCAAGGATGACTGAAAGATATATTTTATCTGATATGATAAGGATTGTGAACCCAAAGAAGAAGAGATACCTTTTTTCCTTGAGCACATGAATAGGTAAGGGTATTTATTTCACTGATCTTAATGCAGATCATTCATCTTCCTCGAAAATTCTCTTATATTTTTTCGCTCACAATTTCAGCAGGAGATTCTTGATTTCCGTTTCTCTTTTTTCTGATGCAATTGATAATGCCGTTTCTCAATAATAATTCTCCATATCAAGATCGCTTCTTGAATCAGCTAAGAATTTTATCATATGAATCTGTCATCTTCTTACTGCAGAAATCAAAGCCGAGTCTCAATCTCAATCTTGGGAATTTATATTGGCTCAATGCTCAAGCAGTTTTTTTATCACTCTGATTTCATTTTCGGGAGTATTCATAGAGGAAATTCACCATGATAATGCATCTGCTCAATCTCCGTCCTTTAAATGCACATTGGCTCAGGAATTCAAAAGAGCATCCATGACATCTAATTTTCCGTCTTGAGCTGCGAGCATCAGAATTGTTCTTCCATGTTTATCTTGACAGTTTACATCACCATACTCCTGAATCCAATATTCTAATTCTTCAAACATCACCGAATCATATAAGGGATCATGAAGATAGTCCATAATTATTTTCCTCCGCCTAATGCTGGCAGAATTCTTGAAATCAAGCATGCTTACCACATTGTTTTTTACATCTTTTGAAATCTCATCCGTTTTGAGAGATGAGGATGCGATATCTTGAGTACCAGCAATCTCTGATAAATCGTCAGAATTTTTACTAATCATTTTTCATAATTTAAATTTCATTTAAATTATAGCATATAAAGCGTTTTTTTCAAAAAAAATAGCACTGATGCCGGATGAAGGGATATTTTATTGCAATTGGAATTCAAAAACTTGCTATTTGGAAGTTTTGCATAAAATCAAGCTTATGATTATGCCCGGGTGGTGGAATTGGTATACACGTAGGTCTCAGAAGCCTATGAGAGCAATCTCGTTCGAGTTCAAGTCTCGTCCCGGGCACCATAGGAGGGTGAGA
>AMFJ01006764.1_pt1 | contig 18926 bp, 21 predicted proteins | sample 427208 | NCBI WGS metagenome assembly AMFJ01 (sample SAMN02954298, study PRJNA114691) | groundwater metagenome | biome: aquatic; feature: subsurface aquifer; material: sediment; isolation source: subsurface aquifer sediment | place: USA: Rifle, CO | collected 2008-08 | reverse complement strand
TACGTTCGCCATTCCTATTTTAGTTTTGAAGATTATCTGTCACATTTGTGCCGATTCGTGCTAAGATTCGTGTTTTTTCTTGACATTTCCTCTCAAATTTGTTATAGTCTTTTCACCTTTGGTGTTTTGTAACACTTAACAATTAAGTGTCTCATTGTATATTTGGTTAGTGGTCGCTAAAATGTCGAATTTGGCAAAAACTAGTCGTTTTAAAAAAATATAAAAAGAGACGTGCAAAACAAAGAAATATCTATGAAATATTATGAAATGTTGTGTGTTCTACCAGGAACCATGACTGAAGAAGAGATAAAATCCAGTGTGGATGCTGTCTCACAAATTATTGTCAAAAACAGTGCTGAAAATGTTACTGTTGAAGACATGGGAAAAAGTCGTTTGGCTTATCCTATAAACCATATTCGTTATGGTTATTTCCAATTGTTCAAATTTAATTTTGAAGGAAGTACTATCAACAATTTGGAAAAAGAAGTACGTCTTTTGGACAAAATGTTGCGTATAAATATCACTATTAGTGATCCAAACAATACTGTAAACTATAAACTTGCTTTAGATCCTACAGCTCCTAGTGCTACTCCAAAACCTGAATATGAAGATAGAGCACGTGGTGGTAGACATCATGAAAGAGAAGAAAAAGTTAAAACAGAAGATACTAAAACAGAAGAAGTTGAAACTAAAAAAGTAGAGGCTGAAACTGTTAAAGTCAAAGAAGAAGTTAAGGTTGAAGATGCTCCAAAAGTAAAAGAAGAGCTTAAATCTGCTAAAAAAACCACAATTAGTGTAGAAGATATAGACAAAAAATTGGATGAAATCTTACAAGATGACATTGATAAGGTGTAATCTCGATAAAATCGGGACTAAAGAAGTTAATTAATAAATTTTAACTTATCTTTAATCAAAAATCATATGGACCTAAATAGAGCCACTATTATAGGACGTTTAACTAGAGATCCTGAAGTAAAATCTACTACTTCTGGACAAAGCGTAGCCAATCTTGCTGTAGCTACCAATCGTGTTTGGACTGATAAAAGCGGTGTCAAACAAGAAAAAGTAGAATTTCACAATATTGTACTTTGGGGTAAACTAGCTGAAATTTCTGGACAATATTTGAGTAAGGGACGTCAAGTTTACTTAGAAGGCAGATTGGAAACACGTGATTGGACAGGACAAGATGGTGTCAAAAGATACCGTACTGAAATTGTCGCTGATAATATGATCATGCTTGGTAGTGGACATACTGGTTCTGTTGCTAATACTTCATTTGGAGATGACGCACCTTCACCTGGTGACACTAGTGATCAAAATAGTTCTAGTGAAGAAATCAAAGTAGAGGATATTCCATTCTAAAAAATTATATAATTATGATTAAGCAAAATAATCAACAAAAGAAAGAAAAACAATGTTTTTTTTGTGTCAATAAAGATAAACGTATTGATTATAAAGACAATGAAGTTTTGCGCAGATTTACATCTTCATATATGAAGATTCAACCTCGCAGACGTAGTGGTCTTTGTGCCAAACATCAACGTCAAGTTGCAAAAGCTATCAAGCAAGCTCGTATTGCTGGATTATTAGCTTTTGTACCTAAATAGGGCATTGATTCCTCCCAAAAGGCGGACAAGTTAAACAGATTTAGACTGATTAAAACACTTTCAGAAATGAGAGTGTTTTTTATTTTTTAGAGAATTTTATTAATTAATAATTATTAATTAATAATTACTAATTTAACTATTTTTCCAAAATAAGGTATAATTGAGACAGTTTAAATTTAGTTTGTTTATTTTTTATGGACACTTTTGAAAAAAAAATTAATTCGAACGAAAGATTGCCAAATGTTGAAAGCTCTAAGGAGGCTGAAAAAAATAAGGAAATGACTCCCGAAGATAAAGCAGCGGCTACCATGGAGAGAGCTGATATTTTGGTAAAAGAAGTAAAAACTAGTAAACAACAAATGCAAAATATAATGATAAACGTTGGACAAGTGTTACAAGCTATAAAAGATTTGCGTGCTCAATTGCAAATTGTGGCCAATAATGATGAAAGTATTTCATCTGTAGAACAGGATAAAAAAGCTATAGAAAAATTGAAGAAAAAAATTTCTGGTCATACTGATGAATTGTTGAAAATGAAGGAAGAATTGATAACTATTCATATTTCTCAAATGAGTCAAGCTAGTGGTATAGAGATAAATGAAGATATGAAAAATAAAGCCAGAGAAGTTGTGGAAAACTTAATTGCGGAAGTTACTTCTTAAAAAAATATGCTAAGCCTGTCAAAAATTGCAAAAAATAAAAAAGCTTTTAGTTTACTTGAAGCTGTGATTTCTATAGCTATTTTTATTATTTTTGCTTTTGGTATTTATGGCAGTATTCAATATATTTACAAAGTCATTTACAGTTCCAGAATTCAAATAATTGAAACCGCTTTGTTAAATGAACAAATGGAAATTATTAGAAATATGGATTTTAATGATGTTGGTGTTGTTTCATCTGCACCAGTTGGAATTTTGACACGCAATTCATATGTGACACGTAATGATATTGATTTTGTGATTACAAGAAGCATTAGAAATGTGGATGACTCCGCTGATGGTTTGATTGAACTGGGTACTGATAGTAACCCAAACGATTATAAATTAGTTTTTTTGGAAGCACGTTGTGTGGATTGTTCTCAGCAAAAGTCTGTTTCCATTTCTTCGTATGTTGCTGATTCTTTTCCTGAGAGTACCACAAATTCCGGAGCACTTTTTGTCAATGTCACTGACTCTAATTTTAATCCTGTGCAGGGTGCTGAGGTTCATATTGTTAGCAATGAACCAAGTATTGATATTGATATGATTGATACTACAGACAACAATGGGCAACTAAAAATTTATAGTATTACTTCTTGTTATAAGTGTTATGAAATTACAGTTTCTAAAACTGGTTATTTGTCTGATAGGACAACCTCTTCTTCTGAATTTGTCAGTTCTGCACCTGTCAATGAACATGCTACTGTCTATACCGAAGATGTGACAGATACTTTTTTTCAAATAGATTTGGCTTCGCAGGTAAATATTCAAACTTTGAATGAAGAGTGTATGCCTGTTGGCAATGTGAGTTTGGGCGTCAACGGTGGTGGTCTTTTGGCTACGGCAGAAGATGTTTATCGTTTGGATACAATTATACAGACCAATGGTAGTGGTGTTGGTACTTTGAATAATTTACATTGGGGGGATTATAATTTTACTGTTAATAATTACAATTATTTAGGTGCTATTCCTGCACAACCTCTCAGTATTTTGGCTAATTCTACACAAAATCAGAGTATCATCGTAGCACCAAGCACGGTTCGTTCTCTGTCTATTTTGATTACGGATACCTCACAAAATCCAATTTCTGATGCCAAAGTTACGTTGACTTCTGGTAGTGATGATTATATTGTTTATACTGGACTTGGTTATTTTTTTCAAAATGATTGGTCTGGTCTCCAAAGTCATGAATTTTATGACAGTAATTTTGGTTATTGGTTGGCAAATAATGTTGAATATAATGTTGTAGACAATCCTTTGGGTCTTAGGTTAGAGAAAATTGCAGAAGGTTTGTATGAAAATTCAGGATATTTGGAGTCGGCAACTTTTGATTTTGGTAGTGTTGATGTAGATTATATAAATCTCAATTGGCAAGTTGATCAGCCTTCCAGTACTAGTATCAAATTTCAAATAGCTACTAGTAATTCTTCAACTCCAAGTTTTTGGGAGTATTTAGGACCGGATGGAAGTAATTCTAGCTACTATGATTCTACTACTCAAGATATCAATACTGTTCACGACGATAATCGTTATTTACGCTACAAAGTGTATTTTGATTCTGTTGATGTGGATCCTGTCAGTGGTTATTCTCGTTATACACCAACGGTTTCTGAAGTAGATATTTTTTATGTAAAAATTTGTAGTTTGCCCGGACAAGCCTATTTTGGTACTGTTCCAGAGTCTACCAACAATACTATTACAATTGAAGCTACTGGTTATGAAACTGTAAATCTAACTGGAGTAGAAATTGGAGATAATGTGACAACTTCAACTGAGTTGAATGCGTTGTGATTAATTATTAAGAAATAAGTAATAAGGAATAAGATAAAACTATTTATTATTATAGATTTTAGATTTTTTAACCAATCATTTATAAGTAAAGCAATATGTTCAAAAACAACAAAGCCTTCACACTTATTGAGTTATTGGTTGTTTTATCTATTTTTTCTATTTTAGTAGCAGGTGCTTCTTGGTTTATCATTGGTACCAATCGTGATTTGGCTGTTATGTGGGAACAACTTATTACCCAAAATGAAGGTAAAAAAACTATTGATCATGTCGTAAATTATGTGCGCAAAGCAGAGACTTCAAGTGTTGGTTCTTACGCTCTTGTTGCTACGACAGATTACAGTTTGGTTTTTTATGCCAATGTTGATGAAGATTCTCTTATTGAAAAAATTGAATTTTGGTTAGATACTGACAATATTTTTAAGCAAACTGTTGTCAAACCAAGTAGTACAGCGGTTTCAAATTTATACGAAAATGGGACTTCTAGTACTATAAATTTGGCAGAAAATGTCAAAAATATAGAGCAGAGTAATCCTGTTTTTCTTTATTACAATGAAAATTATACAGGCACGCAAAGTGCGCTTAGCGGTAACTTTAATCTAACTGACGTGCGTGTTGTGCAAGTACAATTGGAATTGGAAAAAGATCCTACCAAAACACCAGTACCTTTGCATGTAGAAAGTAAAGCTTTTATTAGGAGTACGAAGACGAACTAAGTTTTTTGAATAACACAAATTTAAGACGAATATACACAAATAATTTTTTATGAAAGATTTTTTTAAAAATTTAAAACAAAATAAAAAAGGATCCATGTTTTTATTTGTCATGATTTTTGGTTTTATTGGTTTTATGACGATTACTATTGGTATGACTTCTTATACAATTTTTGAATCCAAAGCTGCAAAGCAAGTGTATCGCAAAGATTTGGCTTTTCATGTGGCTGAAGCGGGTATAGATTATTATCGTTGGCATTTGATGAGTTCACCGGAAGATTATTACGACGGACAGGGAAGTGGTTCTACAGGGCCTTATGTTCATGATTATTATGACAAGGATGGTAATGTTGTAGGCACATTTTCTTTAGAAATAGAAGCTCCGCCAGAGGGGACTTATGTGGTAGCCGTACGTTCTACTGGTTGGTCTCTAGAAAATCCTGCTAGTAAGCGTACTGTGGAAGCTTATTTTGGTTATGAATCTTTTAGTGATTCGGCTTATGTGGTAAATAGTGACATTACTTTTAGTTCTACTAGTTTTGTACATGGTAAAGTTTTTTCCAATGGCTGTATAGAATTTAATGGTACAAGTGATTCGTGGGTAGATAGTGCTAAAGGAGAAAATCAATGTTCTGGTGGAAATGATGGTGTTTATGGTAGTGGTAGCCCGATAGAATTTTGGCGTTATGGTTTGCCAGCTAGAAGTTTTGCTGGGATTGGAGACAATTTTGATGATTTAGAGGATATGGCTAATCAACCAGAAGGGACTAATCTGGGTAGTAGTTATCGTTGGCATATTAAATTTAAAAACAATGGTACCTATGATTTATTTCGTGTTACTAACTATTCTTCTACTCGTTATGATATTTCTGCAGAGAACCATTATGGAAATTATGCCTTGCCAGAAAATGGAGTTATTTATTCTCGTAGGGATTTGTGGGTAGAAGGAGTAGTCAAAGGAAGAGTAACTGTGGTTGCAGACAATTATTCTGATATTTATATTCCTGGTAATCTTACTTACAATGAAAAATATAGCGATGATGTCTTGGGATTATTGGCTTATGACAGTATTTTGATTCCTTACACTGTACCCAATAATATGGAAATAAATGCTGCTCTCTTGTCCAAGGGAGGTTCAATAGGTCGTAACAATTACAGTAGTGTAGGAGGTTCTTACAATATTCAAGATTCTCTAAATATTTTTGGAGCACAGATAAGATACGCTGGAGGAGGTTTTAAATGGGTAAATCAATATGGGACAATTGTTTCTGGTTTCATCAATACTGTTTATACATACGACGGAAATTTACTTTACAAACCACCTGTTGGTATTCCGGTTGTACCGGAGTATAAGTTGATTAGTTGGCATGAGTTAAATTAGTTAAAAGTTAATAAAGTCTATAAAGTCAAAAGTCTCTTGATAAAGAGTTCACAATAATAATTTTTTTGATTAGCAAAAAAACTAATAGTTTGCTATAATATAATCAAATAATTTTTTTTAAATTAATTATGCAAAAAGTTCGTAAAGGAGTTATCACTGTAGCAGGTCTTGGCACTAGATTTTTGCCGGCTACTAAGGCTATGCCAAAAGAAATGTTGCCAGTACTCGACAAACCCGTTGTGCAGTATATTGTGGAGGAAATGGTGGCTAGTGGAATTACAGAAATTATTTTTGTGACAAGTTCTCAGAAGAGAGCGATAGAAGATCATTTTGATAGAGACCCTGATTTTGAAAATTATTTGGAAAAGAAAGGAAAGATAGATAGAATAAAACCTTTGATGGACTTATCAAAAAAAGTTAGATTTTTTTATACCAGACAATCTGAACCTCTTGGTAATGGACATGCTTTGCTTTGTGCTCGTGAATTTATTGGTGACGAATCTTTTGTATTTTCTGATGGTGATAGTATTATTGATTCCAAAGTACCAGTAATTAAGCAATTAATCAAAGTTTTCAACAAAGAAAATTCTTCAGTAATCGGTGTCCAAAAAATTTCAGACAAAGAAGCTATGACCAAGTATGGCAATGTCTATGGTAAGGTTACCAAAGACAAAAGACTTTATCGTGTGTCTGACTTTGTAGAAAAACCAGCTGTTGAAAAAGTTTCACCAGATGGTCTGATTATTGGTGGTATGCGCTATGTCTTTACCAAAGATATTTGGGCAATGCTTGAATCTCAGAAGACTGGTCGTGATGGAGAAATTTGGCTTTCGGATGCGGCCAATGCTTTGGTTAGGAAGAAAAAGTTTATGGCCTATGAATATGAAGGTATTTATTTTGATACTGGTAATAAATTAGCTTTGCTCAAGACTGCTATTCACTTTGCCAAAAAAGATCCAGAAATAAAAGACCAAATAGAAGAACTTTTGGTATTTTAAATAAAAAATATTTAATTTTTTATGAATTTGAAAATAAGTAAAATTCTGATGATGTTGTTTGTTGTTGTGGGTGTTTTTGGATTCGTAAAATATAGTTATGCTACAGAAATGTGTTGTGTGTATTTTGAAGAAAATATCGCAGGTGCTGATCAGTGTTATGATTTTGCAACAGGTCAGCCAGTCGGACAACCTATTGATCCTGATAGTGCTTCATGTCCGGGTGGAACTTATAGTGGTAGACTTATAGGGGCTTATGGTTTTGGTCCTAGTCCACTCGCTACTGAACCAAACTCCCGTTCTTATAGAGATAGTGATATTTCTAAAAGTTGTATTAACCTTTCAATGAATTTGGATGGTATAGACCAAAATTTAGAAGTACGACAAATTGATGATTATACAGATTTGTGTGAAAAAGGACTTACGTTAATGAGTACTCCGAAAGGATTGCAACTTAGAACAAGCTTGGTTCAAAAACAATTTGAAGACATGGAAAGAACTTTGAGAACTATAACAGATGACGACTCAGTATGTTGTGTGCCTAGAATAAAATCGGAGTCGGGAGGTGGTTGTAATTCACTGTCATTGAATCAAAAGGAATTTGAAGAAAAGTATTCTTTATTTACCTCGCAAACTACTCCGGGTTTGAATTCTTTTTATTTTCCATCAGATGATAAACTTACAAGTTTTATGACTTGTGATGCCAGTATCTCTAAAAAAGATTGGGAACTTTATAGTGATTTAAATATAAGTAATCCAATACCTGGTGGTGTGACATATCTTTTATATCCGGAAAAATGTGATACAGTGACTGGAAATAATTATTTACCTCCTTGGGGATATGGAAATAATAGCCAACCACCTCAGCAGTTAGGAGCTATGTGTGACGCTAATTATACACCTCAGCCAGAGTATTGTGCCTGTACTTTAGATAAGTCAGACTGTGGTGTTACCACTGTAAAAACAAAATATGAATGTGAGGAATTTTTGAGGAGTAGTTCACAAACAGATAAAAGAGTTTGTACTGTTTTAGAGTCAGGATGGGATTCTTGTGAGAGCTTGGTTACACCTCAACCAGGGTATTGTGCTTGTACTTTAGATAAGTCAAATTGTGGAATTACAAAGCTAAATACTAAGTCACAGTGTGAATCTGTTTTGAATGAAGTATCAAAAAATAATCCTAATTTATCATCTCGTATATGTGTATCAGTAGAACCAGGTGCTGAGTGTAGTAGTTTGCAATCCAATTTTTGTATTTGTACAAATGATAAAAGTTCTTGTATTGAACAAAAATATATTAATAAACCTGATTGTGAAAAAGCCATTGGTTCTTTTGGTGATAGTAAATCAGTTCAGTGTTTAGTTGTTGAAAAAGGAAAAGAATGTAGTACGTTAGTTGAAGATTCTCAAAATAATAATGGACAAACAAACTCTGATATGTTGAGTGGTCTTAGTTCTGATATAAAAGCTTTGAACAAATTGAATGTAAACAATGTCCAAAGTTTGCTTGGTAATTTCATAAAATTATTGTTGGGTATCTTGGGTACTTTGGCTTTGGTAATGATTATGTATGGAGGATTTTTGTTTATGACTGCAAATGGTAATGCTGATAATAAGAAAAAAGCCGTGGGTATTTTTGTCTGGTCTACGCTTGGTATTGTGATAATTTTTTCTAGTTATGCTGTTGTCAATTTTGTGTTGGATATTTTGAAATAATTTTTGGTTAAAAGTTTATCTTGATTAATATTGGTCAAAATAGGGAAAGGAACGTTTTTAGAGTTTGAGTGGTAATTGTCCCATTGTTCTATTGTCATATTGTCAACTTGTCTATCCGTCGAATTGGGGGGTAGATGAAATAATATTAGTGTTAATTCCTGTCTGCCGGCAGGCAGGTGTGTTAAAATTCGTGTTTCTATGTTTAAAAAAATATTATCTTTGTCACTCATTACAGTTTTCTTTTTGACGACTGGTTTTGGTTGCAAGGGTTTGTCTCAATCTCAAGTTACCTCTTTGAAACCAGTAAAACTAACTTATTGGACAGTATATGATGATGTAGATATGTTGCGTGCTTTTGCTAGCGAATATAGTAGTCGTTATCCTCATGTGACTATTGATATACGTCAGGTGAAGTATGATGAATTTGATAATCTTTTTACCAATGCTTTGGCAGACAATGTCGCTCCAGATATGGTTTCTCAACATGTGACTTGGTTGCGTAAAAATGCTTCAAGATTGTCTGGTGCTCCAGTCAGTACCCAAATGTCGCGTCTAGTCATTGCTAACAATTTTTCCAAAGATCAACAAGTTGTCACTGATACAAATTTGTTGCAAACAGTGAGTGCTATCAACAAAGATTATGTAAAAACTGTTGGACAAGATGTGGTAATAAATAATAAAATCTATGGTTTGCCACTAGCCATGGATACTTTGTCAATATTTTATAATCAAGATTTACTGGATAGAGCCGGTATTGCTGAGGCTCCAAAAGATTGGAACAGTTTTATAGAGGCGGTAAAAAAATTAACCAAGTTCAATTCTGTTGGTGATATAATACAATCTGGTACAGCTCTAGGTACTGCCAACAATATTGATTCTGCTTTTGATATTATTTCTCTTTTTATCATGCAAAGTGGGGTCAAACTGTCTTTGGGTAATACTGTTACTTTTGCCAACGGTTTGGAAAAAGTTCAAAGCAGAAATACTCCTGTTTTGAGTGCTTTGGATTTTTATACTGATTTTGCTAGACCAACCAAGGAAGCTTATAGTTGGAATGAAAAACAAGGAAAAGCTTTGGATCAATTTATTCGTGGTAAAGTAGGTTTTTATTTTGGTTATTCTTATGATTACAAAACTATAAAAAATAGAGCTCCTCAAATGAATTTTCGTATTATGCCAGTTTTCCAACTTAATCCAGAATCTCCAAGCAATGTAGCTAATTATTGGGTAGAATCGGTGGTCGCTAGAAGTCAAAATCAAAATGAAGCTTGGGATTTCATCAGATTTATTACTTCACCAGAAGGTGTTGCTAAATATACTGCCAAAGTTTTTAGACCTAGTCCACTTAGATCACAAATTACCACACAACAAGCTGATGAAAATTTGGGACCTTTTGCTACTCAAGCTATTTTTGCAGAAAATTGGTATAGAGGAAATAATATAGATAGTGTTATGAAATCTTTTGAAAGTATGATTAGCGAATTACTCAAACCATCTGCCAATGAAACAGATTTGTTAAAAAAAGATAAAGCCATAATTATTAATACTGCTGCTCGTGTACAGCAGACAATGTAATTTATGAATAGATTTTTGAAAAGCTCATTATTTATTTTATTTATTTTTTCTGTATTTATTTTTTTTACAGATGTTTATGCTTTTAACGAAAGATATTGTATAACCCCAAAAGCTGAATGTTTTGCTGCTTTTTATTCTGTTTTAGAAAAGGGTGTAGAAGTGCAAAAGGATTTTTCTTCTCAATGTCTAACTGGCGGTACTGTATTTAATGATGTACTAACATGTAATAATTTTTTAACTCAAAACTTCACTTTTTGTTTAACAAATTCTAGTAGTAGAATTTGTGACTTGGTTTATAAAGCTGTTTGTTCTAGTGAAAATGGAAAACAATTTGATTTATCTACTTCAAAACCAGCTGATTATTATTTGAATTCTTGCAAAAAAGAATTAGGTCATTACAATTGGACAATGCCGTCAGGTAATAACTCTATTTATTCTTCAGATTCTATAGAATTTACTATAAAGGCAGAGTGTGAAAATTATTGTTCAGATAAAATATTTTTAAATTGTTTTAACTGTGAAAAAGACTCTGTTAATTTTATTAGTTCTTCCACAGCTGTTTTAGGGAAGGATATAAGCGTAAATTATAAGTTTGATGCTCCTTCTTATTTAAAAAATCATAAAGTTGATTTGCCAACTACTGTTAGCTTTACTTTTGTGGCTGACAATAGTCACTTAAAAGAATCAAAAGTTTTTAATATAAATATAAACAATATAAATTGTTCAGATCTTCACAGTGCTATTGAGTGTAATAACACTGCTTGCTTTTGGGCATCAAAAGTAGGTAGTGGAACATGTGTATCAAAAACAGATGAAAAAATTTGTAATAATTTAACAACAGCAGAGTGCTCTCAATCAAAATCATGTTCTCTTAATAGTAATAATAAATGTGAACTTAAAACAGATATAAAGAATAGGGGAGCTGTGGATGCTGTAATAAAATCAGAACATCCTACTCCAGACAACTCGTTGTTACCAGAGTGTGCTTTTACTGGTTCATGTCGAGATGTAAATGATTTGGTAAAATTGGGTTTGGTTATCATAAATTATATATTTTCTATTGTAGCAGGTTTGGCTTTTATTATGTTTGTTTATGGTGGTTTCACTTGGATATTCTCTTTTGGTAATAGCGACAAAGTCAAAAAAGGACAACAAATCTTTGTTTATGCAGTGATTGGTTTGGTAATCGTTTTTACAGCTTATATACTTGTTGGCTTCTTGCTTGATGCTCTAAATGTCAGTCAATCATTTAGGATCATATAATAATTTTTATGAAAAAAATATTTTTTACAAAGTTTTTGATGTTCGTTTTATTTGTAAGTTTTGGATTTTTTTTGAATATTAATTTTGTTAAAGCTTCTTATTGTGTTGTTACTTTAGGTGATGTACTTTCTTGTCAAGAAAAAACTTATGGTCAAACTTGCCCTGGTATAGAAAAAACAACACAGGCTGAATGTCAGCAACATTTGGAAAGTTTAGAAGCTTTTGGTATTGCTACAGAGGGATCTTCTGGCTCTGCAAGTTCTGGTAGTAGTCCATCTACTCCATCTGGTTCAGGTTCTACAGATAATTGTAAGCAACAACATCCTACTTGGAGTTGTCAGCCTTTGACAGCTTGTGGTATAAGTAGTGTTTCTGCTTGTACTGCAGAAAAAAGTTGTGAAACAAATCTCTGTTCAGGTGCTACATATTGTTGTCAAGGTGCGACTTCTCCTGAAAAAAAATGGTGTTTAACTCCTGAAAAAAATTGTATAGAAGGTAGTGGCGGTGCTTGTTCTGGATCTTTGTATGATTCACAACAAACTTGTATAAATGCTCTCAACAGTTCTAATACTAATTCTAATTCAGATTCAAAATCTAGCGAATCAACAACTTTCAATGCTCAAGCAATTGTAAGTTTGGAAAATCCTATAGGAACTACTGACATCACTCAAATTTTTGGTAACCTTATCAAAGTATCTTTGGGTATTTTAGGTTCGTTGGCTTTGCTTGTTTTTATCTATGGTGGTTTCGTTTGGCTTACGTCGGCTGGTAGTAGTGATAAAGTCCAAAAAGGAACTACTGCTATGGTTTGGGCAGTGATGGGCATTGTTGTTATTTTCGCCAGTTATGCTATAATAAATGTAATTTTACAAGGTCTTGGAGTTAGTACTGCTAGTGCTGTTGTTACCACAAATAAAAAATTAGATACTATTCCAGAAACTAAAAAATCACAAGTCTGTCATTGTAATGTTGTCGCCTCAGCGAGTATTCCTGTGTTGGGATCTTGTAATACTACTATTTCGCAGGATTTCATAATTGGTAAATCATACGGACCAATTGAATATAAACAGTTGATAGATCAAGCTAGTATGACAGGTTCTGGCTGTACTACGGCAAAAACAATGCTTAATGGTCAGATAAAGGATATGCAACCAATCGTTTTTACAGAGAATACTTGTAAGATGTTTAGTGATACTACAGATAGTAAATTTGGTGCTACTTATAACCTAAAATGTCAATTACAATAATTAATAAATAATCATAAATTATGTTTAAAAATATTTTTACATTGAAGGGAGGTGATACACATGAAATTGCTATATAAACTTGCAAAATACAAAACAATGCTTTCTATCGTATTTGTACTTGCTTTAGGGCTTGTGATATCACCGGTTATGACTTTGGCAGCTCCTACAGGTGGTGCTGGTACTGCTACTGATACTTTAGGTATCAGTGTTATTGAAGATGGATCAGGTGGAGAGGGTGGAATAGCCCTTGGTACTTCTGATTTACGTGATACAGCTGTAAATATTATCAACATCGCTTTGAGTATGTTAGGTATTATCGCTGTCGTTATTATTCTTATCGGTGGCTTCCAATGGATGACTGCTGGTGGTGACGATGGTAAAGTAGAAACAGCTCGTAAATGGATTTTCTCTGGAATTATCGGTCTTGCTATTATTTTGAGTGCTTGGGCTATTGCCAAATTCGCTCTTAATAACTTAGGTCAAGCTACAAATGTTAAAGGTTTTACTCCAGTTGAATAAATATTTTTTTTCAGAGCAGATTATATTGTTACAATATATCTGCTCTGAGAATTTATTTTAAATAATAGAATTTAACTTATTTATATTTTTTAAAAAGGTTGAATCTTATTTTTTAGACTTGAATTTTATGAAAAATAAAAAAATATTTAATATTTTTTTTAGTATATTATTTGTTTTTTCTTTTTTAATTCCTGGAGTACAGACTTTTGCTCAAGTTACTTCCAATTGTGATAATCCTGACGATCTTTTGGGATTGAATTGTGTGGGTGAGAATTCCAAGCTTAGTGCACAAGATCCAAGAATAATCATTACTAATATCATAAATCAAGCTCTAGGTTTGTTGGGCATAGTCGCCACCGTACTTATTATTTATGCTGGATTTTTGTGGATGACAGCTGGTGGAGATGAAGGTAAAGCTGAATCAGCTCGCAAGATTATTTCGGCGGCGGTGATTGGGTTAGTGATTATTTTGATGGCTTATTCTATTACTAGATATGTTGCTATCAATTTGTACGATGCTACTCTTAAGTAATAATTTATTTTTGATTAAACACTTATGAAAAACAAAAAATTTTTATTTTTATTAAGTGGATTTTTTGTAGCCATTTTTGCTTTGGCCTTTTTTGTTCCTGCTTTGGTACAAGCTGCTATTCCAGATCCAGCAGCAACTAACTATGGTTTGGATACTACTGCTCAATCAGCAGGTTTGCCAATGACCAAAGATTTGCCAACTGTTATCGGTAATGTACTTGGTTCTGCGCTATCTATGATATCAGTTTTGTTTTTTGGATTGATGCTCTTCGGAGGTATGATGTGGATGACTGCTCGTGGTAAGAGTGAGAACACCCAAAAGGCTCTTGATTTGATAATTTCAGCTATCATCGGTATTGTGATTGTCTTAGCTGCTTATGCTATTACCAATTTTGTTTTTAGTAATGTGATTAGTGGTTCTGGTGGACCAACAACTCCTCCACCACAACAACAAACTCAAACTTGTACTAGTAATTTAGAATGTACTGTGAGTGGTCAGACTTGTAATTTGACTACAAAGACTTGTGAAGTTGCACAAGCAGGTGCTTGTACACAAAATAGTGATTGTACCGCTGGGTATGGTTTAATGTGTAGTTCAGGTAGTTGTGTGGATGATCCGGCTACTGGATTTTGTTTATCAGATGGTACTCCACCAACTTGTGGTCAACCTGTTGCCATAAGTTTAACTTCAGCTTGTGCAAATAATTACCAGGAGTATTCGATTTGTTTGTCAGCAAAAGAAAATGGATGTATTGAAACAGGTTGTTCTTCCGACAAGGCCTGTAGTACTGTCACGAAGAGATGTGTGACCGTAGGAACTTTAGAAGCACCTTGTCCTATTGGAAATGAATGTCAAGAACCTTTAGTGTGTGGAACACCAAATGGTGCATCTTCTAAATCTTGTGGTAATAGAACAAAAGATGGTGAATTATGTAATAATTTTGCATGTGAAATTGGTGATGGTTTAAGATGTCTTCTGAAGGAGAGTGGTTCAACTTTTTATTATTGTTCAAAATTGCAGGATATAGGAGAAGTATGTAATGGTGATCCAACACTTTGTGCAACAAGTGTTTGTAATGTGACAACAAATAAATGTGAATAAATTTATTAATTAAATTATGCAAAAGAAAAAATATTTATTTGTAAGTCTATTATCTGCAATTTCAAACTTTTCTTTTGTATTATTTGTAAATGCAAAAAAAACTTTCAACGATGCTAATACTGCTTTGTCTACTGTTTCTGGTAAAACAGGTATCACTGAAGCTAGTGTAACTAATATTTCAGGAAATGTAGTAACAACAGTCTTTATTGTTGCGGGGCTTATCTTCTTTGTACTTATGGTCTATGCTGGTGTACGTTGGATGACAGCTCGTGATAAATCAGAAAGTGTTGAGAAGGCTAGAAATACGATGATTGCAGCGGTGATTGGTTTGGTAATTTTGTTGGCATCTTACGCTGTGACGACTTTCTTACAAACAAATGTTATTGGTGGTTAGATAGTTTTGGATTTAAACATTGGATTGAATGAAAAATTGTGGTCTCCCTCTCTTTGTAGGAGAGGGTAGGGGGTGAGGTTCGTGTAGTATAATTATATATTTTTTTAAGCAACTACATAAATTTTGTAACAAAAATATTATGAAAAAAATTCTTTTACACATTTTAATTTCTGTCACAATGTTTTCTTTTTTTGCTGTTCCTGTATTCGCGCAAGGTGTAAAAAATGCCAATAGTCAACTTCAACCAATTGCCCAAAAAGCAGGTATTACAGAAAGTAATTTGGGAAATATAGCAGGTACTGTTATTTCTGCAATTTTGAGTTTGGTGGGTGTTATTTTCTTGGTACTTATGGTCTATGCTGGAATTCTCTGGATGACAGCTCGTGGTAAAGATGATCAGACTGAAAGAGCTAAGAATATTATTATTGCAGCTTTGATTGGTTTGTTTATTGTAGTTAGTGCTTATGCTATTACCAAATTTGTTACTAGTAAACTTAATTAAAATATGAAATATTTAGCTTTTAGTTTTGTCATGTTTTTTTCTTTTTTTGTCTTTGTACCTCAGGCTTTGGCGGTAAATTTGGGTGGAAATATTCTGAATGATGCTGGTAAAAAAGCGGGTTATGACCCAGGGACTACAAATACTACTCTTGCCAAAAATATTGGTATTGTTGTTAATATTCTTCTATCTGTTGTCGGTCTTGTTTTTACAATTTTAATGATTTATGCGGGTTATACTTGGATGATTGCTAGAGGTGATGATGGTAAAGTAGACAAAGCCAAAAGTATTATCAAAGCTTCTATCATAGGTCTTATTATAACGTTGGCAGCCTACAGTATTAGTAATTTTGTGGTTTCTAGAGTATTGGCTCAGACGTTGGCTTTGTTGGATAACTATAATTTATTTGTTTAGTTTTATGAAATTTTTGATTGCTTTATTTTTTGGAGTAGCTATTGTATTTACTTTTTTGCCTAGTTATAGTTGTGTTGCAGAAAGTACAAAGAATAGTGCTATCCAACAATTGAATGCGAGTGCTTCTGGTGCTGGTTATACACACACCGCGATTGATCCTAGAATAATGGCTGCAAATATTATCAAAATATTTTTAGGTCTCATTGGTACTGTGGCCATTTTTTTATTTGTGTATGCTGGATATTTGTTGATAACTTCACATGGTGATTCTGCCAAAATGGGTAAAGCTAGTAAGATAATGACAGGTGCTATGATTGGTATTTTACTTATTTTGCTTTCCTTTAGTATCACCAATTTTGTGGGAAAGAAATTACAACAGGGTATTACTCAAGATACTGTTAATAACTAAAATATAAGTTTTATGAAAATAAAAAAAATATTAATTATTACGGGAATTATTTTGGGTTTGTTAGTTGTAAACATTGCTGTTAGCCATGCTGCGGGTACTAGTATTGAGGATGCTATGGCTGCCCAAAACCAAGCTTTTGCAGGCAAAACTGCTGCGAACTTGGGTAGTCCAAAAGATGTAAGAATAATTGTTACCAATATTATTAGAATATTTTTGAGTTTTGTAGGTCTTTTGGCTACAGCTTATTTGTTTTATGGTGGTTATTTATATATGACGTCTGCAGGTAATGAGTCACGTACTTCTAGTGCTAGCAAAATCATGTTGTCTAGTGCTTTGGGTTTGCTTGTTGTGTTGACTTCCTATAGTATTACTATGCTTATTTACAAAATATATTTATCTAGTATTACTCCAGCAACTGGATTGGGTGAGTTATTGAAAACAGGTTTTGGTTCACTTTTTGGTTCTTTATTTTAATCCACTGTTTTGAATAAATAAATATTTTTAGTCTGATGACGAATCAGACTTTTGTTTACTAATATGGTTGAAAATGAAAAAATGCTTTTTTCTATCGTGATTCCTGCCTACAACGAAGAAAAGCATATTAAATTCTGTCTGGATTGTGCAAAAAAATTACACAGTGATTTTCCTTATGAAATTATTGTAGTAGATAACAATTCTAGTGATAATACTTCTAAAGTTGCCAAGGATAATGGCGCCGATGTAGTAATAGTAGAAAAAAAGCAAGGTGTGGGCGCCGCTCGTCGAGCTGGTACAGCGTTTGCCAAAGGTGTCTATGTCTTGCACATTGATGCAGACACCCATTTGCCAGAAAATTATTTACTTGAGGTCTTAAAGAGATTTGAAAAAAATCCAGAACTAGTATGTGTAGGTGGTCAAATGTATTTTTATGATGCTCCTTTTTGGAAAGATATTTTGAGAGTTTTTATTCACCATTTTCTTTGGTTTTTTACTGTGATTGTTTCAAGAAAAAGTCAGGGTCCTATGGGCAATAATATGACTTTTATCAATAGTGTTTACAAGGAAACCAGTGGTTTTGATGAGAATTTACGTTTTGGTGAAGATATGGATTTGAGTAAAAAACTTTCTGATTTTGGTCAGGTAAAATTGGATATGACTTTGAAGTGTCCGGTGTCTTCTCGTAGATTCAAAATAAATAAAAATCTTTTTGATTATTCTTTGGATTTTTTTTCTATGTCTACCAAAGGCACTCCTCGCAAAAATGTTTTACCACCAGCCAAGGAAGTCATTAAAACAGAATTTCCTTACACTAAAATAAAGAAAATAATGAATAAGAAAAAAAACGGTTAAATAAAACCGTTTTTTTAGTAACACAAATTCAAAACTAATAAAAATAAATAATTCGGTTGGTAGGTCACATCCGTAAATCCGGATTATCTGGATATCCGGATATATTTATTTCTGCCAAGTTATTTCTTCTATATTTTCTATTTTGTTGAAGTATCTGGCTAGAGTAAAGAGATAATCGCTAAGTCTGTTTAGATATTTTGGTATGTTTTCGTTGAGTTCATAATGTTGGTTCAATTTTGTAACAACTCTTTCGGCACGACGACATACCGCACGGGCCTGGAAAGCAAGTGAAGCTTGGACTGAACCACCAGGTAAGATAAATTGTGTTAGTTCTGGCAATTCTACTGTCATTTTATCAATTTTAGTTTCCAAAAATTCTAGATCGTTTGTGTTTATTTGAGGTACTTTTATGATGTCTGTTTGAACAGCGGCTAAGTTTGATCCAATATCAAACAATTTATTTTGTATTTTTTGTAGACATTTTTTTTCTTCTGAATTTTTATTTAAATGAGCAATGAGAAGACCTATTGAACTATTTAGTTCATCTACTTCGCCAATAGCTTCCATCTCAACACAATTTTTGAAGACCCTTTTACCACCAAGTAAAGAAGTTTCTCCTTTGTCTCCGGTTTTGGTATAGATTTTCATAGGCGTTTGATCATCCCGAACCCGAGGAACGAGGGGAGGGATCTTTCTTAAATTAAATATTTTAAGGACTGACGGCAAGAACTCCCTGTGATGTCCGA
>AMFJ01002146.1_pt1 | contig 18936 bp, 15 predicted proteins | sample 427208 | NCBI WGS metagenome assembly AMFJ01 (sample SAMN02954298, study PRJNA114691) | groundwater metagenome | biome: aquatic; feature: subsurface aquifer; material: sediment; isolation source: subsurface aquifer sediment | place: USA: Rifle, CO | collected 2008-08 | reverse complement strand
GGTTAATTATGAACAGTAAATGTCAACAGACCCTAATATAAAACACTTCAAAATGTGACTTTATTTCTGAAAATTATTGCTGAAAAAGCTTTTACAAATAGGTATGTGCAACAAAGTCCTTTTAAACTCAATTATTTTCAGGAAGGTTAGCCTTTCGACTTAACCTTCTTTTAGATCAATCAGGGCTTCATTTAATCTTGGCATTTTTTTGGAAATACTACCTAAATTTAAAGGTTGCACGTAATACCGCTTGGCGAGAGTCACCTTGAGACACGGCTAAATTATTTACACTGGCTGTGTAGTAAGTGGTGTCAAAGATATTGTTTAAATTAAATTGGAAAGTGACTGCTTGCTTGGCAATGGTGGTGTCATAACTGACAAAGGCATTGGCAAGGGCATAATCAGGCAGGTCAAAGGTATTTTCCGAATCGCCAGCACGTTTGCCCACATAGTTACCGCTTATACCAAAATGTAAATTACCGTTGTAAAGTTCGCCGTAGTTATAGGCCAAGGCTAAAGAAGCTGTGTTTTTTGCTACATTATTTAAGCGATTGCCTTCAAGGCCAGTTTCGTCTTCAGTCACTTTCGCATCTGTATAGGCATAGGTCAGGGTCGCATCAAGCTGATCGGTCACACGTCCTGTCAGGTCAAGCTCCGCACCTTTAGAACGCACGGCACCTGTCGTATGCAATTCGACTTCATTGGTCGATGAGTTCGTCACTTTAGCTAAGACATTACGCTTTTTAATATCGTAGAGTGCAAAGTTGGCTTTAACGCGATCATTTAACTCATATTTCGCGCCAACTTCATAAGACTTGGCTTGTTCAGGTTGAACATCAGAGTCAATAACCGCATTGCCCAAGGGAGCGATTGTAGAGTTCGGTTTAAGTGACTCAGTATAACTACCATAGAATGAAAGCTGATCATTCCATTTATAGACTAAACCTGCATGTGGAAGCCAAGCATCATCGTTAGTGTTGGTGTTTTCTTTAAACGGTCTGCCACGACCAGCAGTCTGTTGATAGTTCAGGTAACGTCCACCCAGTACAGCAATCCATTTTTCATTTAAGTGAATTGCATCTTGCACATAAAAACCATAAGTATGCAGTTTATCGGTTTGGTCACTATCTGACGCGACCACATTTTGAGATGCTTCAACAGTTGCATAACTTGGATTTAAATAATCTAATGTTGAGCTGCTGCCACGAACCATATCTGGACGGAAATATTTACGGTATTCGATGTCTGAACCAAGTTGAATATCATGCTTTAAACCAAACAGATTGGTTGAACCATTGATGTAGGCTTGAGCATTACTATCTTCACTCTGAGCATTTAAAGTCGCATCGGTACGGCGTGTCACGGTGTGATTGGTAGTATCTAATTTGGTTATGCGTAACTGGTTAGCATCATAAGTTTCGTAGTTGTAGGTATAGCCTAAGTGAGCTGACCAGTTGTCATTAATCTGGTGGTCAACTAACAATTGAGCCAAATGATCTTCGCCTTTCATTTGGTTAAAGGCTTCATCTAGACGTTGGTATTTAGAAATCGGTAGGGCTTTGTTGGTTTTCGGGTCAAAAACGGTAGAACGGTCAAAAGGTACATCAAAGTGACGATATTGATAACTCAGGTTCACTTTAGTTTGACCATTATCCCATGTAACAGACGGTGCAATTAAAGTCTGTTTGAGATTACCAAAATTACGCCAATAGTCGGCGTCGGAATGATCTGCAATAAAGCGATAAGCAAAATTACTATCACCAATTGCACCTGTGGTATCTATGCTTGCACCTAAGCCATTTTTTCCTGCTGCAAAGCTTGAACCGTAAACGGAAAGTTCAGTTTTCTGAGTCGTCTCAGGTTTCTTTGTAATGACATTGACCACACCACCCGGGTCCATAATGCCATAGAGCAATGAAGATGGACCTTTTAAGACTTCAACTTGTTCAACTGCCGCATTCATGGTGCGGCCTTGCACAATTGGCATACCATTTACGGTAATTGAACCGTCACGGTTATCACCAAAGCCGCGTTTCATTACCGTGTCTTGTGTGCCCCCTAAAGTATTACCCTGTGTAATGCCGCTGACTTGGGTGAGTGCATTGTCCAAGTTCGCAGGTAAATAATCTTTCAAGTATTGCTTAGATACAACGTTTACAGTTTGGGGGCTTTCTAGATTTTTTTGTTTGCCTCTGAGGGTCGACGCCGTTTGTGTTGCGATATAACTTGAGTCTGCTTCAGCCTTAACCTTAATCGTTTCTAGTTGTTGCGGTTGAATTGCGGTAGCTTCTGCCCAAGACATCATAGGGATTAGGGATAAAAGTAAGGGGCTACTATGTTTTAAAACTTCAACAGTAATTAAATTTTTACGTGGGGAAAAAGCAAACATAAGTATACCTAAGTAATATAAAAACATGAAAGGCAAAAAAAGAGTGGCGATCCAGTGAACAAACAGGATTGCCAACTAGGCTCAAAAAAATTGTGTAAAGTATATATAAATGAGACTCATTTGCAATGGTTTGCCGGCAATAAAGCTGCAGGAATAATTAGTGGCTGTTGATATTTACTGTTCACAATTAAGCCTATAGTGAGCCAGAAAATTTACAGTAGGCTGCCTCCAGTATCTTATACACGAGAAAGCCTCATTTTGAGACTGCTTCAAAGGCTTCTGGACTTTTTATGGGCTAGTAGTGCGACAAGTCTTGTCACTTTGCCTTATTAACTGGATGAAGCTCTGATCTGCAATTTTTTCTCTATGATTTGCGTACTGTTGCATCATGCTTGCGCTGTCATCTAAATATTGAGCCTTGTTATATACGCCTGCTATACCGTCCTAAACGTGTGCTAGTGTTGTTTCAATATGGCGTTCATCAAAGCCACGAGTGTTGAATAAGGTGCTGGCAATATGTCTAAATCCATGTGGGGGGTGTATGCCCGCATAGCCCATACGGCACAAAGCTATAATAAAACCGTGTCTGACTTTGGCTTACTCTGGTAATACCCCCCATTAATTCTATTAAAAATGGGGGTATTACCATGCACGTGTGGGAGTATTAAATAAATTTAAAAAATTAGGCCGACTTCATACCCAAATTGTCACTTATTCCTGAGTAAATTCGGCTAGCTATAATCTTTAAATCTTTGTGAAACAAAGCCTTGATAAATTATAAAATATTACGTAGTTCGCGTGCGGTTTCTTGTAGTAACGGCAGTATGTGTTGAATCAAATACTCTTTGGTTGTGCGCATGGTAGGGGAAACAATATTTAAGGCGGCAACCACTTTTAACTGTTGCCCATAAATCGGAACGGCAAGGGCATGTACGCCCAATTCATGTTCCTCACATGAATAGCACCAACCTTGCTCTCGAATTTCGTGCAATAAGACAAGAAACGTTTCATTGTTAGAATGGGTGTATTTGGTTAGGCGTTGTAGTGGATACTGATTCAGCCATTCACATTGTTCCTGATCATCGAGATAGGCCAGTAAAATTTTGCCTGCCGATGTTGCATGTGCAGGTAAGCGATTTCCTAAATGTAGGCCATAAGGATTGACACGATCCGTTTGCTGGTGCGCGGCACTGCGTGCAATGGTAATGGCTTCATAGCCATCGAGAACCATAACTGAAAAAATGAGTGAGGTTTGATTGGTGAGCAGGTTTAGCAAAGGCTGAGAAATTTTAGGAAGATGTGCACCCCCCAAGTAAGATCCTGAAAACTTTAGAACTTTAGGGGTTAAATAAAAATAATGACCATCAGATTCTAAATAGCCTAAATATTCAAGGGTAAGTAAATGGCGTCGTGCTGCAGCACGAGTCATGCCTGTGCGTTCCGCCGCCATAGTGATATTTAAACGATGTCGGTCAGTACCAAAGCTGTCGAGAATAGCCATACCTTTACTAATACCTGCGACAAAATCTTCATGTCGAATAGTTTTTTTATTGTCTTTGTGTTGAAGACGCTTTTCTTTTGTCTCGGCTGCTTCTTCCATCATGTTTCCTTTTTCGATTTTTATTAATTCATTATTTTTACTATAACGTGAAATCAGAGTGAAATAATCAGGTTTTGTTCGATCTATGGATTTTTTGTTCGATGATCGAACAAAACCTGTGGTCACTATCTATCCCAAAGCGGAAAAATTATAAAAAATGAACAGATAAGGAAATCGAACTAAAAAACTAGGGAATGTGGTTTTAGCTGAATCATCTTCCAGTATAAGTTAGTTTTCCGCGTCTTTTCAAATTTGCATGATGCACAATGGAGTTATCTAATGATAGATAAAAGCGCGGCATCCCTCGCGGAAGTGCTCTCCCAAATCACCGACGGCTCAACCATCATGATTGGTGGTTTTGGTACCGCAGGACAGCCTGCGGAACTGATCGATGGCTTAATTCAACTCGGTATCAAAGACCTTACTATCGTTAGCAATAATGCTGGTAATGGTGACTATGGTTTAGCCAAGCTACTCAAAGCCGGTGCCGTGAAAAAAGTCATCTGTTCATTCCCGCGTCAGTCCGACTCTTGGGTCTTCGATGAACTCTATCGTGCAGGCAAAATTGAGTTAGAGCTGGTTCCACAAGGCAACTTGGCTTGTCGTATTCAAGCAGCTGGTATGGGCCTAGGTGCAGTGTTCACCCCAACCGGCTATGGCACCTTATTGGCTGAAGGCAAAGAAACCCGTCACATCGACGGTAAAGATTATGTTTTGGAATATCCAATTAAAGCAGACTTTGCTTTGATTAAAGCGCAGCAAGGCGATCGTTGGGGCAATTTGATTTATCATAAATCTGCACGTAACTTTGGCCCGATTATGGCGATGGCAGCAAACGTGACCATTGCCCAAGTTTCTGAAGTGGTGGAATTAGGGGCTTTAGACCCTGAACACATCATCACCGCAGGTATTTTTGTTCAACACGTGGTACAGGTTCAACCTGAACCTGTTGCTGTGTAATCGGGAGAACATCATGAGCTATCAAAAACTCAGCCGTAACCAAATTGCAGAACGTGTGGCACAAGATATTCCCGATGGTGCATATGTCAATCTCGGTATTGGTTTACCGACCAAAATTGCCAGCTACCTTCCTTCAGACAAAGACGTTTTCTTACATTCTGAAAATGGTTTATTGGCTTTTGGTCCACCACCTGAAAAAGGTCAAGAAGACCCTGAGTTGATTAATGCGGGTAAAGAATATGTGACCATGCTCGAAGGCGGTGCTTTTTTCCACCATGGCGATTCTTTTGCAATGATGCGTGGTGGTCACTTGGATATTGCAGTCCTTGGTGCCTTTCAAGTGGCAGCTAATGGTGACTTGGCTAATTGGCATACTGGTGCACCTGATGCGATTCCTGCTGTTGGTGGTGCAATGGACTTAGCCGTCGGTGCTAAGAAAGTCTTTATCACCACCGACCATGTGACTAAACAAGGTGAACCGAAGATCGTAGCTGAACTAAGCTATCCCGCAACAGGTTTGAAGTGTGTCGATCGTATTTACACCGACCTGTGTGTGATTGATGTCACTACTGACGGTTTAAAAGTCATCGAGAAAGTGGACGGTCTAAGCTTCGCAGAATTGCAGGCGATGACGGGTGCAACTTTACTGGATGAGACACAAGGATAATTAATCCCTCTTGCGAAGCAGTGCTTCTCACCCTTTAAAAAGGAGATTAAGGGGGATTCAAAGGACAAGATTAAAAATGAAAAACGCTTATATCATCGATGCCATCCGTACCCCATTCGGCCGTTATGCAGGTGGACTCGCTCCAATCCGTACCGATGATTTGGGTGCAGTTCCAATTCAAGCCTTAATGCAACGTAATCCAAGTGTTGATTGGACACAAGTCGATGACGTGATCTATGGCTGCGCCAACCAAGCGGGTGAAGACAACCGTAATGTGAGTCGTATGTCTGCACTGCTTGCAGGCTTACCTGTCGAAGTTCCAGCCACGACTGTGAATCGCTTATGTGGCTCATCACTCGATGCGATTGCCATGGCAGCGCGTGCGATTAAAGCCGGCGAAGCGGATTTAATCATTGCAGGTGGCGTCGAAAGTATGTCTCGTGCACCCTTTGTACTGGGCAAATCGGAAACAGCTTATGGCCGTAGCCAGAAGATTGAAGACACCACCATGGGCTGGCGCTTTATTAATCCTAAGCTCGAAGCGATGTATGGTGTAGACACCATGCCACAAACTGCAGAGAACGTGGCACAACAATTTAACATTGATCGCGCAGATCAAGATCAGTTTGCCTTAGCGAGTCAACAGCGCACAGCAACCGCGCAAGCTCAGGGCTTTTTTACACATGAAATCATCCCTGTGAATATTCCACAGCGTAAGGGTGATCCGATTGTGATCGACACGGATGAACATCCACGTGCATCAACTACATTAGAAGGTTTAGCCAAACTCAAGCCTGTTGTGACAGCAGAAGGCACCGTCACTGCGGGGAATGCATCAGGCATCAATGACGGTGCGGCTGCTGTACTGATCGCATCAGAAGCAGCGATTGAGCAATATCAACTTAAACCCCGTGCCAAGATTATTGCATCTACAGCCGTGGGGGTTGAACCTCGCATTATGGGCTTTGCACCTGCACCTGCCATCAAAAAGTTACTCAAACAAGCCAATTTGACATTAGAGCAGATGGATGTGATTGAGCTGAATGAAGCCTTTGCAGCACAGGCATTAGCTGTTACACGTGACCTAGGTCTGGCAGACGATACGACCCAAGTGAATCCAAATGGTGGTGCGATTGCGATTGGTCATCCACTCGGTGCATCGGGTGCACGTTTAGTCACTACGGCTCTAAACCAGTTAGAACAAACCGGTGGGTCTTATGCCTTGTGTTCAATGTGTATTGGTGTCGGTCAAGGCATTGCAATGATTATTCAGCGCGTTTAAAGCAGAGTTAAGGATAGCGATCATGAGCCAGTTATATGCCAGCTTATTTTACCAAAACGAGGTGACTGAAATTTTCAGTGATCGCGCGTTGGTGTCATACATGATTGAGGCGGAAGTTGCTTTGGCTCAAGCGCAGGTACAGGTCGGTGTCATTCCAGAATCTGCGGCAACAGCAATTTCAAACATCGCAGCAACTGCAATTGATCAGATTGACTTTGATGCTTTAGCTGTTGCTACAGGTTTGGCGGGTAATATCGCGATTCCTTTTGTGAAGCAATTGACTGCGATTGTGAAAAAAAATGATGAAGATGCTGCACGTTATGTACATTGGGGTGCAACCAGTCAAGACATTTTAGATACTGCCTGTATTTTACAATGCCGTGCAGCAATGACGCATGTTGAAGCTTTAATTCGACAATGTTACCGCACAGCTTTGGCGCAAGCAGAACAGTATCGCTCACAAGTGATGATTGGACGCACATGGTTGCAGCAAGGTTTACCCATTACCTTAGGTCATAAATTAGCGCGTTGGGCTTCGGTTTTTCATCGTGATTTGGTCCGTATTGAAGCCATGAAATCTCGCGTGTTGACTGCTCAATTGGGCGGTGCTGTAGGTTCATTGGCTTCTTTGCAGCATCAAGGCACAGCAGTTGTACAAGCATTTGCAGCGCAGTTACAACTTTCTGTTCCAAGCTGTACTTGGCATGGTGAGCGCGACCGTATTGTTGAAATCGCGAGCGTCTTAGCAATGGTGACAGGTAGCTTGGGCAAGATGGCACGTGACTGGTCTTTGATGATGCAAACTGAAATTGCTGAAGTGTTTGAGCCAACCGCAAAAGGTCGTGGTGGCTCATCCACTATGCCACATAAGCGTAATCCTGTAGCTGCGGCATCCGTTTTGGCAGCAGCCAATCGTGTACCTGTGCTGATGTCGAGTTTGTATCAAAGCATGGTGCAAGAACATGAGCGTAGTCTAGGTGGATGGCATGCAGAATGGTTGGCATTACCTGAAATTTTCCAACTGTGTGCAGGCGCTTTAGAGCGGACTTTAGACGTGTTACAAGGCATGCAAGTTAATGCTGAGAACATGCAGCGTAATTTGGAATGTACCCAAGGTTTAATTATGGCAGAAGCTGTAATGATGGCATTAGCACCACATATGGGGCGCTTACAGGCGCACCATGTGGTTGAAGCAGCATGTAAAACAGCCGTTGAAAAAGGTGTGCACTTAAAAGATGTTATTGCGGAATTGGATCAAGTCAAAGACTTGTTTAGCGCTGCGCAGATTTCAGAAATTTTTAAACCCGAATCTTATCTTGGCAATATTCAAGACCAGATTGATGCGGTGTTGCAAGAAGCAAAAGGAGAGGCAAAGTGAATATCACGATGACCAATCGTCAAGGCAAGACTTTATCTGTTGCAATCAGTGGGCAAGACCATGCGCCTGTGATTGTATTTTCAAATTCATTAGGTACAGATAAAGGCATGTGGCAGCCACAAATTGCTACCTTCGAACAGCATTTTAAAGTGGTGACATATGACACCCGTGGTCATGGTCATAGCGATGTGATTGAGCAGACCACTGTACAAAATCTCGCAGAAGATGTGATTGATATTCTGAACAGTTTAAACATTGAAAAAGCGCATTTCTGCGGGATTTCAATGGGCGGTATGACGGCTTTGTGGCTCGGTATTCACCATGCAGATCGTTTTCATAGCATTACCGTGGCAAACTCAGCAGCCAAAATCTGGAACGAAGAAGGATGGAATGCTCGTGCCGATGCCGTGATTGAAAATGGTTTAGCAGATTTGGTTGCGACTACACACACACGCTGGTTTAGTGAGCAGTTTGATTATCAACACGATGCTTTGGCGCAGCGCACGATTCAGTCCTTAGCGACTACGCCAGCATTGGGTTATGCAGAATCTTGCCGAGCATTGGCTAAGGCTGATTTGAGCACAGAAATTCAGCAGATTCAGATTCCAACTTTAGTGATTGCGGGTGCATTTGACCCAGTCACGACAGTGGCAGATGGTGTCTTTATGCAACAACAGATTCAAAAGTGTGAATTAGAGGTGATTGATACATCGCATCTTTCCAATATTGAGCAACCTGAGCTGTTTACCCAAACCCTCAGTCAGTTCATTGGATCGCTTCAATAGTTTAAGGATTTTTAAAAGGACTTTCAGCCCAAGGAGGCAGGTATGGCGTCTCAGGAATACGCTACTCAAAAAACGAGTATAGACGCACAAGCACTGATTAATGATGCACCGATTAGCAAATATCAGTGGTTGATCGCAATTGTATGTTTTCTCATTGTTTTTGTTGATGGTATTGATACTGCGGCAATGGGTTTTATTGCTCCAGCCTTGGCACAAGACTGGGGGATAGACCGCTCGCAACTCGGTCCTGTGATGAGTGCTGCTTTAGGCGGCATGATTATTGGTGCTTTGGTGTCTGGCCCAACCGCTGACCGCTTTGGGCGAAAGATTGTTTTAAGTGTTTCGATGCTGATTTTTGGTGGCTTTACTTTGGCATCAGCCTATGCGGCGGACTTAAATACCTTGGTGGTCCTTCGCTTTTTAACCGGTATTGGTTTGGGTGCTGCGATGCCGAATGCAACCACACTATTTTCTGAATATTGCCCGCAGCGCTCTCGCTCGCTACTCGTGACCTGTATGTTCTGTGGTTACAACTTGGGTATGGCAACAGGTGGTTTCATCAGCAGTTGGTTGATCCCAACCTTTGGTTGGCACAGCTTATTTTTACTGGGCGGTTGGTCGCCACTGATTTTGATGATCTTGGTGATTTTCTTCTTACCTGAATCTTATCGTTTCTTGATTGTGAAAGGTCGTGACCCCGAAAAAGTTCGCAAAATTCTAACGCGTATTGCACCGACGCAAGTACATGGTGTTACTGAGTTTCATGTACCTGAAGAAAAAACGGAAGGGGGAGAGAAGAAAAGTGTGTTTGGCATGCTGTTCTCTCAGAAATATGTCAAAGGCACGGTTTTATTGTGGCTGACCTATTTTATGGGTTTGGTGATGATTTATCTACTCACCAGTTGGTTACCAACCTTAATGCGTGAAACTGGCGCAACGATGGAACGTGCTGCATTTATCGGTGGTTTATTCCAGTTTGGCGGTGTCCTCAGTGCTTTATTTATTGGCTGGGCAATGGACCGTTTCAACCCGAATCGCATTATTGCAGGCTTTTACTTTGTCGCTGGGATCTTTGCCTTTGCCGTTGGTCAGAGCTTAGCAAATCCAACCTTACTTGCCATTTTAGTGCTTTGCGCAGGTGTTGCAATTAATGGTGCGCAGTCGGCAATGCCAGCACTCAGTGCTCGTTTTTATCCAACCCAATGCCGTGCAACAGGTGTGGCGTGGATGTCTGGGATTGGACGTTTTGGTGCGGTATTTGGTGCTTGGATCGGTGCGGTATTACTCGGCAATGACTGGTCGTTTACAGCTATTTTAAGTCTGCTGTTAATTCCAGCAACAGCAGCAGCAGTCGCTATTTTTGTTAAATCACTGGTTGCACATACCGATGCGACCTAATTGAGGTTTCTCCCATGAATGATGAACAACGTTATGAACAAGGAATCACCGTACGCACCGAAGTGCTGGGTGAAAAGCATGTCGGTCGTTCACTTGAGAACTTGAATGATTTCAATGCTGACTTTCAAAACTTTATCAGTCGTTTTGCGTGGGGCGAAGTCTGGTCTAGACCAGGCATGCCGCGCCATACCCGTAGCTTAGTCACCATTGCTGTTTTATTGGCATTGGGCCGTGAAGACGAACTACGTATGCATTTACGTGCTTGTTTTAACAATGGTGTGACCAAGGACGACTTAAAAGAGTTGATTTTGCACTGTTCTCTGTATGCAGGTTTACCTGCAGCCAATGCAGCCATGCACATGGCAGAAGAAGTTTTTGCAGATTTGGGTATTGCCCCGCAAAAGCTGAGCGAACAGCAGCTTAGCCAAGAACAAATGAATCAAGAGTAATGGAACAAGATTAAGAGGGACGTCACATGTCGCAACTTATTTTAGGTGCTTATGCACAACGTAATACCGAAGATCATCCGCCAGCATATGCACCCGGCTATAAAACCAGTGTATTACGCTCGCCCAAAAATGCGTTGATTTCGATTGCAGAAACCTTAACTGAAGTGACTTCACCACAGTTTAGTGCGGAGCAGTTTGGACCTAAAGATAACGATTTGATTTTGAACTATGCCAAAGAAAGTTTGCCGATTGGTGAGCGCATTATTGTGCATGGTTATGTCCGTGATCAGTTTGGGCGTCCAGTTAAAAATGCCTTGCTTGAAGTGTGGCAAGCCAACGCTTCTGGTCGTTATCGTCATCCAAATGATCAGTTTATTGGTGCGATGGACCCAAACTTTGGCGGCTGTGGTCGCATGATGACGGATGCTAATGGCTATTTTGTGTTCCGTACCATTAAGCCGGGCCCTTATCCTTGGCGTAACCGTATTAACGAATGGCGTCCAGCGCATATCCATTTCTCTTTACTTGCCGATGGTTGGGCGCAGCGTCTTATTTCACAGTTCTATTTTGAAGGCGATACGCTGATTGATTCGTGTCCAATTATTAAAACCATTCCTTCGGAAGAACAACGTCGTGCGCTGATTGCCTTGGAAGACAAGAGCAACTTCATTGAAGCAGACAGCCGTTGTTATCGTTTTGACATCACGTTACGTGGTCGTCGTGCGACTTATTTCGAAAATGATTTGACTTAATTCAGGGAGAACAACATGAACCATTGGAACTTTCAAGAATTGCATGAAACTCCATCTCAAACAGGTGGACCATACGTACACATTGGTTTGTTACCACAACAAGCCAACATTGAAGTCTTTGAAAATAACTTTAACAACCAGCTAGTTAAAGAAAATACTTTAGGCGAACGTATTCGCTTAGAAGGTCAGGTGTTTGACGGCTTAGGTTTACCATTACGTGATGTTTTAATCGAAATTTGGCAGGCGGATGCCAACGGTGTGTATCCAAGTGCAGCTGATATTCAAGGCAAAGTAGTCGATCCAAACTTCCTCGGTTGGGGGCGTACAGGTGCAGACTTCGAAACTGGTTTTTGGAGTTTCAATACCATTAAACCGGGTGCGGTTCCGGGCCGTAAAGGCACAACTCAGGCACCGCATATTGCACTGATCATCTTTGCTCGCGGGATTAACATTGGCTTGAATACCCGTGTGTATTTTGAAGATGAAGCGGAAGCCAATGCACAAGATCCTGTACTCAAAGGTATTGAATGGGCACCACGTCGTCAAACCTTAATTGCGAAACGTGAAGAGCGTGATGGTGAAGTGGTGTATCGCTTTGACATTCGTATTCAAGGTGAAGATGAAACGGTCTTCTTAGACATCTAATTGTCAGAATTGGCAAGAGCAGCTATTTGATTGCTGCTCTTGCTGCAATGATCCAAGTTTATACGTGGTGATGGTATGACCCATTTCATTCATCCCACGTATGTTTGCCATTGATGACAGAAGTCAGGCAATAGTTTGTAAATACAAGGAAATGTAATGATGAAAATCAAAAAAATTGCGATGCAACTTTGTTTGAGCAGTGCTGTTTTAGCAGGAATGCCAGTATTTGCAGCGGAAGTCGCTCAATCAAGCGTACAACACTATGTGGTGAAAAACCTCAATATTGGTGACTTACCTGTCAAAACCATTGTGCCGATTACCGCCAAAACGGCTGAACAAGCGATTGCCCAAGCAAAAGTGATTGCCAGCAACCCAAGCGCAGATGTGGCTGAGTTTCGTATCGATTTACTCGCATTTTCTGCTGACACGAAAAAAGTCATTGCACTTGGTCATCAACTCAATCAGATTTTGAAAGATAAACCGATGATTGCCACCATTCGTACCCATAATGAAGGCGGTAAAATGACGGTAACTGATCAAGACTATGAAAAAATTTATCGTGAATACCTCAAAGCACCTTTCATGCAATTGCTGGATATCGAGATGTTCCGTGATGCAGGCAGCGTGGCAAAATTGACCAAATTAGCGCATGATCAACATGTGTTGGTGATCATGTCGAATCACGATTTTAATAAAACCCCAGAACAACAAGAAATTGAAAACCGTTTGCTGAAACAAGACCAAATGGGCGCAGATATTTTGAAAATTGCGGTAATGCCGAAATCTAAACAAGATGTCATGACCTTAATGAATGCAACGCTTGCTGTGAGCCAAAAAAGTCAAAAACCATTACTGACCATGTCGATGGGGCAATTGGGCACGATCTCGCGTGTCGCTACTGCCAACATGGGTAGTAGCCTAAGTTTTGGCATGATTGGTGAGGCTTCAGCACCGGGTCAAATTGATGTGACTCAACTTAAACAGTTCCTTAAAACTGTTCAGCCTACACCTTAAGACTTCCAGACATAAAAGGATTTAAAGATGCAATCATCAACTTTACGTTTAACGACTTTGGCATTGGGTTTAGTGGCTTCAGGTTTTGCCAGTGCAGAAACTTATATTGTTGACCGCTATCAGGACGATAGTGCGAAAGGTTCATTACGCTGGGCAATTGAACAATCGAATGCCAATGCAGCGCAAGAAAATGAAATTCAGATTCAAGCAGTTGGTAAAGCCCCTTATGTGATTAAGCTGAATCAAGCTTTACCGCCAATCAAATCTTCAGTGAAAATTATTGGTATCCAGTGGGACAAAACTGGTGAGTTTATTGCCATTGATGGCTCTAATTACATTAAAGGCGAAGGTGCTAAAGCCTGCCCAGGCGCAAACCCAGAGCAGTATGGCACCAACGTCCGTACCATGACGTTGCCGGGTCTGGTGCTGCAAGATGTCAATGGCGTGACTTTAAAAGGTCTCGATATCCACCGTTTCTGTATCGGTATCCTGATTAACCGTTCGAGCAACAACCTAATTCAGCATAACCGCATCAGTAATAACTACGGTGGTTCAGGTGTGATGCTGACAGGTGATGATGGTAAAGGTAATCCAACTTCAACCACCACCAATAACAACAAGGTCTTAAATAACTTGTTTGTAGACAATGGCGATGGTCTAGAGCTGACGCGTGGTGCGGCATTTAACCTAGTTGCGAATAACCTGTTCACTTCAACCAAAGCTAACCCAGAACCATCTCAGGGTATTGAAATTCTTTGGGGCAATGACAACGCAGTAGTGGGCAACAAGTTTGAAAACTATTCTGATGGTTTGCAAATTAACTGGGGTAAACGTAACTACGTTGCCTATAACGAGCTGACCAATAACTCGATTGGCTTTAACTTAACGGGTGATGGCAACATCTTTGACAGCAACAAAGTGCATGGTAACCGCATTGGGATTGCAGTACGTTCTGAAAAAGATGCTAATGCACGTACCACGCTGACCAAAAATTTAATTTGGGACAATGGTAAAGATATTAAGCGTTGTGAAGCAGGCGGTTCATGTGTACCAAACCAACGTCTAGGTGCCATTGTATTTGCTGTGCCTGCGCTTGAACATGCAGGTTTTGTCGGTTCTCGTGGTGGTGGTGTGGTGATTGAAGATGCAAAACTTCAAAAAACTTGCACACAGCCAAATGAGCAAGGCTGTAATGCGATGCCAAACCAAAACATCCAAGCACCGCGTTTAAGCTATAGCAAAGGACAAATTACCGCGACAGTTCAAGGGCAACCAAATCAACGCTACCAAGTTGAATTCTTTGCCAACCGTCAAGCGAATAGTCACGAAGCTGAGCAGTACTTAGGGGCTCAAGTACTCACAACCAATGCACAAGGTCAAGGTCAAGCCTCTTGGAAAGCACTGAGTGGTGCTGCAAGTGCGACAGCGAATGTAACCGACCATTTGGGTGCAACTTCTGAACTCAGCCCAGCCGTTCGCATTAAATAATAAAAACCGCATGGAAAGCTCACTTTAGTTGAGCTTTCCTCACAAAAAAGGATGTTTGGTATGCAACAACTATTAAAACTTGGCACATTATCTTTGGCACTTTTAACTTGCCAACTGGCTTCTGCAAATGAATTTTATTCGGCTGATCGTCAATGGTTATTTGGGGATTGGAACGGTGAGCGGAAGCAACTGGAAGATCAAGGCTATAAATTTACTGCGGCAATTATGAGTCAGGCGGCAACCAATCTGGATGGTGGTTATAACGATGACAATACCTTGGAAAATGCAGGGCAGCTAACCTTAGGTGCTAATTTTGATTTGAATAAAATTGCAGGTTGGGAAAATACCACAGCAGGCTTGATGATTACCAAACGTGATGGTAATGCCTTAACGCTTGAACGCATTAAAGACCCTCGTGCCAGCACCTTGGGCAACAGCCAAGAAATTTATGGTCGTGGCAAAATTTGGCGTTTGACCCAAGCATGGATCAAAACAGGATTTGACGACAACCGTGTCCAATTTAAGATTGGACGTATGGGCATGTCGGATGACTTTAATAGTTCGCAATGTGAATTTCAGAATTTACTTTTGTGTGGCGGACAGCTTGGAAAATCCATCGGTTCGATTTGGTATAACTGGCCTGTCAGTTTATGGGGCACCAATGTTAAATACCAATTTGCACCAGACTGGTCATTTGGCGTTGGGGTCTATGAAGTTAATCCAGACAATGTCAAAACAGATTCAGACAGTGATGGCTTTAACCTTGATATGGACAATGTCGAAGGGGCTACCATTCCTGTAGAGTTGGCTTGGAAACCAAAGTTAGCCTCGTTTAATGGTTTGCCTGGTGAATATAAAATCGGCGCGTTGTATTCCACGGCTGAGTCAAAAGACATTCGCAGTGGTGAAATGCAAGATGGAAAATACAGTTTTTGGCTGAATGCACAACAACAACTGACCCAACACGGAGCTGATCCGAAGCGTGGTTTATATATCAGTTTTAATGGTGTAGTGAACGATAAGGACACAACATTTGTAGAAAGTACACAACAACTGGCACTTTGGTACAAAGGTCCATTCGATAGCCGTCCAAATGATTCCATCGGTTTTGGTTTGGCCAACTATGTGGTGAATGATCGTGTGACGGATAAGCAAATAGCCACCAACGAAGGCCGTGGTTATTACAGTTATGACGTGCTTGCCAGTGACTATGTCCCAATTCAACATGACGAACTCAATGTTGAGTTGAACTATACCTATCAGTGGTCACCTGCGGTGATGCTCAGACCCAACCTGCAATATATCTATCAACCTTCTGGCGTGAAAGAAGTGGATGATGCTTGGGTGGCGGGTCTTAGCGTTAAGGTGAATTTTTAACCGTATTTAAAGTGAAAGAGTGTTTAAAATGTAAGCAATACTGTTGCTGAATTTAAACACTCTTTTTTTATTGTTGAAGCAAGTTAATTGTGGATGCTCAAAGTTTGGATGTGGTGTGAATGATGCTCAAAACAAAGTAGGAGAGATCATTTAAAACACAGCATTTGGAGTAAAAAGTATGTCCGAAGCACAATCTCAACCCATATTTAAAATATGGTGCTTTATATTAGGCTTAGCTTTATTGCTGACTGGCTTATTTTATTTAATCGGTGGTGGAAAACTGATTAGTCTAGGTGGTTCATGGTACTTCCTCATTGCAGGTTTATTGACCACCATTTCCGCAATATTTATTTTTAGAAAAAAAGTACTGGGTGTCTGGATTTTTGCACTGGTTTTTCTTGGAACTGTGGTTTGGGCACTGTTTGATGCAGGTTGGGATTTTTGGGCACTGCATTCACGTTTAATGTTTCCTGCGGGTTTATTTGCCGCACTGTGTTTTACCTTGCCTGCTATTCGTAAGTACCAATTTCAAATTGCGCCTTCGGCACCCGCTTATGCTTTAGGTGGTTTGACGGTGTTAGGTATGCTCGGTGGTTTGTATGGCATGTTTATTCCACATCCTACAGTCAAAGCCAGCGGTGAAGAGCTACCCTTAGTACCTGTAACAGCTCAAACTCAACAAGTGAATTGGTCGCACTATGGTAATGATGCTGGTGGGAGTCGTTTTGCTGCGTTGGATCAGATCAACCGAAATAATGTATCTAAGTTAAAGGAAGCATGGCGCTTTCAAACAGGCGATATGACCACAGGTACGGGTAATGGCGCAGAAGACCAGCTCACCCCTTTACAGGTGGGCGATAAAGTCTTTTTATGTACACCGCATAACAACATTATTGCTTTAGATGCGGACACAGGTAAACAAATCTGGAAGGCTGAAGTGAATTCTAAAGCCGATGCTTGGGAGCGTTGCCGCGGTGTGGGTTACTTTGACTCGACTCAAGCCCTGGTACAACCGACTTTAGCAGGTGCCAGTGCGGTCACTGCGGTGGCAAACAATACTGCATGTCCACGTCGTATTTATACCAATACACCTGATGGTCGTTTAATTGCAGTCAATGCAGATACAGGCGAACGCTGTAAAGACTTTGGTGTCGATGGAACGGTGAACTTACTGGAAGGTCTAGGTGCGGGCACGCAAGCGCCTCGTTTTGAAGTGACCTCGGCGCCAACCATTGCGGGCACCAGTATCATCGTTGGAAGTCGTATTGCTGACAACTTTGCAGCGGATATGCCCGGTGGTGTAATTCGTGCTTATGATGTGATTACTGGACAGCTACGTTGGGCTTTTGATCCACGTAACCCAAATCCAAACTATGTCCTGAAACCGGGTGAAATCTATAAACGTAGTTCAGCTAACTCTTGGGCGGCAATGTCCTACGACCCACAAATGAATACGGTATTTTTACCGATGGGAAGTTCGTCGGTCGATGTCTGGGGCGGAAACCGTCAACCTGTAGACCATAAGTACAATTCTTCCGTTTTGGCTTTGGATGCAACCACAGGTAAAGAAAAGTGGGTTTATCAAACTGTTCATAATGACCTTTGGGACTTCGATTTACCTATGCAGCCAAGCTTGGTCGACTTTCCAATGCAAAATGGGCAAACCAAACCTGCTGTCGTCATTGGCACCAAGTCCGGTCAGTTCTTTGTACTCGACCGTGTTACGGGTCAGCCTTTAACTAAAGTGGTTGAGCAGCCTGTAAAAGCTGCAGATATTCCTGATGAGCAATACAGCGCAACTCAGCCACGTTCAGTTGAAATGCCACAGATTGGCAATCAAACTTTGACTGAATCGGACATGTGGGGCGCAACGCCATTTGACCAGTTGATGTGTCGTATTAACTTTAAATCAATGCGTTATGACGGTCTCTTTACAGCACCGGGTTCTGATATATCTTTAAGTTTTCCGGGATCACTGGGTGGGATGAACTGGGGCAGTATTGCATTTGACCCAACGCATCGTTATATGTTTGTCAACGACATGCGCTTAGGTCTGTGGATTCAGCTGATTAAACAAACGCCTGAAGATTTAAAACTTGAAGCCAGTGGTGGAGAGAAGGTCAACACAGGTATGGGCGCAGTGCCAATGAAAGGTACACCGTATAAAGTGAATAAAAACCGCTTTATGTCGGTATTAGGTATTCCATGTCAAAAACCACCTTTCGGAACTATGACGGCAATTGATATGAAAACCCGTCAAGTGGCTTGGCAGGTTCCTTTAGGGACAGTGCAAGATACTGGACCAATGGGCATTAAAATGGGCTTAAAAGCTCCGATTGGTATGCCAACCATTGGTGGTCCAATGGCGACTCAAGGTGGTTTAGTGTTCTTTGCTGCAACACAAGACTTCTATTTGCGCGCCTTCAATTCATCTAATGGTGAAGAATTATGGAAAGCGCGTTTACCTGTAGGTAGCCAAGGGACACCGATGAGCTACATTTCTCCAAAAACAGGTAAGCAATATGTAGTTATTTCCGCTGGTGGAGCACGTCAGTCACTTGATCATGGTGATTTTGTAATTGCTTATTCACTGGAAAAATAGAATAGATATAAAAACAGACTAACTTAATATTAGTCTGTTTTTATAGGTGGTTGGCTTTGTTGCACAAAGATTTGAAATGCAAAGTGCCCCTAATTAAGCCAAATTTAAGGCATAACTTGGGTAAGTGGTCGACCTAATTCCGTAAATCTG
>AMFJ01026494.1_pt1 | contig 18957 bp, 18 predicted proteins | sample 427208 | NCBI WGS metagenome assembly AMFJ01 (sample SAMN02954298, study PRJNA114691) | groundwater metagenome | biome: aquatic; feature: subsurface aquifer; material: sediment; isolation source: subsurface aquifer sediment | place: USA: Rifle, CO | collected 2008-08 | reverse complement strand
GTACGCGCGCAACAGGCACAAAGACACGGATTTGTGTCCGGAACAGAGTTGGTGAGGAAGCTGGGGTTGAGGCTGTCCACACAGGCGGCCACACACCTGAATCTGGGGATGCCCCATTTGTATAATCAGCTGTCCCGACACGACGAGACGGATTTTGAACTGATGAACAACATTTCGCGGCTCGTCAATTCGGAATTGTTCGGAAGCATTCTCAGGGCACTCATGTTTTCCTCACCCTACATTACGGAAATAGCGCCCACGTTTCAGGAGCGCCACTTTAGGGACATTCGCGAGGTGATCAAGACCGATACGGATTTAAGCCATGACGATACGGAGCCCATTCGTGATGCCAATCATTGGCAGGACACAGTGGTGAGCGCCATGACGGGTCAGAATGCAGTTTTTACATTAGACCGAGCCAGTCAGGTCAGACGAACTCCGGGCGAAAATGAAGAACACCCTGTCATCAATGCACAGTTCCATGGGCAGTCGCGCTGGCGCATCAAGGAGACTGGTCGGCAAGCGATCCGATTGGAGGTCACAGGCCCCGGTGCCACATCGATCCTGCCAAAAATCAGAGGCATGGCTATTCTGCAGCTCATTGGCGTCATTGGACTGGTCGCGACCATCCGTGATGAAGATGCGATCGAAATGGTTGCCCATTTGGTGGGGCTGTCTCCAGACACTGTGCAAGGGAGTCTGGGAGAGGCCGTGATGGAATACAATCTGCAGGGCCCGCAATCGGTACGCATGCAGGCCCACGTGCGGCGGGCCACAAAAGTATTTCTGGAGATCTACAAGAGCTATGAACTGCAGGCCTTGCAGGAGAACATGCTCATCGCCATTCCCGCTTTGGAAGCACTGCTTCAGGAGGGAGATCTGTGGGACTTCGCCAATGGACAGGGAACCTTGGGTGGGGCCTTGCTATCTTTTGCCCGGGAGGGTTTTGGGGGGACGTACGTGGCCAGACGGGTACACAAATTTCAATTACACGAAGCCGAGTGCATCAAACGTTGGTCGAACAGTTCACACAGGGAGCAACGTCTGCGCAAATATCTGGAGGGGAAAGGGGGCCTGCCACGCGATATTGCCGTGTTTGATTTTGATATATGATTCGTCCCCGACAGGGCTGTTGCAAAATGCTGTTTGATGTCATAAGAGGCCTGCATGTTGCAAGCAGATGCCCAGACAATCAGCGAAATCAAACGCCGCAAAAATTTTGCGATCATCTCTCATCCCGATGCGGGCAAAACCACGCTCACGGAGAAGCTGTTGCTTTTCGGGCAGGCCATCCAGATGGCGGGCATGGTCAAGGCCAAACGTGCCAGGCAGTTTGCCACCTCAGACTGGATGGAGATCGAAAAACAACGTGGCATTTCAGTGGCCTCATCGGTGATGCAGTTCGATTATGCCGATCACCAGATCAATCTGCTCGACACACCCGGTCACGCTGATTTCAGCGAGGATACCTATCGAGTGCTCACCGCGGTTGACTCTGCTCTGATGGTCATCGATTCGGCCAAGGGGATCGAAACACAAACCAAAAAACTTTTTCAGGTTTGCCGTGATCGCCATGTGCCCATCATGACCTTCATGAACAAATGGGACCGCGATTCCAAAAACGCCTTTGAGCTCATCGATGAGGTGGAACAGGTTTTGCAACTCAAATGTGCCATCATGACGTTTCCCATTGGGACGGCGCGTGAATTTAAGGGTGTTTATGACTGCGTGAACCGCTGTGTGCGCGTGTTTGATCCTGGCGAGAAAACCCGGGATTTTGATCAAAAGATCTTTCTTAGTCTCGAAGACCCTAAGCTGATAGAGTGTGTGGGACAGGAACTGTTGGATGATCTTCGCGAAGCGCTGGAACTCATTGATGGTGCGGGACATGCTTTTGACGAAAAAGAATACCTCAAAGGTGTGTTGAGTCCCGTCTTTTTCGGATCGGCGCTGACCAATTTTGGCGTGCAGGAACTGCTCGACGCGTTCATCAAATACGCGCCAGCACCTCTCGCGCGGGAAGCCGAATCACGCCTTGTGGACCCTCTCGAAAAAGATTTTACGGGTCTGGTGTTCAAAATTCAGGCCAACATGGATCCCAAACACCGCGACCGTTGTGCCTTCATCCGCATTTGTTCGGGCAAGTTTGAACCGGGGATGATGGTGTATCACAATCGTTTGCAAAGGGAGATCAAGCTTCATAACGCCGTGCAGTTCATGTCGCGCGAACGCAAGAACATCGAGGACGCCTTTGCGGGAGACATCATTGGCATGATCGATCGCGGCACGTTCACGATCGGTGACACCTTGTCAATGGGAGAGGAGCTCAAGTTTACGGGCGTGCCCCAGTTTTCACCAGATCTTTTTGCGCTGGCCAGCCTCAGAAATCCCATCAAGATGAAACAGCTCAACAAAGGGCTTGAACATCTGGCCGAAGAAGGGTCATCTCAGTATTTCCGGCGACGATACAATTCCGACAGCATCATCGGCGTGGTGGGGCGGTTGCAGTTTGAGGTCGTTAAATACCGACTTCTGCACGAGTACGGGGCGGACGCCCTCTTCCAGAACTTGCCTTACACGTGTTCGCGGTGGTATCGCTCGGAGGACAGAAAGGCCTTGGAAAAATTCGAAGACTATTATCAGGGTCAAATTGTGTTCGATGTGAGAGATTATCCCATGATGCTGTTCAAGGACGACTGGGAACACAATTACGTGGCGGGCAAATTTCCAGAAATCAGGTTTTATTCGAGTTTGCTGAATTACGAGAAAGGACAGGTAACAGGTGACAGGTGACAAAAAGACTGTTGACCGTTAGCTGTTGGCAGTTTGCCATTATGAACTACGCACAAATTTTTCCCATCGCCCTCTCATTGTTTCTCATCATGGACCCGCTGGGGAACACGCCGGTGTTTTTGGCGATCCTCAAGGATCACAGCCCCAAACGTCAGCGTAGAATTGTTTTGAGGGAAACAGTTTTTGCGTTGGTCTTCATTTTGGGTTTTTATTTCATTGGCGAGACGGTGCTGACGTATCTGAATATTGAACAATCGAGCATCAGGATCTCGGGGGGCATCATTTTGTTCATCATGGCGATCAAGATGATTTTTCCCCAGCTCGAAAAAAACAACAGCGATTTGTACACGGAAGACCCGTTCATTGTGCCCATCGCCATCCCCTTGATTGCCGGGCCATCACTGATTGCGACCATATCGTTGTATGCCCATCAGGTGCATAATGATCTGATTGTTTTGATGGCTATACTGGTGGCGTGGGTGGGGAATCTTGTTGTTTATTCTGCCATGACCTTGTTAAAGAACGTTCTCAAGGAAAGAGGGTTGAAGGCCTGTGAGCGGCTCATGGGACTCATCCTCATGATGATTTCGGTCCAGATGTTTTTGGATGGTTTGACGTTGTATAGGAAGGCGTAAGGCGTAGGGCATTTGTAATATCGAATATCGATCAGAGAATATTGAATGTTGAAATTTGTCATCCCTGCGAACGCAGGGATCCAGAATTAATGTAAATATGGATTCCAGCCTACGCTGGAATGACAATCACTTCGAAATTCCTTGTTCCTTGTTCATTATTCGATATTCGATCCCCTTTGAGCTGTCTTCGTGTGCACGTCAACAAAGGGGAGATATGAAACAAAAATGGATAATGATTGTTGCCGTGCTGTTGGTGCTTAGTTTTGCAGTGTCCTGCGCGGGGCGGACGCCGACGGCCAAATCGGCGCAGTCAATCGGGACGCACTATTTTCAATCCTATGGCAAGAAATTCCCGTTTTCTGATTTTGGACACAAAAACATCGATCGGGTGATGATCAATGGCGTCGAAGAGGTGAGCTTTCGCATGGCGTTGGTTGATGCTGTGGTCCAGCATGTGGACGGGCACGCGAGTCACGTCCTGATGAAGATGGAAAAGAAGTTTCCCGGTGGCTGGTGCGTGATTTCGTGGGAAATGGCCGGGCAGAGATAGGGATGCGGGTTACCCCCAAATGTTTCGCACCAATATTGCGGCCAACGGCAAGACAATAAACGCACCGACCCCTAGTGCTATGAATTTTTCGGATACTAACATTGGTTTTGGTGAAAACTTGTAATGATAAATGGTTTGAGCGATTCCCGCACCGGCCGTGGCAACAGACAACAAATAAACCCACCAATTATTTTCAATCATTGTCAATAGCAACGGAATGCCAGCCGCGAGCAACACACCGGCTGTGCCCAGTAATATAATAATAGCGCAACCATTCCACGACCCCTGGGCAATTTTTTCGAATACCAGATAAACAATCGTTGCCAAAATGATGCCACACTCCATGATAAAACCTATCAAAATGACTTCCCAAACAGTTTGTGAGGAAGTCAGCACAACTAAGGTCATGTGTACCGGCAAAGTTAGTACCGTTATGATAGCATCCAATTTGCGCGATGGGAAGGGAAGCGCTTCGGTAATAAACGACAAATAAATTGCCACCCCGGCCAACAAGACGATTAACACAACAAAGGGAGTCACGGCAGCCAACTGGATTATCCAAACATTTTTTATGGAGGGTATGTATTGTATCCCCAATAAAGCCAAGCCGGGCCATACCGCCAAATAAGCCACATAAATTTTATATAAAGTTCGTGTTGTCATCCAGTCTATGATAACCGACTAACCATCATTTTGTAATCAAAAAAATAGCAACAGACTGCTATATCCTGAACCTCGTGCCAAGGATCATCTCACGTCGCCACCGCCTTCAATGATCTCTGCAATCTGGTCCACGATGGCGTCGGAGATGTTGGGTCCGGCGATCGCGGAATGATCCGCGCCTTCAATGACCTCGGCCTCTTGGGTGGCCCACCGTTCTTGGACTTTCTCCTGTTTGCGAAACAGTTTGTCGCAAACAAAAACGTGATCGTCTTCCATGAGCACGTATTTCAATTTATCGTTCTCCGGCAGTTCTCCCCACAGTCGTTTGTTGAACATATGACCTAGCACCCCCAGGTATTTCCAGACACCGTTCAGACCGTGACAGCCTTGTGAGGGCATTTTCTCATCAGCGATGCGTTCTTCGAGCCATTGCCAGTCAGCGTCGGTGTGCAGTTGCCCGTAGAACTCCTGTGCCTTGTCACCGGGGGTCAGATAGGTGGAGTGAAGCATCGATCCAATGCCATCGAGCATGTAAGGCAGGGCAAAATGATTCCCCCTAAAAAACCATTCTTTTCTGAGGGAGGGAACCGGGGCGAGCAGGACGTATTTGGAAACGGGATGATCGATAACATTCTCTCCCTCAACATTTTCGCGATAATATAGATCGCGGACGGGCAGTGTTCCCAGACTGTGTCCCATGACGATGACCGACTGTTCTGGTCCAAAGATATTCTTGATCACGATCGGGAGGGAGTCGGCCCACATGTCGTAGTTGAATGCTTTGTCGTCGAAACGACTGCCGCCCACACCGGGCATATCGTAGGCCACAATCTTCCGTCCTGTATTTCTGGCAAGTTTGGATAATAAATCCAGATACACAGGTGTGGGGTGGAACAGACCCCCGGCAAAGACGATGGGATCTTTTGACGGGTCCAGATTGTCTGGGGCGATCCTGGTGACGGCGATTGTGGCGTTGTTCTCCAGTTGAATGGAGACAAAATCCAGGCTGACGCCTTCTGGATCTTGAAGCGGATAATCCAAAAATGATCTCAGCGTGCTCAGGGCTGTGTCCCTGTCTGTTTGGTCAACAACGAGAGAGGGCTCAGAAAACAGTTTGTAAATGTCCCCCTTGTCCAGATGCTCTGGAGTGCTGAGCGTGGCAATTTCAATCAGGTCAGTGTCTTGTAGTTCCGAAACGGGAACGCGATAGAGATCATCATCCAGCTCAACGGTGTTGTTGGCAAGAATGTTTATGGCGGCTTGAATGGCGCTTAACGTGATGGTCATGCGGACTCCTCCTTACAAAAACGACCCCCTTTTGGGGTTTCGGTGTGTTTATCGGCAGAGGCAAGCCAAAGTTGTTTCCTTTTTTTGCCTTTTTTTATGATTGGACACAATTGTGACCACAGAAAGGTGTAAATCTTGATTTATACGATTAGTGGAGTTACGTGGGCATAGGCTGTGTATGATGGTTCTGAAAACATACATTTCAAAAAAATCTTGTCTGCACCACGCGGTCATTCAGGTCCTCTTTATTATCTGTCTTGGCGTTATCGGCTGTCGCGGCCTTCAGGTGGTGCCCTCTGACGATACGATCGCCAGCGGTGAAGATGCCCTGCCCGTCAACGACTCCGAAGGCGCAACACAAAACTCGGGTGACGATCCCACGGCAGAAAATGATAATGTTGCAAGCGGTGAAGCGGAAAATGACGACAACGAACTGTTCGATAACGGTGTGGAAGACGACGCTGATGATGTCGAGGGTGCCGAGGATCAAGACGATGACGCAGATCAGGACAATCATGATGATGAGGTCATCGCGTTCGATCCCAGTGATTATACTGTATGGATCGCCAACACCAGTAGTCCTGGCAGGGTTTACATTAAAGATGCTCTCACAGCCCAAGGGTATCTCGTCGTTGATGATGTGGATGAAACCGATCTTTCTGGCAATATTTTGGCAGATGTGGTTGTCATCCCGGGAGGCACTGACGCTCTGGATTACGGCAGAAATGAGGCTGTTCGTACCTCGCTACAGGCCTTTGTAGCGGGTGGCGGCCATTTCATAGGGGTTTGCGGTGGCGCTATCGCTGGTAGCCAGGGGCTCTACGTCAATTATGGTGGGGCGGAAGTTTTGGTTCCCGGTTATGCCATGCTGGATCTTTTGCACGTCAAGGGCTTGGATAATATTGACTGGATGAACGAGTACATGACTGCCGCCGGTCAATTTTATCCTTTCAACACGCCTATTTTGTTTAATGACCACCCCATTAACAGTCCGTACCTGTACGAGTCGCTGATCATGGCCTACCGTGCTGGCCCTGTCCTGAAATTTTTTGACAATCCAGATCCCGGCATTACAGTGATCGGGACGTTTACAGAGAATCTTGATCCATCGGTGACGGCCTACGAGATTTCCGGACAACCCGCAGTCGTAGCAGGATCGTATGGAAACGGTCGGGTTGTCCTGTTTTCTGTCCACCCGGAATATTCCTACCCTGACTATCAGGAGCAAATCCCGCCACCCGATGATACGAAGCCGTTGTTCATCAACGCTGTCCGGTGGGTGATAGAAGGGGAGTGACGTTGTTGTGAGGGGGCCACTGCAGAAAGACATCCCATGCCTTTTGTATCACAAGCTGAGCTGTGGCACTGCATTGAGAGTTCTGCGATTGTGTCTCCACAAAGGATGCGAAAAGCCGAGGCTCTTTGTTGCCAAGCGCCACGAGACAACGCACAAGGTAATCCAGCCATCGCCTGTATTCCAGAGTAACCACGCGTTCACCAATCTGTGGGAGTGTGCGATGACGTTGATAATTGTCAAAACCTTGCGTCACGGCATCTGCTCCCAGGCTTGCCTGTGCCGATTCGAGCATTTGCAACGCGCTCAGGAGAAGGTCAAAATCGTTTGCATCAATATTCACGGGATAACATCTGCGGACAGTTTCTGTTTTTTGCAGGACACAAGCCCTGGCCAAGGCGATTTGTTGTGGGGGCGGAGATGAGCGATCAATACACAACGGGCTCCCATAGCTATCGCTGACTTTCTCCAGCGAGTGCAATTGCTCGGGGATCATTCCTAAACGATAATCTGGCCCGCGCATAGCCCTTAGTTGGTCATCAATGGTTTTTTTGGCAGCCCTGTCTTGACGTTTTTGGTTCAGGCGCACGGCGTAGGCGATGCGTGTTTTCGGCCTCACTGCTGAGAAAAAGCCCAACAGGTCCCCAAAATCCCCATGCGAGTTGCCCGCCATTTTCCACGCTGTCGGTATGGCGCGAACGTGGTCGAGGGGCGCTATTCCTGTCATGCCAACGGCGATTGGCGGTTTTGGAAATGATGGGGGCGTGGTCTGTATGTTGAGACTGCACATGGGACAACTCCTTTTTCATCTGACCCCTCTTACTTTACTTATCTCACAGGGGCACAAAATGTTGCCTGGTAAAAGTGATTCAATCCATAAACCGGTCACATTTGTGACCACAATGTGAGTTTTAGCACATTATGTTGTCCTCATCATCACTGCTTTTGCCGATGATAGGGGTGTCACCAAAGTTTACGAGGGAACTAATTATGACTATGCAGATAATTCGTCCGTTAACGACGACAACACCTCCATTGGTCGCGGGGCAAACAAGCCTTCCAACAGCCGCCCCCCTTTCACCCAGTCCCGCAGGGGTGGAGACGACACCCCCGCCGCGGCAAATTGCCCCAATCGGCACTGTGATGATTCCTGACAAGCCTTCAGCGGGGTGGTTGGTACGCATTATAAGATGCTTTTCGAGCAAATGCCCACGCACAGCACCCCCTCAGCCCAAACAAGCCGCATTGCCAGAAATGTCAACCCCAACACCTCGGCCTGATACTACGGTTTCGTTGTGTATAGGAGACCAAACTGAAAGAAATGACCCCGCGGAGGTTTCATCTGAACAGGTGATTGCCCGAGCTCTTTTGGATTGCATGATGCAATCGAGTCTCAGGGTTTCTGGTGCGCTGAGTGCTCTGCCTCCAACCTTGGAGTGTGTGCTTTGCATTAATAGAAACACCGGCGAGGTTGTGTTTCGTGAACCTCATGTATCATTGCCATGTACTACCGAATGGTTTCAGGTTCAGGGGAGTTTGAGTCGACTGGATAGTCGCCCCCACTTTGAGGTGTCTCAAGCATTCGTGCAAAACCTTAATGAGCAGACCCCACAGGTCGGACAATATGGGGCCATTCTCCATTATCTGCAAAGACAGCTTGGTGGCCAAGGGGCGACAGGGCCTTTCATCGCCATAGATACGGACAAGATCAGGATGTCCAGCACAGAAAAGAGGGAGTATAACAGAAGAGTTATCGACGGGATATTGGAGGGGAAAGAAGCTTCGGCGCTAATGACTGTACGACTTCTTCCCGGAACCTCGCTCCTGTATAGTGGTTTGCGGCTTGTGTTATTGGCGATGAATCAAGAGGGTGTCATTGTTGGCTATACCCGAGCCATGCCGGAGCCACTAAACCCCAGAGGCAGTTATTACCCCACCGGGCTTATGCAGGGGACACGAGTGCGGGCAGTGCTGTACCAAAATTTGGTGATTCCTGTCACAACGCAAGAGTCTCTCACACCAGAACAGCGAGCCGCCCTTGATGACGTGTTTCGCTCGCAGGGGCAACAGATTGATGCTGTGATGCCGCGGATTGAACACGCCATTCAGACGATCACACAAAGGGGGGTGTGTTGGCGTTTGTGGCTGGGCATCGCTGAGCACATTTACACAGCGAACAAAGGGAAAAAAACGATTGTCATGTGTGTGGATCGGGATAGGTCTGGCGCGTGGCGTATTACCAGCACTCCAAAGGCCCCACTCATCACGATTACCCTCAACGCGGATTTTCCGCTTACGGGAATGTGTGGTTCCCTGACATATGAACTTCGAGGAAATTGGGATACTGGCCTGAAAAGTGAGGTTGTTAAGTATCTGGACATTCTTTGTGAGCGAGCCAGGGAGCAGGGGGCGTGGTTCGTTGAAATATCCGCAAAGAAATGAAAATATGTGTGACATTGACACCGTTTCTCCATGGGGGTCTGATTGTGTTGCCAACGATGATATATGAAGGTAAACGCAAAACAAAGACATTCTCATTTTGAGAGCAATACTAGGATTTTGACAAATCAGGGCTTGTCGATCATTGTATTCGCCGGATTCTTCTGGGGAGTCTCGTTGAATTTATTGACATAAATGTAAGGTGTTTTTTTTGGTTTTTGCCGCGAAAGTGGCGTCAATCTTGCATTGCTAATCTTTGCCATGATGACCATACCAGCCAACATATTTGGGTACAGGGATTTTCGAGTCTTTCTCAAGGATGTTTTTGCCCAGAAAAAATCAAAAAATCCCAGGTTCACATTGCGTGCCTTTGTCCGGTTGGCGGGGTTGTCCAGTCATGGACACCTGAGTATGGTCATGATGGCTCGCCGCAACATGAGCCTGAAAATGTTAAAAAAAGTGGCCCGACACCTGAGCTTGTCAAAAAGGGAAACAGATTATTTTGCCGCGCTGGCGCTTTATAATCAGGCGGACAATGAACAGGACAAGGATTATTATTTTGGAAAAATGCTGACACTCAAACCCCTGCGCAAGATGTTTCAATTGGAAAAGGATCGTTTTGCCTATTTCACAAATCACCAGTTGGTGGTCATTCGCGAAATGATTGCCCTGCCGCACTTTGAGGAGACCCCGGAGTGGATCGCGCAGGCACTGGGAAACAGCATCACGGCGCAGGATGTGAAAAAGGCCATCAGCATCTTGTTGCGTCTGGGGCTTGCTGTCCGCGATGAAAAGGGGCGTTTGATCCAGAGCCGCGGTGCTCTGGAATCCCCTGTTGATGCCGAGGCCCTGGAAATTGTCAGATATCATCGCCAGGTTTTGGGTGTGGCCAAAGAGGCGATCACAACGGTGCCACACGACAAACGCGAGATCATCTCCATCACGATTCCCTTGGCAGACGCTGTGATGCCGCGGATCAAGGAAATCCTGCGTGGCTGCCGGGACGAGATTGTTCGGTGCGTAAATCACGCCCAGGAAAAAAATTTTGCGGAGGTGTATCAGGTCAACATGCAATGTGTGCCTGTCACCAAAACAAGAAAGGCGACTCCATGAAAAATATCATGCGCATCATTGTTGTGAGTGTGATTTGCCTGGCGGCGTTGGTTGCAGGATGTCAGCCTGCTGTGGACAACCTGATGGATGAATCCACGAATCCCTTCTATAATGAACCCGGTGTGGCGGACGTGGGGACCGTTGTGAACAACCCCAAGATGCCATCCAGTCTCTCTTACGATTTGTTTCCTGATTTTGCCAAATACATGCCTGAGTCTGATCTGCTTCTTCCCCAGGACACATTTTCTCAGGCCAGCCAGGCTTCGTCATTGACTGCGGGTCTCGTGATGTCCTTTATCAGTAAACGGCAAATCGGATTTGAATTGGATGCCATCGAAAGGCTGGGAGAGGTTGTGACAGCGGCTCTGGCTGATGCGGGCGTGACGATTGACCACACAACCCAATCTGTAGTGCTTCCCGAAACTGAAGAAAATTTCATGGGTGCCTTTGGGCGCCTTGAGGTCAAGACAGAAGCCGGGGCCAACGAATACACGCGTCTGTATTTCCATGACCGTAATGAGGATCACATCATCGGCACAGCCTTGTCACGTTTGAATGCGGAAGGCAGAACCGAGAGGGGCGTTTTTGTCATGGTCAGACCCTGGTTATGGTCAGAGGGTGTCGCCGGTACCGGTGCGCGCTTGCTGGCTCTGGCCTATGATTTTTCTAATCCGGAACAGGCGTTGCTCACCGTGCGTGAAGAAAGGTTTCACAAAATTTTGCAAACACACATGGCCGTAGAGGCTCATTTTCAGTGCCAGGGAAGCCTGAAAACCTGTGTGGCGGAGCATCTGGAGATCACGAGTCCGTCACCAGAAAGAACCTTTGGCAAGGGCGCAGTGAGAATGTCCTGGACCCAGGGCAGTGATCGGTATTGTTTTGCTTCGGTGTCATATCATGATGGGTCCAGAGATATGGGTGATACGATGTTGGTCCAAGGATCTTCACTGAAGGGGTTGCAGGGACTGGTCGGAGAGACCTGTTCTTTTCCCTTTGTTCCGGTTTGGGACGACAGGGTGTTTACAACCAGTGACCTTGTCATGCGGTACGAGGATACCGATCCCCCTCAGGGGACTGCGGGCCAATATTATCTGGACGGCACTTCACAAACAGGCTGGGAAGGCATCACCACCCAAACAATTAAGGAGTGGCTTGATTATTGAGGGGTTTTAGAAAATATCAGTGCCTTCTGGTCGAGTTTGTGACCAGCTTTGCCTGGAAAAGTTGTTTTTTTTTTGCGTTTTTCACGCAACATTTGCCAGCCTCTGACGATATTTCCTTCAGAGACAATGAAAGGATTTTATTATGAGCAATTCATTATCAATACCCATTGCGGTTTTGCAGACTAATCTCCCAACTGATGCTGTGATCACCGATGCGGATCAGGACGGCTATTTAAATACGGGAGATCAAATCTCGGCAAACGGACAAACCTTCGCGGTTTATTACGATAAGGAATACGCCAGCATCCCCCGATTGGAAAGATTGGTTGGTGATCTCAATGGGTATTTACAACGCGTCTGGAGCGATGCGGCCCCCACGCTTTCGACCCATTCCCAAAGGATGAGGGACGAAAAGAAGATAAGTGACCTGGTTTATCTGGATGTCACAGATAGAACCGGCAAGACCGCGCAGAATTTTTTGGGCACCTCCGTCGTGGCCTACCTTTTTAACTACGAGCCGGGGGAAAAGAAAAAACCAGCGCAACAGGCCCCATCCAGCACACGCGATCACAAATTATAGAGTGCCCCTTCTGCCGCCGCTTGCATACCCTGCAAGTAATTGTTAGTCGATCTCATGTGGGATTATTTCCAAAACAAAACCATTCTCATTACGGGTGCCTCCTCCGGTATCGGTGAGGATCTCGCCCTCTCGTCGGCTCTTCCCAACTGGTTATTTGATTTATTGATCCCCCGGCTTTCCGGACAAAAAAAAGACCTGGAACCGAGGTTGTTATAATATGCAGACGGTCGTTCCTTTAATTTTTCGCTTTGTCATGTACACGTTTTTTGGACTGACGCTGGAGACGGTCTTTGCGGTCTTGGGGATTGACCGGGCTTTGGGGTTCAAGCTGAAACGTCGTGTGCCTCAAAAATATCTCGAAGGATTCGTCAGTCTCACCATGATTCCCCTGCACGGGTTGGGTCTGCTGTTTCTCTTTGAACCGGTCCACGCTTTCATCCGAAACTGGTTTTGGGGGTTTCGGTATTTGACGTGGGCGATCCTCATTTCTCTCAGCGAGGTTTTTTGGGGCTGGTTTTGCGACAAGACGCTGGGCTTTTATTCGTGGGATTACTATGCTGACTCGCGATACAAGGTTTTCAAGCGAGGATACACGCTGTGGACGCTAGTCCCGCAGTGGGGATTGGCGGGCCTGGTCTTGGAGGTTTATTCTGATCTGATGATCTATTTATCGAAGGACGCAGTGATCTTTTTCGAAGCTTGGCACTACTGACAACACGAATCCTTGGTCTTGGAACGGGGGCAACAACATTGATTAATGAGGCCCTTGGCAATGACCAGTAGACCAATGATTGTAAGCGCAATGCCGGACCAGCTGAAATCCCACCAGGCGAGCACGATGACGAGGAGTCCCAAAATGGCTGTGCAAAAACAGGGTGAAAATTTTTTTTCTTCCATGCAACAATCCTTTCATAAAAATATTCAGCACACATTCTAACAAGCTGTCTGTGATGTCAATGGATTATCGCCGTTTTGTTTTGGCAGGTATTCGGAGGGATTCCAAACAGCGTTATTGCGTTTCCCGATTGGCGCCCAAAAATTTTTGAATCTGTTTTCCCACCCAAGCCCCTTGAGACACGCAGGTCTGTATCAAAAAACCGCCCGTGGGGGCATCCCAATCCAGCATCTCTCCGGCCAGAAAAACACCGGGGAATCTTTTGAGCATCAAGCCTTCATTTAAGTTTTCAAAACACACACCACCGGCTGTGGAGATGGCTTCGGCCAAGGGTCTGGGCGCGGTGAGCGTGACGGGAAAATTTTTGATCAGCCCTATCATTTGTGACAAATCACTTTTTTGTTCCGGGCTGGTGTGATGATAGAGCAGGGCCTCGGCGACAGGGCTGAGGTTGAGGTTTTTGACGAGCAATCTCAAGGGAGAGAGTTTTTTTGGATTCTTCTGACATTTTGTCACAAGATCCTTTTTTGTCAGGTCCGGTTTGAGGTCAAGATGCGCTATCCCAACCGCACCCAATTGGTAGATGGGTGTGCCTTCCAAGCCATATTGGGTAATCGTTAACTCCCCGCGCAGGGAGCCTTTGCTGGTTTTGAGGTTGATGTTCTTGAGTGGTTGCCCTTCGGCTTCGAGCAAAAAAGCCTTTGACCAGTCCACACAGTAACCCACGTTGGAGGGCAAGAGAGGGCTGATGGAGATTTGTTTTTCCTTGAAGCGATCAATCCAGACAGGGTCTGTCTCTGCGTAGCTCTGCCCCCCCAAGGCCAGACAAACAGCGTCGAAGTTGGCTTCGGTTGTTGTCAAGAAAGCAAGATCAATTTTATTTTCCTTTATAGAGAAATCGATAAATTGGTGCGTGTTGGTAAAAAGAATGCCCGCGTTTTTGAGGGAGGTTATCCAGCTTTCGAGCAGGTCTGTCGCTGTTTCTTTGATGAGGACGCGGTGTGAGGATCCTTCGTACGTGTGGACACCCAATGAGTTCACAAAGGCGATCCAGTCTTGTTTGGAAAATGAGGAAAACACATTTTGAAAATGCTCATGAGGTCCCGTTAGGTTTTGGAGAACAGCTTCTGATGATAAGGTGTTGGTGATGTTGAGGCCCGTTTTGCCGGCAATCAACAGTTTACGACCGAACATTCGGTACTGGTCAAAGACCGTGACGCGAAAACTGTTATCATGACTGAGCACCTGTGCGCACATCAGACCGGCTGGGCCCGATCCGACAACAGCGATTTTTATTGAGTCCTGTGACATGGTCACTGATGCTCTAACATGTCTTTGTGTCGGTGTGAAAGGTAAAAAAGATCAATGTTCTTGAGAAAGAACAGAAAATACTTTACCATGAATATCTGTTTTTTTTGAAAGGTGTGGCATGTCTGATTCCATGACAAACGTCAGGAGCTCCTATAACCAGTTTCGTGAAGCCTTTGTGGTTTTGATGCTGGTTTTGTTTCCTGTGATTATCGCGGCTGTGCAGGGGCTGTCTTTTTTTTCAAACGTGTATGGGCCCAATGAGCAATTGCATTCGGCTCTCGAAATGCTGGGGGCTGTGGTTTGTCTTTTTGTAGCCACCCTGCTGAGCAAAAGGGATCGGTTGGATCAGACAGAGCACTTTTTACCGTTGGCGTTGGCGTTGGCGTGCATGGGTATTCTGGATGCCTTTCACAGTGTGGCAGGCACTGTGGATGGGGCGGCCCTGTTGAGGTTGGCTTCGAGTTTTTTTGGGGCCATGATCTTTGGTTTGTTTTGGTTTCCACGTGTTGACGGCTTTATGAGAAAAAACCACTGGTTTTTTCTGTTAGTGGTGGCCTTGGCTTGTTCCCTGGGGTGTCTGGTGGTGGTTTTTGCAGACCGATTTCCCGGCTTTTACGAAACCGGATTTATCGCTTGGATCAGGCGTCCGCATTATCTTGTGGGGTTGCTGTTTCTGATCATTGCCATCAAGTTGGCCGGTGAATTTCAGAGGACCAACAGTTTTCAGTCTTTTCTCCTGTTGTGTTTGTCCCTTTTGTTTAGTTTGACTGAGCTGGCCTTTAAGCCCTTCATGGTGGGGTGTGTGTCGTGGTGGTTTTGGCACGGGGTCAGGTTATTGGCCTATCTGGCCATGTTGCGCTTTGTGATTTCCGATTACCAGACACTTGTTGACCGTTTGGGGGCGGCGATCATTCAGCATCAGAAAACAGAGGCGGAAATTCGGCGGGAACACGCCCAACTCATTTCAATCTTCGACAGCATGGACCAACCCATTTACATCATCGACCCCGAACTCTATCAAATCCTGTACGTGAATGAGGCGGCCAAGAAGTTGTTTGGGAATGCGGAGGGGAAGCCGTGCCATGTCGTTTTGCATAACAAGGACAATCCCTGTGAATTTTGTACCAACGACAAAATATTTGGGAACAATTTTGGAAAAACACATGTCTGGGAATTCTACAATGAACACATCGGGATGTGGTTTCGCAATATTGACAAAGCCATTCATTGGTCCGACGGCAGGAAGGTTCGGTTTGAAATGGCTGTGAATATTGACGATGTGAAAAGGGCGGAAGAGGCCATCAAACAAACCGCCGATATCAAATCCAAATTTATTTCCATGGCGTCCCATGAACTCAGGACGCCGCTGACGACGATTCAGGAGTCTGTGAGTGTGGTGCTTGACGGCATTGCCGGTGACATTAATGACAAACAGACGCACATGCTCACGATCACAAAAAAAAACATACAACGACTATCCCGGCTGGTGGATGATATTCTGGATTTTCAAAAATTACAGTCTGGCAAAATGCCTTTCGAACTCAAAGAGTGCGATATTGATCAATTGCTTCTGGAGGTATGTCGCCCCCTCGAAAAGACAGCCAATCAGAACAAGTTGTATTTGAAATACAGCTTTAGCAAAAACCTTCCCTTGGTGCTTTGTGATCCGGATCGAATTGTGCAAGTGGTGACCAACCTGGTCAATAATGCCCTCAAATTTGTCAATCGTGGAGGGGTTATGATTGAAACAAGACAGGGCACAGGATTTGTGCAGATCACCGTGAGTGACACGGGGAGTGGCATTAAAAAAGAGGATATGCCAAAACTTTTTCAAACATTTGAACAGCTCCGAACATCAGATAGTGCTGTGACCAAAGGGACAGGCTTGGGGTTGGTGATTTGTAAGGAAATCATACAGGGGCATCAGGGGAAAATATGGATTGAATCCGAATATGGCAGGGGGACCTCTGTCCATTTTACTTTGCCTGTTTATGAGGAAATGAAGGAGCGTATTACGAAGGGTTCATAATATCGTTTGCAATCAATTTTTTAAGTGAATAGATATCCCGCACGAAAGGAAGTTTGTATGAAAAAAATCATTCTGTTGATGACTGGACTGCTTGTGTTGTTGGCTGTTAATGTTTATTCTGCTGACATGACCAAAACAGCGTCAGGTTTGAGGTATCAAGACGCTGTTGTGGGGTCTGGTGCTGTGGCCGAATCAGGAAAGATGGTCAGTGTGCATTACACCGGCTGGCTGGGGAGCAACGATCAAAAAGGCAACAAGTTTGATAGTTCCCTGGATCGCGGACAACCATTCATTTTTCCCTTGGGTGCGGGCCGGGTGATCAAGGGCTGGGATGAGGGTGTGCAGGGCATGAAGATTGGTGGCAAAAGGGTTTTGTACATCCCCGCCACGCTGGGCTACGGAGAAAGGGGCGCTGGCGATGTGATTCCCCCGAATGCCGATCTCATATTTGAAGTGGCCCTGCTTGATGTTCAGTGATGCCATTTTGCAAGCAATCATTTCTGCACTGATTTCAAAGGTTCCTTTGCAGAGCGCAGAGAGAATATGCGGTATTTTCCAGACAACATTGTGGCCGTGGCGACGGCCCCACAGAACGGGGCCATTGGCATTGTGCGTATTTCTGGTGTCGAGGCCAAAAATCTTCTGACGCATGTCTTTGTGAGCCAAAGCGGTTTAGCGGTGAGCCTGGTCCCGGGGCGGCTGCATTTTGGGAGGCTTGTTGGTGTCGATGGTGTTGTGCTGGATCACTGTCTGGCGGTCTACATGCCGGGCCCACACACTTTTACAGGTGAAGATGTTGTTGAACTGCATTGCCACGGCAATTTGCTGCTCCTCAAAAAAGTCGTGGCGGCAGTTTTGTCTCTGCCCAGCAAAGCGGGTATTCGCGGGGCTGAGCCGGGTGAATTTACCAAGCGAGCGTACCTTAATGGCAAGGTCGACCTCACGCAGGCTGAGGCTGTTCATGAACTCATCACAGCCAGTTCCGATGCGGCCCTCAATTCCTCGTTGGCCAATCTGGATGGCGCGTTGAAACAATTGATTGATCACATGCGTGACCAGTTGGTGACTGTGCTTGCCGATGTGGAGGCCAGTTTTGAGTTTTCTGAGGAAGACATCCAAACATACAATCCCGCTCAAACGCTTGTCCTCGTAGAGGCGTGCGCGCAAAAACTCAAAACACTGGAGGCTGCCTACCGGACGTCCAAATTGTATGATCACGGCGTGTCGGTGGTCCTTGTCGGAAGGCCCAATGTGGGCAAGTCCTCACTGCTCAACGCCATCCTGGTTGAGGACAGGGCGATCGTGACGGAGGTTCCCGGGACCACGCGTGACGTGGTGGAAGGAGCCAAGATCATTGACGGGGTACGGTTCATTTTCAGAGACACGGCGGGCTTGCGTCCGGCGCAGGACCCCATCGAAAAGACGGGCATCGACAAAACCAATGAATGGATACAAAAATCAGATGTGGTGATCGTTGTACTGGATCATTTTAATCAGGAACCTGATGGGGAGCCAGACATCATGCTTCCCCAAAAAACCACGGTCATTCGCGTGCTCAACAAGGCGGACGTACTGGAATACAAACAAAAAAAACTTGAACAGTTGAGTGATTCCGAACGAGAAGAATTGCAAAGGCTTGGTGGCTACGACCTGGTGGTGTCGGCCAAATCCGGATATCAGATCCCCCATATCGAAACGCTTTTAAAGAAATGGTTGGATCACCACTGCGACAAAACAAATTGTTTGCACATCAACGAAAGACAAGTGCGTAGCATTTCGCAGGCCCTGGCCAAGCTCGATCTGTGCCAACCCCTGTTGCAGGAAGGTGGGCTGCGAGAGGAACTGCTTGCGGCATGTTTAAGGGATGTCATTGGGTGTTTGAACGACATTGTTGGCATTGTGACCAGTGAGGATGTGTTGGCCAACATCTTTGGCAGATTTTGTATTGGGAAATAAAACCGTTGAAATCGTTGATTTTAGGTTTAAAAAAACACAACTTTTACTGGTGAGTTACGATAAACAAGACCGAACATGAGTTTTTCAGCAACAAATCATTCCTCATTTTATGACGTCATTGTGGTGGGTGCGGGCCACGCGGGTTGTGAGGCCGCTTTGTGCTGTGCGCGACGCGGCGTCAAGACATTGCTCATCACGGGCAACATCGATCGCATTGCCGCCATGAGTTGCAATCCCTCGATCGGCGGG
>AMFJ01025930.1_pt1 | contig 18982 bp, 18 predicted proteins | sample 427208 | NCBI WGS metagenome assembly AMFJ01 (sample SAMN02954298, study PRJNA114691) | groundwater metagenome | biome: aquatic; feature: subsurface aquifer; material: sediment; isolation source: subsurface aquifer sediment | place: USA: Rifle, CO | collected 2008-08 | reverse complement strand
AATACTCAAACTGGGCGCTTTTGGTGCATGAACAGCTTCAGCATCTGTTCTTCTATTTGCTTCAGGGTTGATGACACTGATCAGAGTAGGTAATGGCCCCAAACCAGGGGCGGCTAAAACGATAGAGGCAGGGGTCTCGCGGGCCACAATCACGGCTTGCCGCATCAAAGGATCATGTATCACAGGAACCACTCGTGGTCTACTGCCTGGAAGCCGGGGGAGTCCAAAACCAATGAATGACACCAGTGCTGGTTCGGTTGGTGTGCCCAGATTACGCTGGGCATGAGTGTTTAACAAACTGAGCCCTTCTGCAGAAGGAGTTGTCTTTTTACATCGGTGTAATAAGCTTGTGACAGGCGCCGTTATGGCCAAGGATGGCAATGAGACCATGAAACCTCCTTAATATATACGTTCCCTATTATCGACAGGGAATACACATTTGTTGCTTGTTTCAGAAAGATATCGTCAACAGAGTTGTTGACAGTTTGTGACAACACAGGTTTCAGTAGGTCGAACCGCATGCCCTGTTGGCGGGGTTTATCGGCGGTTGGAGGATGAGTTCTTTTGGATCAAAGCAATCGTTAGTCGTCTTAAAGCCAATCAGGTCTGCCCGGTACCCGATGGCAAGCTTCCCCGTATCATGAACGCCAATGCTCTCCAATGCATTGGTGGTCAGCATGGGCAGGAGATCAAAAAAATCGAGTTGTGGGTATCTTTGTGTGAACAAACGGATTTCATGCTGATAATCCAGACACGTGTTGGAGGTGATGCTGTCGGTGCCCAGCGCTATCTTGATCCCCAGTTTCTGGTACTCCTCGAACGGAAAATGTGGGTGTCCAAAGAAATCAAATGACCCCGGACAATGCACCACACAAATGTTTTGCCACGATTGCATGACAGTCATGTCCTGATCATCAACGTCGTTTGCGTGAATGAGAAGCGAGTCATGGAGTGATATGTTGTGATTTTGCAGGTACGAGACAGATGATCGGGCCTGATCGTGCCGCCGGTTTGTTAGTTCTGGATAACTCTGCAAAACGAAATCCCAAAAAAGGCTATCCTGATGATTCAGATAGAGTCTCTCTTCCGCGTTTTCCGCCAGATGAATAGAGTAGGGTGATGATTCCTCATTAAAAACTTGTTGCAATAGAGCGGCTGTTACCGAATATATAGCATGAGGCGAGATGTGAAAATCATGTGTTGCCGCAGTTTTTGAATTTTTAAGAGCCTCGTACGTGTGTTGCCCTTTTTCTGGAAGCAGGCCCAACACCTCACCGAACGAAATGATCCGGGTGGGCGCATTGGCGAAGGCCGAAACGGGTGTGTCAAAGCTCACATGGTCTACGATGGTCGTCACTCCCGATCTTGTTAGTTTCTCGATGCCGTTTTTGATCCCGTCGATTTTATCGGATAGGGTCTGTTCTGTTTTGGCCAGCACTATTTCCTGAAGCCAGGGAACAAACTGATGTGCCTCAAGGGGCCCCAGACTGGTGAGTTCCAGATGACAATGGGCGTTTGTGAAACCGGGCATGAGGCAAACATCATCGAGCCGAACAGTCTTGCCGGTCGTTTTTTTAGGGATGGTCTGTGAGATTCCCGTAATGATGCCATCGCGCACCTCAATGATCGCAGGGCTGATGATGCGTTTGTTGTCGATGATGGCGTGGGGGGCGATGATAAGTCCAAAGTCCAAAGACTAAAGACCAATGTCAAATTGAATTATTCATTTCGACATTCGGTGTTCCTTGTTCGATATTCGATATTCTGTATCCCTCTCATACGGTTCATGCCCCGACGCTATGATCGCACGAACAATTTCATCTTTGGTGATTTCCTTGTGTGCCGAACAGCCAGCGGAACTCACCACCTGTTCTTCAAGCATGACCGAACCAATATCATCGGCACCAAAAGTTAATGCCAACTGTGCAATGCCCAGCCCTTGCGTGAGGAGTGAGGCTTGTAGGTGATCAATGTTATCCAAAAACAATCGGCTGATGGCAATGACGCGCAGATATTCTTGTGCAGAGGCGGGGCGCCATGTTCTTGGCAATAATCCACTTTGTGACAGCCGGGTGTTTTGCGCCTGAAATGTCCACGGAATGAACGAAATAAAGCCACCAGTATCATCCTGTAGATCGCGAAGTTTTTGAAGATGATTGATGCGGTCCTGCCAAGTTTCAATATGACCAAACATCATCGTGGCTGTGGTTTTGAGGCCTAGCTTGTGCGCGACGCGCATCACGTCAATCCATTCATTGGCAGTGCATTTGAGAGGGGATATTTTTTGTCTAACATCATCCACCAAAATTTCTGCGCCACCGCCCGGCAAAGAATCCAAACCTGCCGAGATCAATCGTTCAAGAACATGTTTTGTAGTGACCCCACTTTTTTCTGCGATAAAATGAATTTCGGGAGGGGAGAAGGCATGAACGTGAATATGATGTGTTTGTTTGATGTGGGCCACAAGCTGTTCATAATCAGTCAGTGTGTGATCGGGATGCATCCCGCCCTGCAGGAGCACCCGCTGGGAGCCTCTGGTTTTTGCGTTTTGGATTTTTTTATCAAGCTCGTCTTTCGAAAGTTCCCAAGCCTCGGTGTGCCCTTTGGGCCGCGAAAACGCGCAAAACGCGCATTGTGTGCGACAAATATTTGTGTAGTTAATGTTGCAGTCGATGAGATACGCAATGCGATGTCCATGAAGTTTTTTGGCGTGAGAGTTGGCCAGATCAGCCAGGGAAAGAAAGTCTCCTTCAGTCGCCAAGTGAAGGACCGCTTTCTCCGATAAACGATCGTGACCGGGATGCTGATCGAGTGTCATCACGCCACTTTTCTTTCGGATTCGATGTACTGGTACTCCCTGAGCAGACTGCGGTACAGTTTAAGACCTTCCTTGATGTCGGGAGAGGGTTCGTAGATGATGTTGTTTGTGAGATAATCACGCACCAGCGTCTGTTGTTCAATGGGAAATTCTGAAGCAATCTTGTCACGGCTGACAAGCCCCAGTTCCTTCGCCTTGACCAGTGTTGTCATTTCGTCGCTGGAAAGTGGTCTCTTGGAGGCCCAGCAAGCAAACATGAACCCCAGGCCGGTGAGCTCCTTCCACAACTGACCAAAGTCCCAGAATTGCGCGGGCCGACCATCGTAAAACAGGGCCTTGTCACCAATGAGCAGTTGGGCATCGGCCAGTTCGCGGTTATCGTGATGAAAAAATTCCACATCGTACAGGCTCACGTCAAAATATTTTTTTAAGAGAATTTTGGCCAGAAAAACAGAGGTGAGGGATTCACGATCCAGGTAGACCGAACGGATTTGCGCCAGTTCCTGAATGAAGGAGCGTGTAAAAAAACCCACACTCTTCACGGGACCGTCGCAGGCGATAACACCTGCTGAGGGATGCATGTACAAATTGTGTTTGAGGATCGCATAAACAGGCACCATGGCAATGTCAATTTCATCGCAAAGCAGGTCATTTACCAGCTCAGCGGGTGTACGTTTGACGAGCGGTTCTGTGAGACCATAGGTGAGGGGGAGACCATTGATGTAGGGCACGGTGCCAATCTTCATTTTACACTCCTTCGGCGTTTTTGATCCTTCTCGTTGACGATAGGGATGAACTCCTCGTGTGTTTTGATGTTACACGATCCATAAACCTTTCGGCTGGTGTCGGGTACGATCTTTTCGACCACACCTCTGTCGAAGAGAACAAAAAAATCACCCTCCTGACAGGTCTTGGCCCAGACGTAGCGATGCAGGGAGGGCCAGTTTGTGACGGGATCGATGATTTCATCTTCGGTCACCTTCTTGTCTTCCTGTGTTTTGGTGTAAAGCCAAACCTGTTCATAGTCCGAATAAACAGGGTGGTGTTCGGTGTTGTAAAAGGGGTTTCCCAAAGCGAGCTTGACCATCCACGCGTTGTAGCCCGTGCGGATTCTGCTTTCGCGAATGTCTTTTTGCTGTTTGGCCGTGAGGCTTCCGAACATCTCGCGGTCTTCACCAGACATGTTTTGCACACGGGGATTGGTGGTGACGGCCCCCTTGCTCTCTGCATAAGAAAGACTGGCAGCGAAAACAACGGACAAAACACAAAACGTGAAAACAACAGCCAGTAGACAATCAGATAATGATAAGCGACTTTGGTCTTTGGTCCGCCTGCCCTGAGCTTGTTGAAGGGTTGGTCTTCTTGCCCTGAGCTTGTCGAAGGGTTGGTCTTTCATGATTTATCATTCTCCCACTGATTCCAACAACAACTCCGCAATATCGCGAGAGTTCAAATTCTCTGTTTTGGTTTCGCCAATCGCATCGGTGAGCATTGTCTTGCAGAATGGGCAGGCCGTGGCCACAAGCTCCGCCGGCGTTGTTTTAACGTCTTCAAGTCGCATCTGGTTGACCCGTTTGCCCAGTTTTTCTTCGAGCCACATCCTGCCGCCACCAGCCCCGCAACAGCGCGCCGTATCTCTGGAGTTGGTCATTTCCACGAGTTTGATGCCTGGGATCGCTTTGAGGACGTCCCGTGGTGAATCGTAGACATCGTTATAGCGGCCCAGATAGCACGAATCATGTACTGTGAGGGTCTGGGCAATTGCCTTTTCGGGTTTTAGCCGGCCTTCAGTGATGAGCGTCTTCAGAAAATCGGTATGTGTGATGACCTCAAAGTTTCCTCCAAACTGTGAGTACTCATTTTTGATTGTGTTGTAGCAGTGAGGACAGGTCGTGATGATTTTTTTGACGTTGTATTTGTTGAGGTTGGCGATGTTTTCCTGCATGAGCATTTGGGCCAGATATTCATTGCCCAGACGTCTGGCCGAATCCCCATTACATTTTTCTTCGACCCCCAAAATCCCAAAGCTGACACCTGCCTTCTGCAGGAGTTTAACAAAAGCTCGCGAGACTTTTTTGTTTTGCTCATCAAAGGAGCCGGCGCAACCCACGAAATACAGATATTCGACATGAGGGTTGTCAGCCAGGGTGGGGATATTCAGATCTGCGGCCCACGCGGCCCGATCGTTAAAACTGATGCCCCACGGGTTGCCATTGCGCTCCAGATTCTGAAAAACTGCCTGCAGTTCTGGCGGGAAAGATCCCTCCATGAGGACGAGGTGGCGGCGCATGTCGACGATTTCCTGCACGTACTCGATGCACACAGGACAGGCTTCTTCGCAGGCCCGACAGGAGGTACACGACCAGAGCACATCGTGAGAAATGGTCTCTCCCAGCAGGGGGGTTTCGTCGGGAATAAAACCGGCGTCGTCAAGAGAACCATTGTATTTGCCGCGGCACTTGTCCACAAGCTTGCCCGTTTTGCCATACAACGCGTTGCGCAAGGTGATGCTGAGTTCTTTGGGATTCAGGGGTTTTTCGGAATTATGTGCGGGGCACTGGGCGGAACAGCGACCACATTCAGTGCAGGAATACCAGTCCAGATAATTCTTCCAACTGAACTGTTCGATCCGGCCAACGCCAAAGGTTGTGGCGTTCTCATTGGTAAGGTCAATGGTGCTGAGTTGCCCAACGGGTTTGGTTTTGTAGAGAAAAACATTGGGAAGCGATGTGATGATGTGAAAATGTTTGCCGTAAGGAAGGTAGTTCAAAAAACCGATGATCGACAAAATGTGGATGAAATAAAAGGCGGCCCCCCAGACCGTGAGCGCGTCTAGGGAAAGACCCGTAAACAGGACCGAAAAGGGTGCGGACAGGAAAGCGCCAGGGTCAGCGATTCCCATGGCGGTGTAGCGCACACCTTCAAACAAGAAATCGCTCAAACACAGGATGGTGATGACGCAGAGAATGAATACGGCTTCGAGCGAGAGGGTCAGGCGAGCCGGGCGGATGATGAGTCGCCTGTATATTCCGTACAGGCAGGCCAGAATGACCAGTACCAGAAACAGGGTCAGTGTGATGTTATATACCAAGCCCACCCAGGTCTCCATGAGGGGGAGGGTAAAATCGGCCGAGTACCCCATGGCGAAGAACGTGATGGTCCGAATCGAGATCACGCAAAAGCCCCAGAAAATCAGGGCGTGCATGATGCCAGATGGCGTATCCCTCACCAGGAGGCGTTTCTGTCCCAGGGCGAAAATCAGGACTTTTTGAAGACGCGACAGAAGATGATCCCATCTGGATTCCTGGCCTTTGGCCGACAACAGCACGGCGATGCGTTTGAACAGGGAATAGGCAAAAGCCGTCAATCCAATAAAAAGGATGAGGCTGATGGTGATGGGGAACATGATTTCTCCTTGAAAACAGATATGAATGATTGATGCGACGTTAACAATTTTTTTCACATTCAATCAATCGAAAAAGAATTCAATATCTATGATGCGTGCATTTAATTATTAATCTTACCCAAACCATTGACAATTCCTCAACTCGTTTTTAGAACTATTTTTTGGTGATCTTTTAGTAGGGGCTGGTCGCGACCGGCCCCTACTGACCATTATGCTAAAAGAACTTTATCTAAAAAATCTGGCCGTCATTGATGAGCAACGCCTTACTTTTGGCAAAGGCTTTCAGGTCATCACAGGCGAAACCGGTTCCGGTAAATCCATTTTGCTTGAGGCCATTGGCTTGGTGTTGGGGGAGAAGGCCGATTCATCCATCATTCGTGATGGTGCGAGTGAGGCGATGGTCGAGGCCGTGTTTGGCATTATGGGCAGGCAGGACATTCTGGATTTGCTGTCTGAAAGCGGTGTCACGGTTGCTGACGATCCCGACGAACTGATTGTGCGCAGACAACTGAGTCGTGATGGCAAGAACAAAATATTTGTGAATCACCAACGGGCTTCTTTGCTCGTCCTGCAAAAAATCACCAAGACCTTGATTGATTACACGGGCCAGCTGGAGCAAACGCAATTGCTCAATTCCAGCAATGACGTGTGTTTGCTTGATGCCTTTTTGTCAGATGTGACTGTCAAGCAACGCTATCAGTCACAGTATGTGCTGACCAAATCACTTGCCGAGGCCATCGTACTGAGCGAACAGAGTGGCGCTCAAAAAGCGCAAAGACTGGAGTGGCTGGCGTTTCAGTTGCGAGATTTCAATGGGTTATCCGTTGTGAATGAAGAAGGCGAGCGCGAACTGCGGCAATTGCGTGAGTATCGAAAAAACAGTGTGCTGCTATCTTCCTTTCATGTTTTGGTCAGTGACGTGTTGACGGGAGGTGAGGGGAACACACTCGCGCAGATCAATAAAATCCGCGATGCCATTTCAAAAAATCACATTCTCGATGGCTTGCATGGTTCATTGTTGACGCGCCTTGATGAAATTGGGGTTTTGATTGGTGATGTAGCTTATGATTTGACCAAGTCGGCCCATGTGGCCCCTGAGGACAACCTGTCGCTCGACGATATTGAATCGCGGCTTTATGTCATTGAAAACCTCAAACGGCGTCACGGGCCCACCTTGACGGAGGTAATCACCAAAAAGACACAGATTGAAAATGAAATTGCCAGTCTCCAAAATCTCGAGACAGACACACAGGCCCTCAAGGAAAAGTTTGCGCAGGCATTTGCACAGTTACAGGCATTGGCCAGTGACCTGCGCAAACAAAGAGTGAAGGCCAAGAAGGAATTAGAAAATCAGATTTCCGGGGAACTCAAATCGCTCCATATGCCGCAGGTTGTGTTTGAAGTGGCCATTGCGCCCACAAATAGGCCTGACGATTTTGGGTCCTATCACACAAATGGTTGTGACCAAATCACCTTCATGTTGTCGTCCAATCCCGGTTTGGGGCTGAGGCCTCTTGCCAAGATAGCCTCCGGGGGAGAGGCCTCACGCATTTTTTTGGCGCTCAAGAGGGTTCTGTCACGTTTTCAGACAGCGAGCGCGTATCTTTTTGACGAAATTGACGCAGGGGTCAGTGGTTCGGCAGGTGAGTTGGTGGGCCGTAAGCTCAAGGAATTGTCACACGCGTTTCAGGTAATTTGCGTGACGCACAACGCGCAGATTGCCTCGCAGGCCGACGCACATTTCGTGGTGCAAAAAATGATCGAAAAACAAAACACCATCACTCGTATCAACAGGCTTGATGCGGTTGAGGACAGGGTGAATGAACTGGCCCGGCTCATGGGCGGGGTAAAAATCACAGAAAAAAATCTTGCATTTGCGAGGGAGATGGTGAAGGGCAAAGAGAGCGTGAATCGTTGATCGTGTTTCGTGGATCGAATATTATTCTATCAAAGAATTGCGATCCACGACCGTCGATCCACGATCCACGAAAATTATGCATATATTAATCGCCGATAAAGTTTCTAAAAGTGTCATTTCTGGTTTGGAAAAATTGGGGGCCAAGATCACCCTGAACCCCGAGCTTTCTGCCGATGATCTGCCCAAAGCCATTGGTGACGCGCAGGTGCTCATTGTTCGGTCCACCAAAGTGACAGCCGATACGATTTCTGCTGGCAAAGAGCTCAAACTCATCATCCGGGCCGGAGCGGGAGTGAACACAATCGATGTGGCCAAGGCCAAGGAAAAGGGTGTGTTTGTTTCCAACTGTCCGGGCACCAATTCGGTGGCTGTGGCCGAGTTGGCTATGGGTTTGCTGATTGCCTGTGATCGACAGATCGCCAATGCCAATTCAGATTTGAGGGGTGGCAAATGGCGTAAAGGCACGTATCAAAAGGCCCGTGGCCTCAAAGGCCGTACGTTGGGCATTGTGGGATTTGGTCACATTGGTCAATGTTTGGCACAAAGGGCAAAGGCGTTTGAGATGAACCTCATCGCTTTTGATCCATATTTCAATGAGGCCAAGGCAAAAGAATTGGGCGTGACCCGCGTGGATTCACTTGAACAAATCTTTGCCGATTCCGATGCGGTCTCTTTGCATTTGGCCTTTACCCCGCAAACCAAACATCTGGTGAACATGGCATTGCTGGCCAAAATGAAGAACGGCGCCATCCTCATCAACGCGTCGCGTGGCGAGATCATTGAAACCTCCGCTCTCAAACAGGCAATCAAAGAAAAAGGCCTTCGTGTGGGGCTGGACGTTTATGAAAACGAACCTGCCGACGCCGAAGCTGTCTTTGTCGATACCGAACTGGCCACCTTGATCACAGGCACACCGCACATTGGTGCGTCAACTGACCAAGCGTCAGATGCGGTGGGTGAGGTTGCCCTGCAGATCGTGCAGGCCTATAAGGAAACTGGCAAACCGATTTTTACGGTGTGATCGCCAGCAACTGTCAAAGGCCGCCCCTCAAAACATATCACAAAGAAAGGTTCCCAGAGTGTTGTCGTAAGCACACGTGGTGTTGGAACTGATGTGTTGATAGGTCACAGAATCCACCTTGGTCCAAGAACCGTCGGTGATTCCCGTCAGATAGGCGCCCGGCAAACTGGGGTCTGGCCTGCGCAATACACCTCTCAGGTTTGTAAAGCAGGGATTCCAAGCGGTACATGTTCCTAACATACTGGCATCGAGATACACAGGGTATTCTCCCCTGATGCCTGTCGTTGTGATCATTTGGTATGAATAATACAAAAGTTCACGATTGATTTCACATTCAAGTGTGATGACGTGACGCTGGTCGGTTGGCAGAGTGGCCGGAATGACCTCACAGACGGAACCCATGGCTGGTTGTCCCATACCCAAGAAGCAGAACATGCTACAGGCAAATGTCAGTAAATATCTGAGTGATCTCATAGATTACCTCCGGTGGCTGTCATAATAAAGATCAAAAAAAGGCGCAACTTTTTGTAAACTCCTCCGGACTGCCCTGCGGAAATGATTTTGGTGTGGCTCAGGTCATCCATAGAGGCTCTAATGGCCATTTGGTAACATCCCCTGCTTTGTCCTGATCACACTTTGTCGCTTTTTCAACAGACTGCTGACAAGCCCGTCACGACCCTGACAATTTTTATTACAATTTTTATTGCATTTTATTGGCGGTTATTACTAAGCTCTAGCTCATGCCAATACAATTTAGATCAAATCCCTTTTTGTTGCAGGGGGCCTCGACCATATTGGGTTTTGTTCCTGTCTCGCCTACAGTCCATCAGAGACAACCCCAACGAACTATTATTCCCCCCACATTTCGGCGGACAATTATTCCTGATCTCAAGCCCGCATTGGTGGGCTTACCCGTGGCCCGACCCAGTCGTCCGCAATGGGTACCAATGGCACACGTGACGGCTGGGGCTCTGGTTCCCGAAGTTATGTGGCGTTCGGCACGTAGATTGGCCGCAGTCACCCCGCAAAACTTGACACCTGTCTCATTGCGAAGAGGGCCTGCACAGACACATCCAGCAGGTGCTCCTTCACAATTGGTGATACGTTCGGCAACAGGTGCTGCGGTTGTTTCGACGTGTGAGTCCGCACCTGTGATTGCCAAAGGCAAAAGTACAGAAAGGCTTTTTCCCAGTGATGGACCGGATTTTTCATTGACTGTTCCCACACCGATGCCCAAAGCTGTTGCCGTGAATTCGCCTGTTCAGGTGCCCACAATCATGGCGACTACAAAAACTGATCCGGTCGATTCTGTCCAGCCGCAACGGGTCAATCATTCAACGCAGACGGCGGGAACGGGTGTGCCAACTCAGTATAACGGACTCATCGGCACACTGGACGCCCTGATTGCCGATTTGATCGATGTTGAGACTGCGCGTGTGCCCGGTTTGACGGGAACAACCGAGGCGGATGATTATGCCGTGAATCTGTTGCTGGGGCAAATGACTCGGCAACCACTGGTTTGGGCACTGCAAACACTTGGCGAATATGTTTATAGAACGGACTTGTTGACTCAGCCAACTCATGTTGATCGTGTGAAATCCGCGTTGTCTCTTTTGGGTTTTGAGCAAAGTGTTGTCACCAAAGCCATGAGGTCTATCGCTGTTGAGAATTTTGCCGGTTTTATATCGACAGAAATCTTGAGTTCACAAGGTCGGGCTGTTATTCTTGACCGTGTGCGGATAGCCCCGTCGCAGACCGTGGTCACAGCGGGATCAAACGGATTGACCTTGCGTGATGTTTTGGGAAGACAGGGAACAGGCGCCGATTGGCACTTGCGCGAAGAAGACGTGCCCGATACCGATTTACGTGTCGAGGAGTCGTCGGCGTCTGGCAATCTTTCCAATCAAACGAGACAGTAGGGCTTCGAAAAAACAGTACATATACCGCGTTGTCCATCAGAAAAAAACATAATAAAAACAATAGTTCAGATTTATTCATGGCAATATATGCCATACAAGGTTCACAGATACCCCCTGTATCTTGCGGCGCGGTTTCCGCTGTGATTTCAGATCTTCTTGATTGTTGTGCCGAAGTCATTTCAACCAGATTCAATCCAAAGAGATGGGATGCGCGGCAGTTGACGGTCGAAACCAAACCCGTTTGCAGGATAAAATCAAAGTCAGAATAATAGTCTGCATAAACTTATACAATCTTATATAGTTAGATTTTACAATGAACAGCACAAAAATAATGAACTTGTATTATCATCATGTTATAAAATAACTCTGCAGAAACAAGGCTTGTTTTTAGTTATATAATCTTATATAATCATTATATATGAAACCAGCACACCCTTTTAATAAAAGACTGAAAACAGTTTCGGCAAAGGTCCTAAAGTTGATTGCTCAAATTGACGAACTCAAAGGGCGTTGGTCTTCCGGGGCTCGTTTGAGCCCTCAGGTTTTGGGACGTCTCAAGGTCTCAGTTTTGGTGACGTCCACAGGATCGTCCACACGAATTGAGGGTGCCCGCATGTCCGATGGGGATATAGAAAAAATGCTCCGGGGACTGGACATTCAAAGGTTCAAAGACAGGGACAAACAAGAGGTGCGGGGTTATTACGATTTACTGAAAAACGTTTTTGAGGCTTGGGAAAAAATCAAACTCACTGAGGGAAACATCAAATTTTTTCACAAAGAACTTCTCAAACACACCGAAAAGGACCAGTCTCATTGTGGCCATTACAAAAAACGGGAAAACAAAGTTCACATGATTGACACTGCTGGTCAGTCTCTGGGTGTTCTATTCGACACCACAGCAGCCTATTTAACGCCCAAAGAAATGTTGGAACTAGTAGAATGGACGCAAGAAGCCCTTAAAGAAAACACACACCATCCCTTGCTTGTGGTGGCAAATTTTGTGGTCCAGTTCTTAAAAATCCATCCTTTTCAGGATGGCAACGGTCGCCTCTCGCGCGTACTCACCAACCTTCTCCTTTTACAGACGGGTTACGTCTTTGCCCCCTATGTGTCGCACGAAAAAATTATAGAAGACAACAAACCCGATTATTATTTGGCACTCAGGCGTTCTCAAAAAACATTTGGTAGTGCCCGGGAAAATTTAGGGCCTTGGCTGGAGTTTTTTTTAGCCACCACTCTCAAGCAGGCCCAAATGGCAGTGGCCTTGTTGTCCGCAGAAAATCTGGAAAGCCTGCTTACCCAAAAACAGTTTCAGGTTTGGTCTTATTTACAGCAGTACAAAGAGGCCTCACCGCGAGAGTTGGCTCAGTACACGGGAATTGCCCGCCCTACCATCAATCAAATTTTGCATAAGTTGTTGGGCTTCAAAAAAATTGAATCCTACGGCCAGGGGAGAGGAACGAGGTACCGAGTGAAGATTTGATTCCAAGGCCCCCAAGTGGGGCATTTCCTTTTTAAATCCACCAACCAAAAAGGTTGAACACAAGTGTGAACCGAAACTTTGCCGCTGAGGGGGTTTTATTTTTTTTCTTGTAATTTCTTATCCAGATCCGCAAAAGGTTTGAACATCGGCGTGCTCTTTTGAACCTTTTCTGGCCCTGCCTGTTCAAGCCATTTCGCATCTTCAAACGTGGAGTGTTCATTGTCATGGCAGTAAATGCAGAGCAGTTCCCAGTTACTGCCATCATTGGGGTTGTTATCGTGATTATGGTCTTTGTGATGGACTGTCAGTTCACGAAGTCTGTCAGCGGGAAACTCTCTTCCGCAATGGGCACAGATCCATGGGAAAAGTGCTAAGGATCTTTCGCGGTAGCCGGCCAAACGTTTTTTATGCTCACTCAGGGCTCTGGCATAGTTTTTGTCCTTCTTTTCTGAAGCTCTGTTTTTTTTAAGGGACGACATAACACCTCCTAACTTTCCTGTTCCCAGTTCTCTCTATTTTTTGCCTCCGGTTGCGTCAATGACATATCATTATCCATGTCCACAGATACCCATTGTATCTTTCTTCTCGATTTCCGTTGTGATATCAACCTACCATTTCTTTGAATGCCATAAACCCAGATTCCGCACCGCTTTTGTATTTTGTTTAAATACGAGCTGTACTCGTTGCCACTCGAAAGAATCTGTGATCTACAATTGTCGACTAATTAATCGTCAAATGCACCGGACAATGATCTGATCCCATCTGGTCAGCTTGAATACCCGTAGAGTCAACACGCGACAGCATTTCCTCGGTGACCACAAAATAATCAATGCGCCACCCAATGTTGTTTTGCCTCACCCCGGGACGGTAAGACCACCAGGTGTAGGCATGGCGTGCGTCGGGATTTTTGTGACGAAAGACGTCGACGTATTTGTGAGAGAGGAACTGACTGAACCAATCGCGTTCGGTTTTGGTAAAGCCAGAGTTGTTCTCGTTGGCTTTGGGATTTTTGATGTCGATCTCTGTGTGGGCCACGTTCATGTCGCCACACACGACAATGTGTTTGTGTTCTTCGCGCAGGGATTCAAGTTTCTGCAATAGGAATTCGTTGTACTGCATTTTGTAGGGAATGCGTTCGAGTTCTGATCCGCCGTTGGGAAAATAACAACCCACAAAGACAAAGTCGTCATAGTGTGCCACAATCGTTCGGCCTTCATCGTCGAATCTTGGGTCGCCCAAACCGATGGTCACGGATCGCGGTTTGATTTTGCTGAGCAGGAGCACTCCGCTGTAGCCGGCTTTTTTGGCGGTGGCGAGGGCGTAATACACGATGGACGATGAACGAGGGACGAGGGACGAAGGCTTGTTATCAAACAACACAATTTGTTCGTTGGTTGTATCAGCAATGGAGATCAGATGATATTCAGCCGCGATTTTTTCGAAATCCTTTTGAGTGATCTTTGTTTCCTGCAGACAGACAATGTCGGCTTCCGTCTTGTCAAACCAGTCCCAAAAGCCCTTTTTGATGCAGGCCCGGATCCCATTCACATTCCAGGAAGAGAGTTTGATTGTGTGGCGGCTCATGGACATTCGTTAACCTGTTTTTTTCAATGGATCAAACCCTCAAAATATCGTATCCAGCCAAAGGGGGTCTTTTTCCTATGCAAGATAATATCAATCTCAAGTTCAAACTCGACAAGATTGTCACTAAAGTTGGTCTGGCTGTCTTGGCCTTGTTTATCATCTACATCTCCTACACCACGTTGTACTCCAATCCCATGAAGAAAAAACTTTTGGGAAACCTGGCACCGATTTTTCAAACGACGTCGATCAACAAAACCCCATTCAACTTGAGTGATGTTGTTGGGAAAAAAGTCATTTTGCTCAATTTTTGGGCCAGTTGGTGTCCCCCTTGCCGGGATGAAGTGATCAATCTCAATCAGATTGGTCTGAGGGTGGATTCACCTCATTTTGCCATTGTGGCCCTCATGGAGGACACACAACCCACAATCGAAAAGGCGCGCGAGGCCTATTCCAATTTTAATGCGGCAAACCCCATTAACTATCCCGTTTATGTTGATTCCGATAACAGCATTGCCGATCTTTATGGAGTCAAGAAGTTGCCCGAGACCTTCATCATCGATTTGGGAGGAAACATCCTCTACCGTCATTCAGGTCCTATTGAAGACAAAGACCGCGACATGTTTGTCGCCATGATCCAACAAATCATGTACTAAGGGAACCATTAAAGGACCATTTCTTCCCCTGGCGCCAGCACGTGGATTCGATCTAAAAGGTTTAATTGTTCAGCATCCTTTTTTAATTGGGCAACGATTTTGTCTGCCTTTCGGCTGGCGAAGTTGAACGCCCCGAAAGCGTAGGGAATCATTTTGGGTGCCCCCATGTCCTGAATGGCTTGGAGGGCGTTTCGCGTGTTCATGAAACGTTTTTTGGCAACCAGATCGGGACTGATGTGATCAACAGGCAAAATGGCCAGATCAATTTTCTGATCCTTGCCAACATCGAAAAAAAAGGAACCATCGTAGCTTGTGTCTGAACAATAAAAGATGGTTTTGTCACCAAGGTGCAACAAGTAATGCAAGGCAGGTTTTTGGACAAACACATTTGAACGATAGGCGCGGTGCAGGGATTTTACGCCCGTAACCCGACAATCACCAATGGTGGTTTGGGCACCGGCCTTGAGTTCGGACAGGCGAAAATGAAAAAAGGTGTTCACGTGGTGACCCAGGCCCAAGGGGAGGATCATTTGGGCCGTTTGCTTGAAATATTTAAACGATTTTGGGTGCAGTCTGTTATGATGCGCGTTGCTGATGAAAATGGCATTGACCTGATGAAGCTCGCCACTATCAATAACGGGCAAGTCGAGCCGCTTGAGCAAGAAATGTTTGTTGGCAAAATTGGGATCAAAAATCATTTTGAGCCCACCCGTGGTGATGAGGACTGTCGTGTGGCCCAAAAATTTGATGGTGATATCATTCATAGTGGCGCTATTTCGTTTTTTTTTTCAAAATGATCAATGAGAAAGGTTGTCTCATACGTTCAATGCAAATATTATCTTGAATTCATTGAAATAACTGCTATTGTTCACCGACGGGTTTTGTTTGCGACAAGCCTAACAAAGGAGTTGTTTTCATGGAAAGTAATGAACGGCCAACGGTAGCTGTAATACATCTGGATCATTTACGGTACAATGCCAGGCAATTGATGTCCACTTTGGGGGAGAATCAGGAAATTCTGGCGATCGTGAAGGCCAATGCCTATGGACACGGGGCCCCATTCATTGCACGAACGCTTGAGGGTTGTGGTGTCAAAAAATTTGGTGTCGCCACGTTCTCCGAAGGGTTGGAACTGCGCGCTCAGGGAATCAAGGCTGAGATTTTTGTACTCAACGGCGTCATGGGACCTCTCAAGGAATATTTTTCAAACAGGCTTTACCCTGCCATTTTCGAACTCAGTCAGCTCAAACAGGTATCTGATTACCTCAATGCCGAATCCCGCGAGTTCAAGATCTGCCTCAAGTTCGATACCGGCATGGGCCGCTTGGGCTTCTCACCGTCTCAGGTCGACGAGGTCATCGGGTGCATCAAAGGCAACTCGTTTCTTAAAGTGGCTTGTGTCATGACACATCTGGCGAAGGCTGACGATGAGCAACCCGATTTTACAGACAGACAATTCACCTTATTTCGCAAACTCAAAGACATCATCCAAGAAAGGGGCCTTAAGGGCGTGGCCTATAGTATCTGCAACTCAGCGGCCTTCGTCGACAAGCGTCTGGATGATTTTCACTGGATGCGCCCTGGTATTGTCTTGTATGGGTGTTACCCCCATCCCAGGCACCAGACAAAAATCGATCTCAAGCCTGTTTTGGAACTCAAAACTAAAATCATCAGCCTTAAAAAAATGATGCCCGGGGCTCATATTGGTTATGGAGCCACTTTCGTGACGCAAAGAGAGTCCCATGTCGCCATCTTGCCTGTTGGCTACGCGGACGGCTATCCCCGATTGGCGTCCAATCGCGGTCACATGTTGGTTCGCGGGCAAAGGGCCCCTGTTGTGGGGCGCGTGTCCATGGACCTCACGGCCATTGATGTGACCGATATCAAGGACGTTGCCTTGCACGATGATGTGACCGTCATTGGCCAGAACGGCGACCTGTCTGTGGGTGCTGCCGAAGTGGCAACCTGGGCCGACACCATACCGTACGAGATTCTTTGCGGCATTTCACCCAGAGTCCCCAGGATCTACGAGGGCATGTGAACCATTTATATCACATCATAAATTATCTGGGAGATTTTTTTGTTTTCTGTCTGCAAAGTTTTAAATGGCTATTGCGCAAGCCGTTCAGATATTCTCTGTTTATCGAACAATTCAATTTCATTGGTGTGAATTCACTGCCTATTATCGGGCTGGTCAGCATTTTTACCGGGATGGTATTTGCCCTGCAGACCACTTATGCCTTTCGTCTGATGAACGCGGAAACATTGGTCGGTGTGACTGTTGCCCTTTCTCTCACGAAGGAAATTGCCCCTGTTTTCGCCGCGCTGATGATCACGGCTCGTGTGGGGTCATCCATGTCTGCCGAATTGGGAACCATGCGTGTGACAGAGCAGATCGACGCTCTCGAATCCATGGCCGTGTACCCTCACCAGTATCTGGTCGTCCCGCGTGTTTTTACGAGCGTGCTGATGGTGCCTTTGCACACGGTTGTATTCGATTTCATCGGGATCATCGGTTCGTACTTTGTGGCGGTCGTTCTCATGAACGTACCGGAGGGGCCGTTCATACAGCGTATCGAAAAAATGCTTGATGCGGAAGATGTGGTGGGGGGGGTGCTCAAGGCGGCGGTGTTTGGGTTTATTTTGGCCAGCATTTCCTGTTTTGAAGGGTTTCGCACGCGCAATGGCGCCAAGGGTGTTGGTATCTCCACAACGCGGGCCGTGGTTATCTCATCGGTCACGATTTTGATTGTGGATTATTTTTTGACCCAATTATTGTTGGAGTTGATTTGAGACACATGATTGAACTTCAGAACATCACTAAATCCTTTGGTCCCCAGAAGGTGCTGGACCAATTGTCACTGCGTATCCCCGAAGGTCAGATCACTGTCATCATTGGCCGTAGCGGAGAGGGCAAGAGTGTCCTGCTCAAGCACATGATGGGACTCCTGCGACCCGATGCGGGGCATGTGATCGTCGAAGGTGTTGATCTCTCCAAACTCAATGACTATCAACTCAACGAGACCCGAAAAATGTTTGGTATGCTGTTTCAACAGGCGGCCCTGTTCGATTCGATGACCGTTTTCGAAAACATCGCATTCCCTCTGGTGGAACACACAAAAAAGCCGTTCCTTGAGGTGACCAAGGATGTGAGCGCATTGGCGGCCATGGTGGGACTCAGTCGATTGGCCCTGTCCAAGTTTCCCTCTGAGCTTTCGGGTGGGATGAGGAAGAGGGTGGGGTTGGCCAGGGCGATTGCCTTAAAACCAAAGATCCTGCTGTATGACGAACCCACAACCGGGCTGGATCCCATCATGACCGATGTGGTGAATCACCTCATCACAGATACGCAGAAGCAACTGCACATCACGTCTGTGGTGATCAGTCATGACATTCAATCCTCGTTTGAAATTGGCGACAAAATCGCCATGTTGCAGAACGGGAAGATTGTGCTGGAAGGGGATGCTGGTGAGTTTCAAAAGACCCAGAATACAGTTGTCAAAAACTTCCTAAGTGGTAAAGCCTGCCAGGAAGAGTACACTGACACATCTGTTTGAGTCTGTCAGTCAGGAGATTTTGATGCTTGGTAAGAATTTCAAAGCGGGTATTTTTGTTCTGGCGACGATTCTGTTGCTCGTCTACATGATCCTCAGAATCAACCAGGGCTCGTTGTTCAAGACAGGTGGTTACCCCATTTTTCTCGAAATCGAGTCCGCCGTTGGGATCGATACCAGAACACAGGTCCAGATAGCCGGTGTGGGTGTGGGCGAAGTCAAAAGCATCACGCTCTTGCCAACCAACAAGGCACGAGTCGAACTGAACATTCGCAAAGATATCGTTATTTCGGAAAATGCGATGGGACTCATCAAAGTCACGGGTGTGCTGGGTGATGCCTACATCGAAATTTACCAGCCCGGCCAGGCCTCCGCTCCCATGAGGTCAGGTTCCACGATCAAACAAGTGACGAGTTTTGGTGATTTCAACAGCGTGACGGGTAAAATTTCGGCGATTGCCGATGATGTCAAGGCTGTGACAGAGCAAATGAAAAAGCTCATGGCTGGTGACGAATCCGTTTTCGACAAAACGGTGAAAAATATCGAGAGCATTACGGGTTCGTTGGAGAGACTCACGCAAAAGAACGAAGACAATGTCAACGCGATCATCAGTAATTTTAAGGCGC
>AMFJ01007574.1_pt1 | contig 19054 bp, 18 predicted proteins | sample 427208 | NCBI WGS metagenome assembly AMFJ01 (sample SAMN02954298, study PRJNA114691) | groundwater metagenome | biome: aquatic; feature: subsurface aquifer; material: sediment; isolation source: subsurface aquifer sediment | place: USA: Rifle, CO | collected 2008-08 | reverse complement strand
AGAGTGACTTTGTCACCAACTTTAACAAGACAGCTTCTAAGTATTCCTTGAAATTTTTATCTATTCATATTAATAGTATGTTAAGTATAACTTTATTTTGAGAGATTATTTATGCAAAAAGTGTTGGAGAGTAGTAAAAAAATATTTATAAATTTAAAAGGTGATCTGTTTGGTGGTGTAACGGCAGGTGTTATAGCTCTACCGCTTGCATTAGCTTTTGGTGTAGCCAGCGGAGTTGGTGCAGCAGCAGGACTATATGGAGCAATTATTGTAGGCTTATTTGCTGCTATGTTTGGTGGAACCAAGCCTCAAATATCAGGACCAACTGGCCCTATAACTGTTGTTGTTGCCGCTATAGTGGCAACAAATCCAGGGAATATTAAATTAATATTTTTAACGATCTTCCTTGCAGGTATTTTTCAAATAATTTTAGGTATAAGCAGTGTCGGTAAGCTTATAAAGTATGTTCCATATCCTGTTATTTCTGGTTTTATGAGTGGAATTGGTGTTATTATTATAATGCTGCAAATAAATCCTCTGCTGGGCTTTGATGTTCAAGGTACGCCAATAAAAACTATACTTAATTTAGGACAGTCACTTCACTCGGTTGAATTCCAGAGTTTATTAATAGGACTATTAACACTATTTATAGTGTTTTTTACTCCGGCTAGAATAAGGCTGATAGTTCCGCCTGCATTAATCGCACTTGTATCAGTTACCTTTATAAGTGTCATATTAGGGTTAAATATAAAGACAATTGGTGAAATACCAACAACTATCCCTAATATAAATTTAACATTTGTTTCTATTAAAGAATTGGCAGAAATTATTCCAATAGCAATAACCATTGCTGTATTAGGATCGATTGATTCTTTGTTAACATCATTGGTCTCTGATTCGCTAACTAAAGAAAGACATGATTCGAATAAAGAATTAATTGGACAGGGTATTGGTAATGCAATTGCAGGAATATTTGGTGGTTTGGCTGGCGCTGGAGCCACAATGAGAACTGTTATAAATATTAAATCAGGTGGTAAAACTAAATTATCAGGTGTGATCCATTCTATATTTCTTATAACAATACTTTTAGGTCTTGCCCCTTTGGCGGAATTAATTCCTATGGCTGTTCTTGCAGGGATATTGATCAAAGTAGGTTTTGATATTATAGATTATAAGTTTATTAAAGTGCTAAGAGATGCACCACAGCATGATTTGTGGGTGATGATGCTTGTATTTGCAATTACGGTATTTGGTGACTTGATATTTGCTGTTGGAGCCGGAATTGTATTATCTTCCCTTCTATTTGCTGTAAATATTGCTAATCAAACTAATGTGACCATCGAGGAAGTAGATGACAAGGAAACATCAAGATCAGAGCATTCTATCGAAAATCGTTCGGCGTTCAAAATAAGAGTGGTTGATATAGAAGGTGTATTCTTCTTTGGGTCCTGCTCACGAATTTTAACCAGAGTTGATGATTTGCTTGGTACTCAATATTTAATCTTAAATTGTAAGTCTATTACGAATATGGATATTTCAGCAATTTTTGCCCTTGAAAACATTATTGTACGTATGAAAGATAATGGTATTACTGTTATGCTGATTGTTAATAATAAAAACATTACTATCAATTTATTAAAATTAGGAGTACTAAAATTAATAAGCAGAGAAAATATATTTTACAGCAAATTAGATGCAATAAAGAAAGCTCAATTATATATCGATCAAAAAATAACTCATCAGCAGGAAGAGTCTAAAGCTGAGAGTCTGCATCAAGAAATGCCGATTGAGAGGGAAATATCTAAAATTTAAGACATACTATATAAGAATATATAATTTAATAACATTTTATTTTTACTACTAAATTTTTAGGACTGTCTGCTTTTATATTTATAATGAAGGAACAGGTCAGTCGAAACCAGTAACAGATTAAATGCATATAGAAATATAACCAGATCAAGGTTAAATATTATTTTATGAATAATTCCAAAGAGATATCCAATAATAATTAAAATAAGGAAATGACGACTCTGTCCTGTAACATTCTTGGTTTTATATGTTTTAGCTACTGCAAACGGCCAGCTGGCTCCAAAACAAATAAGCATTCCTGCTTCATATATACTCATAACCTATTCCTACTAAATTCTGCTTGAACTATACATCTATTTATATTCTTTATTAATGAATATTCTTAAAAAGTTAAGCGCATATTGACTCGCTCTATATTTTATTTCAGTTCTGGGTAAATTACTTGGAATTCTTACCTCATGAACTTCCAGTTTATGTTTATCACATAAAGCAATATATACCAGTCCTACCGGTTTAGCCGGGGTTCCTCCTGTAGGGCCAGCAACTCCAGTAACCCCTATTCCAATGTCAGTACCAGATATATTTCTAACTCCTTCCGCCATAGATAGGGCTGTTTTATCACTGACTGCACCATAATTCTCAATCAGTCTATCGTTAATACCAAGAGTTTTTATCTTGGACTCATTTGAATAAGTTGTGAAATTTAATTTAGTATAACGTGAACTGCCTGATACATCGGTTAATCTTGAGCTAATAAGCCCTCCTGTACAGGATTCTGCAACCGCTACTGTTAGGTCTTTTTCTATAAGTAATTCGCCTACTACCTGTTCCAGTGTTTCATCGTCATAACCATAAAACCATTCGCCTGTTCTGGCTAGAATTTCTTTTTCGACTTCATCAATAAGGGCATTTGCTTCTTCATAATTTTTAGCTCTGGCTGCAATCCTGAGTCTGGCTTCACCTTTGGCAACAAGAGGGGCAACTGTAGGATTTGATTTTCCCATTAAGTCTTTTACTAAATCGGCTAAAGTAGCTTCTGGTACTCCAAAATACTTTAAACTTCTAATTACCAAAACTTTTTCCGTATACTGTTTTAAATATTTCTCAGCTGTTTGCTCCCACATAGTATATAATTCATCAGGAACACCCGGAAATACAAGAATAATTTTTTTTGATTTATTATCGCCATATTCAGGAATTTCCCAGATAACGCCTGGCGCAGTTCCAACTGGGTTGGGGATAATTTTTGCACCTTCAGGTCTAAATGCTTGTTTTATATTTGATTCCGGCATTTCTTTATTAATAGCTTGGAAGAAATTTTTTATATTTTTAAGGGATTCCTGATCTAAAATTAACTTTTTATTAAAGAAATCAGCCAAAGTTTGCATTGTTATATCATCGTCTGTTGGGCCAAGACCACCTGTAATAACTATAATGTCTGCTCTATCCAGTGCTGCATTTAGTGCACTTTTTATTCTGCTGGCATTATCACCAACTGTCGTCTGATAATAACAATCTATTCCAAGATTTGTTAATTTTCCGGATATATAAAAAGCATTGGTGTTAACAATTTCGCCTAGCAATAGCTCTGTTCCAACAGACAATATTTCGGCTATCAAAACTTCTTTCCTTTATATCTTAGTTGCTGAATAATGAAGTATTATTGGAATGATAGATAACCTGAGAATGTGGCTTAGCCACTAGTTTACAGGTATATCAACCGGATCAAGGAGTGTAACTTCAAATACATCACCCGGATCAATTTTTACGATATCACCTTTTTTGATCATAGCCATTACCGACTTTGCGAAAAATAATGTACTGCCTACAGCAAATCCACCGGCTGCTGCAACTGGAGTTACCACAACTACAGGAACAACACTGGCGGCGGTAAGTCCTGCTTTTGCCCAAGGGTTAGGAGTTTGACTTGAATTCTTAACCTGTTTACGGAGTTTATTTCCAGTGTTAATACCATACATGGATGCTTTAGAAGCTATACCAACACCCTGATCAAGATTTTCCTGAACAGCATTCCAATATCCGTCATTTGTAGTAATTGCACCGTCTTGAGTGATTTCATATTCTTTAACATTGGAAATTCTTGCTACTATTGGGATTTGTCTACCAACTGGAGTTGTCACATGGTCAAAAACCATGTACATTTCTGCTCCTCTGCTAAAGCGACTGTTGCTTATTATTTTTCCAACTCTTCCTCGAATACTGGTTCCGACTGGAAGTACAATATTATTATTTACCCTTATATCATCAGTAATTGTTGATATAAACGGAGCTCCTCTTTTTGAGTTAAATGTATTAATTGGTGTTTCCATTCTTATTCTCAAATGAGTGCCAGCCGGTATTCTTTGGGTTTGGATATCTGCTTGCATTGTATTTGATGGTTTGTAAACCGAATAGCTATTACTATAATTGTTATTTTCCTGAGGTTGAGCATAATTGTAACTTTGAGCAAAAGCAATATTATAGCTGAGCATCAATGCTGACATAGCTATTGCTGATATTTTGCTAATCTTTTTCATACTATTTTATTTCCTCCCCACTGATATCATTAAATTGCTGGTTGCTGGCTATACGAGGCAAATTCCAGGAATCAAAAGGATTTTTAATCAAGGTTTTTTTTGATTCCTTCACCGTCCTTAATATCTTCTATTCTAAGCATATTTTCAATTTTTGGCAAATATTAAGAAATGTTAATACTGCAATGGGAAATTTAGCACTTTTCTAATTAATATATTGTTTATATATATAAGAGAAATAAAGCGTAACAAAAAATGTATGAAATTCAATGAGTGATTGTAAATCGAAGATTTAGGGGGTACTAAACATGGGATTAGTCGCGAGTCAAGCACGTTTATTAATGCTAACAGCTTACAAGAGTGACTTAGAATTCAAAATGCAACAGATAAGTCAAAAGAGACTATTACTGGCAGCTACAGCTATTAACGTAATGTACAACCAGGATGCACAAGCTGTACTGCAAAACTTAGACAAACAGTTAGAACTGCAGATGAAAATTTACGAGACTCAACATAAAGCAGTAAGTACAGAGTACGATTCAGTTAATAAGATTATCGACAAAAACATTGAGAAATCATTTAAATACGTAGCATAAGTTTAATTTAAACTATGCTCCCAATACTTCGATAAATTTATATAAAATTATAGGTGTACTTTTGTACACCTATATCTTTTTGTAATAATCCCTATGCATAGATTAAGGACAGCGGAAAAAGTTCATAAGTATTTTGATGAAAAATACTTGAGAACTTTAGTAGCCTGCTTCTTATTAATCCATTATATCGAGAATTGTGTCTATCATTTCTTTCTTGGTATTAATAACATTTGCATTAGCAGTAACTGTAAGTTCACTTATTGCGGATTGTACAGCCAGATTTACAATATCTCCTTCACCGGAATTAAACTTTTCAAGTTCGTTTAGTAATTTTGCCTGAGCACTTATAATGGCTTGGTCTTCAACATCAAACGATGTTAGAGGCCTTCTAATATCAGTATTAGATTTTATAGTTTGAGCTGCATAATCTAATTTAGTTATATTGCCAATCTCAGGAATCATAATTATCCTTCTAAGCTAGTGCTAACATATATTTATACCCTGTTTATAGAATTTATAAACTTTTATAATTGGGTTATATAACAAAATTTAATCTTTGGTAAAAAATATTTGTTACTCTAATATTTTCTTTTACTATGTAGTTATGAAAGAAAGCTATTTTACAAAAGAGAATATTCGAGAAAGAGCTGAATTACTTCTCAATCAATTCAGGAAGAGTAAAAAACACAAAGATATTGCTTATTCCCCTGAACTTTCTGCTTTAATTGTTATGGATATGCAGGGATATTTTCTTAATCCGGAATCTCATGCCTATATTCCTGCTTCCCGCGCGATTATTGCAAATATTCAGGCTTTAATAGAGTCATATAAAAGGGCAAATTTACCTGTTATTTTTACACGTCATATTAATACCCGGTTAAACGCCGGCCTTATGTCTGAATGGTGGGATGATGTGATAACAGAAAATAACGGGCTAAGTGAAATTATACCTGAACTTGAGCTGACAAATTCTGTAGTAATAGAGAAAACTCAATATGATGCATTTTATAAAACCAATCTGGAAGAATTGTTAAATAATCATAATGTAAAGCAAGTTGTAATAACCGGAGTTATGACGCATCTTTGTTGCGAGACTACAGTACGATCAGCATTTGTTAGGGGGTTTAAACCTTTTATGCCTATAGATGCCACTGCTACTTATAATGAAGAATTTCACAAAGCAACATTTAAAAATTTATCTCACGGGTTTACCAGTCCTGTTGTTACCAGAGAACTTCTAGAATTTCGGGAGAAGCACAGTTGAAAGTTAATGATGTAATAATTATAGGTGCAGGTCCAGCAGGTATAGCAGCAGCTATTCAGCTAAAACGCTATAATATTACACCTCTTATCATTGAAAAAAACGAAGTTGGCGGCCTTTTGAGAAATGCTAACCTTGTAGAAAACTATCCAGGTTTCCCTTCAGGCATTTCCGGGTCTGATCTTATCGGATTATTTCATAAGCAATTGGATAATAATGGCCTGCGGGTTCAATATAACGAAGTGCTTAACGTGAATTATGATAATGATTTGTTTAGTATTACAACAAATAAAGAAGATTTTTTCTCAAAAACTTTAATTATCGCCAGTGGAACTATTCCAAGAAAACTATCTATACCTGATATTCCAGAAGAATTAGACAATAAAATCTTTTATGATGTCTATAAAATTAAGGATGAAAATGGCAAAAAAATAGCAATAGTCGGAGCAGGAGATGCTGCTTTTGATTATGCCGTTAATTTATCTGGAAATAACAATGAGATATTAATTCTAAATAGAGGGAATAAAACAAAATGCCTGCCTTTGCTATGGGATCGATATAATAATTCAAGTAATATCGCATATTTTGAGAATACCATTATCAAAATGATTGAGAAATCAAGTAATAATATTAAATTAACTTTATATAATGCAGATGTACAGGCTGAAAATGAGATTGATATTGATTATCTCCTGATAGCTATTGGGAGAGAACCAAATCTTGGCTTTATTAATGATAAATTTAATGAGAAAATTGAAGAACTTAAAAATAAAGATTTACTTTTTGTAATAGGTGATGTTAAAAATAATATTTATAGACAAACCACTATTTGCGTGGGAGATGGAGTAAAGTCCGCAATGCAGATTTATCAAAAGTTAAGTGAGATCTAATAGATGAAGATACTTGCAAAGACAGGCAGAAATGACATAGCTACAGTTTATATAGCTGAGTTTGGCAACGGTAAAAGAATAGAATTTGTAGAATCTATTCAACCACCGATTCCAAGGGATAAGAAATGGGTCTTAATATTATCAAGTCTATACGGATGTCCGGTTAATTGTCGTTTCTGTGATGCAGGTGGGTGCTATCAGGGCAAGATTTCTAAGGAAGAATTGCTGATCCAGATAGATTATCTGGTAAAACAGTATTTTCCTGACAATAATATCAACATTGAGAAATTTAAAATCCAGTTTGCTAGAATGGGCGAACCTGCTTTTAATCAAAATGTGATAGAAGTCTTGAAAGAACTGCCGCAAATTTATAATGCACCAGGACTTATGCCTTCAGTTTCTACCATTGCCCCTGAGGGGACTGATAAATTCTTTGAAGAATTATTGGAAGTAAAAGAAAAATATTATGGAAATAAATTCCAGATGCAATTCTCAATACATACAACTGATAAAAACTTCAGAGATTGGCTTATTCCTGTAAAGAAATGGGATTTTGATAAAATAGCTGCGTACGGTAACAGGTTTTATCAAACAGGAGATAGAAAAATCACTCTTAATTTTGCATTAGCAGATAATATGCCTGTTGATACTGAAATATTACTGAATTATTTTGATCCTGATAAATTTTTAATCAAAATAACACCAATAAATCCAACATTAAAAGCTATTAAAAATAATATAAACTCTTATGTATCGGCTGAAAAGTCCGACTATGAATTGATCAACAAGCTAAATTCAGCAGGATATGATGTTATACTCAGCATAGGTGAACTTGAAGAAAATAAAATCGGAAGTAATTGTGGTCAGTATTTAACAAGTTATCAGGATAATAAAGAAATAATACAAAACAGTTACACATATGCACTGGAAAAAGTATAAATATTGATAAGTTTAAGTTCTTATAATACTTGCTTATGAAATTTGATTGTGATAACAATATGTATAAGATGGCATTAAGGAGAGTATATAAACATGGTAAAAATTAGATTAAAACGTCTAGGCTACAAGAAAAACCCAATATATAGAATAATTGTTATCGATAGCCGCGAAAAAAGAGAAGGCAGAGCTATAGCAGAGCTCGGCCATTATAATCCAAGACGTAAAGAGTTAAAATTAAATAAAGAAGCTGCTAATGAGTGGATTAAAAAAGGTGCTCAGCCTACTGACACCGTTAAATATTTAATCGATAATTCTGATGAGAATGGTAATTTAGTAAGAAAACAGACATCAGAAACTAAATTAAGCAAAAAAGCAAAAACTAAGCAGGAAGCACAGGCTAAAGAAGCTGCAACCCCTAAAGCAGAAACTCCAGTTAAGGAAGAAACACCTAAAGCGGAAGCTCCGGCACAAGAAGAAGCTTCAGTACAGGAAGAGGCTGCTGCTCAAGAAGAAGCTACTGCATAGAAAAATTAAATTATAAATAAATTATAAGCAGGGTTAAGTTAGAATTTACAAACTATACCCTGCTTATAATTATATATTGAAGCATTATTGGCAATGTTTAATCAAGCTTGATAACGTTTTTTTCAGTTTCCATAATTGAAGCTAAGTTTTCTTTTGATTTTTTATTTCTTGGATTAATAGATAAAACCTTGCAATACTCCTCTTTTGCTTCAATATATTGGCCTATAGCTTCATATGCAATAGCAAGACTATAATGAGCCTCTTCAATATCAGGATTGATATCTATTGCAATCTGTAATTCTCTGATAGCCTTATCGTATAAACCGAGTTTTACACAGGCTAAACCAACTAAATATCTAGATTCAAAATTTATGCAGCCACATTGAATGGCCTGAATATAACATTCTAAGGCTGATTCGGTTACATCAATTTCGTCATATAATTTACCCAGCTGTAAATAGATGTTTCCATCTGTTGAAGATATATTTAATGCTTCTTTATAGTTGATAATTGCGGCGTCATAGTTTTTAACAGTTTGATTAGTCAATCCTAAATAACAATAAGCATTTGAGTTTTCTGTATTATATTGTAATGCCATTAAAAATTTATCTAAAGCTTCTTTGTATTGCCTGTTTTCCAGCAATTTAGATCCCCATGTACAGAATAAATTACTAAGCGATTTACTGTATTTTTCTGAGTCATTTTCGGATAATGTCTCTATTATTAGATTTTTATGTACATTTACAGCTTCCTGATACATGCCTTTATACTCATATGCGTGAACAAGTGTAACTTTAGGATAATCCAGTTCAGGTTCCTTAAAAAGTAGAGAAGCACATTCCTGTATCGCTTCATCATAATTACCATTCATTATTAGAATCTGTGCAAGTCTGTTTCTTTGGTGTTTACTATTTTGAGCATTCTCAACAATATCTTTGTATAAGGTTATTGCATTAGCTAAATTCTTTTGAATTACATATATCTCTGCTAACTCTGTCTTAATTTCAAAATTATTACTGTCAATCTTCAATATCCAGTTATACAAATCTATAAGTTCTTCATATCTTTCAGTTTTCTTCAATATGGCTGCTAATCTTTTTTTGGCCTCTGTATTTCCGATATCAGCAATTAATACTTGCTTATATTCAGCTATAGCATTAAAATAATTCTTTTTTATTACATAGAAATCAGCTAAATTTTTTCTGACTTCAATATCTTCTGGCTGTAATTCAAGAATCTTCTGGAATTCATATATTGCAGAATCTATATCACCAATATTTTGATATAGAAAAGAGAGTTTGTGCATTATCTGAATATTTTCAGGGTTGATTTCAAGAACCTGCTTATACTCATCAATGGCATTTCTATAATCTTTTGCTATTAAATAACAATGTGCAAGATTTTCTCTGGCTTCGGTGTGCTCTGCGTTATCTTTTAGGACAAGTTTAAACTGTTCCTGGGCTTTTGTAAGTTTTTGTTTCTCAAAATATAGTTTACCAAGGATGAATCTTGCATTTATATCTTTGGCACAACCCTTAACATATGCTTCGTAGAGTCTAATCGCACCTGTCAGATCTCCTGAGTGGTATAAATAAGTTCCATTAAGCTGTAACTCTGCCAGATTCTTATCTTTATCTTTTGATCTTATTCTTTTAGTCTTTATCATGTATGGAAATATGATAGATCTATAGAAAATAATTACAAAAATGCCGATAATTATTAATGTAATTATAAAAAATAAACTTGACATAAATAGCTATCTTTCCTGACATTTAGATGTATATCACTTATTTACTGTTATATTATAAAATAATAAGGTGATATTATCACCTAACTTCTGTTAACGATTATAGCATTGAAGCATGTAGACTTAACATAGAGCTAGTAGTTCTTGTTAAACCACCACTAATTATAATATATTTAGCTAGTTTTATCTATATTGTTGACTTTTCAAAAAATAACATTATGCTAATTTTAAAACATAATAAGGCGTATAAAAGTGAAAAGATTGTGTTTAATATTTTTAATTATATTCCTAAATGGTATCCAGTATACTGTGGCGCAAGAACAGGAAAACTTTTATGAGCCAAGTTGGGATCAGTACCTGAATAACTATACTCAATTTGAAAAAGAACGCCCTAAAAAACAAGTTACTCAGGAAGAATTTGATAGGGCTATAGAAGTTATAAACAGTTATCAAAAAAAGGATAAAGTAACAAACGGACGTAAGTGGTGGCAGCTTTGGAAAAAAGAAGAAAAGAGCTTAGTCAGACCAGATACCGAGAAAAAAAATGAAATACCAGAAACCCCATCGTCTCCAGATCCATTATTAAGATTGCCGGTTGACATCTTTAATGGTGATTTAATAATTAGAAACGGATTTTACTTAATTAGCGCAGTTAAAAAAGAGAGTAAATATTTCTTAATATTTAAACAAGGTAACTCATATGTAGCTGAAGTCGAGGCAAAAAACATTAATAAGGATTCAGATACCAAATCTCAGAATACATCAGCAGAAATTATTGATAATAATTTTGTAAAAATATACTATCATAATGCAGAGGGATTATTTGAAGTTTCTTTGCCGATTTTAAAATAAAAAACAAATTTTACATTGAAATTTTAATGTAAAATTTGTTTGATATGCTAAAAACCAGTATATTTCTATAGAAAGAAGTATACCCCATGTATATATTACAAGATATATTACAATATTTAATCAAACTATAATTCAACTCTATATAATAATATAATAATATGCTAATATATAACTTAATTAATAGAGTAAGTAATTCTATGTAATGCACGTTTATATTTAATTCTACCTTGTCAATAGAGTAAGAGTGAGATGGATATTATGGCAGATACTTCCGTACATTTACAAGAAAATGTAGCACTTAATCCTGAAAAACCAATGTTTCCAATTAGCGTAATTGCAAACATTCTTCAGGTTCATCAAAGAACACTTAGAATTTATGATGATGAAAATATTCTGGTCCCCTCAAGATCACCTAAAAATCGCAGATTATATTCCTTTAATGATATTGAAAAAGGCAAATTCGTTCAGTATCTTTCTAGAGAATTAGGAATTAACTTAGCTGGAATTAAAATTATCTTTCATCTATTAGCTCAACAAAATATTAAACCTAGCAAATATATGGAGCATATTGGAAACGTTGCAAAAGAACTGAATATTTCCCCGGAAACCCAGGAAGAAAATAGGATTAAGCTTTCAAGAAGGGGCAGAAAAGCTAACAGTTCCAAATTAGAAGAATAAAGCTAAATTTCTAAATAATATTTCTAAATAATTGTAATAAATCATCTGTAGTTTTATATTTATTACAATTATTTACTATATAATAAGATTCGGCTTAAATTTTAGCCTGTTTAGGCAATGTAAATTCCTTTATTTACTTAACTAAAAAATGTTCTGTTACTTAATTTATCTTTGAAATATGTATAAGAAAGTATATAAAAAAAAGAAAACAGCTATTGGCAATAGCGAAATAATGTCCGCAACAAAAAAAGAAAAATTGTTAGCGGAATATATTAGTTTATTGTCAGAACTTAGGGAAAAAGAAAGAATTGTAAGGAAAATTATCAGTGAAATCAGGGAATCCCTTGATTTAAATCAGGTTCTTCAAACAACGGCAGAAGATATTGGTAAATTATTTGGTGCTGAAAGATGTCGAATAGCTCTTCTTGATCCTGTAAATTCTAAATTTCACATTAAAAATGAATATAAAATTAGTGAAAATATTCCGTCATTTCCAGAATCTCAGGATAAAGATACCCTTCCTCATAACTGGCAGGAATGTTTGTTTATAAATAAGTCACCTGTTTTGATTAATGATGCTGAAGCACAGCATTTAAATATTGAAGAAAACAATTTTTTGAAGCTTAGAAACCTAAAATCATTGATAATTATCCCTATTGCACATAAAGAAGATATCCTGGGAATAATTGCTGTATGTAATATTCACTCAAAAAAAGATTGGGAAATAAGTTATATTGATATTCTTAAAGATATAAGCCATCAAATTGCTGTAGCAATAAAACAGGCAGAATTGTATTCAAATATCAAAAAACAGGCTGAACGAGAAAAACTCCTAAGAAAAATCACTGAAACTATTAGAAGTTCACTAAATATCGATGATGTATTCAATATTATATGCAAAGAAATAGCAGAAGTATTTAATGTGGAAAAATCCTCCATAGTTGAAATTGTAGATCACAACGACCAGAAAACTCAATATATATTTAGATATGCGTATAAATCCAGAGAAGATGTTATAAGATCTTCAGAATTTGATTTTGATCCAAGAACCCATGACTATTGGAAAAAAGTTCTTTTTGACGATGAAGAAATGTTAATCATCAATAATTTATCTCAATCAAACACTCCAGATTACTTTAAAAGCAATTATGAATGTATGAATGTAAAATCTATTCTTGGAATTGGAATAAAAAAAGATAATGATAAATGGGGAGCAATAACCTTACAGAAAGTAGATGAGTGTAAATATTGGACACAAGATGATATTATACTTCTAAAAATGATTGCTGATCAGGTTTATATTGCAATAAAGCATGCGGAACTATATACTGAAACAAAAAAACAAGCTGAAAGAGAATATTTGTTGCGAACTATTATAAGTGCAACAAGAAGCTCATTTAATATTAATGAAATAAAACAAACGATAGTAAATGAGATTGGAAGAACTCTTGATGCTGATAGATGTATCATTCACGAAGTCGAGGCAGGTATTGATCCTCATAACTATATAGAATATCTATCTTCACCCGATTTAATTGGGTTCAAAGATATAAATCTGGAAGATTCTGGAGTAAAAGCTTTAATAAGAATTCATACTAAAGAAAAAAAAGAAATCATTGCCTATGATGTAAATAAATATTTAAAAGAAAACAATCTGGAAGAAACAACACTTGTAAAACATGTAAAACAAATGAATATTAAATCCGCTTTAGGCATTCCTATTATGAATGGAAATGAAGCTTTTGGGATTTTAATAATCCATTTCACCAGAAAAAAATTCTTATTCTCTGATAAAGACCTGGAATTTATAAGAACACTGGCAAACCAACTTGGAATTGCTATACATAAATCCAGATTATACCTTACATTAAAACAGATTGATGAAAGAGAAAAACTTCTAAAACAGATAATTACTACAATAAGAAATACTATTGATATTAAGGAATCACTTAAACCTATATGTAAGCTAATAGCAAAATTATTTAATGTTGATAGAGTTTTTGTAGTGGATTTTCCTGACAAAAAAAACTTTAGAGAATTCATAATTAAACAGGAATACAAATCCTGTGAGCGATTAGTAGGTATTTCAGACACAAAATTTGATAAAAAGATGTTTGAATATTGGGGAAATGAGATATTTGTAAAAAAAACTAAAATTATTTTAAATAACTTATCTGAATCTGATTTACCGTGCTTTATTAAAAAGAAATATACCCAATTGGGAATAAAATCAATACTTGCTTTGCCAATAAAAGGTAATGAAATATGGGGAATTCTATCTTTATCTCAGTATAGTTATTATAGAGAATGGACTAGAGAAGAAATAAAGCTTCTTGAGGTTATTTCAGATCAAATATATCTAGCATTTTTGCAATCTGAAATGTACTCAAAAATAACAAAACAAATAGAGACCGAAAGTTTAATTAAAGCTGATAACAGTATAATAGTTAATAGAAATCTGGCGCAAAATATAGGTTTAAGCTGTGCGACTTCCTATTGCGCTATAGCAAATATGTATTATTACCTTAAAGATGAAGGGAAGATTACAGTTGATGGCTATTTTTTGAGTAATATTAATGATTTGTTAAATATTACTTTTTTATCTATTCAGGAGCAAAAAGAAGCCATACAAAAGCTTGCAGAACTCTCATTAATTCATTATAAAGAGGATAAGTCGGATAAAATTTATTTGAAAATTTCAGAAAATGATAATATTTTAAAAAAATATATTTCTAATGAAAAAATACCAAACCGGAATCAAAAAACATCTGAAAAAGAGAAAATATTCTATGAAATATCTGAACTATGCGATATTTATTCAAAGTACTATACTAAAAACAGCGTACAATGTGCAAAATATTTTATAAATAAGAATAAATTAGTTCATAATGATAAATCCTCAAAAATTACCAGACAGTATTTTGGAATTATTTGCAGGACAATGCACGATTTTATGAAATTATATTCCCTTAGTTTTAATACTATGAAATCAATAATTGATGAATGGTTTAATGCAAAGCCCAGTAAAAAGAATAAGCGAATTATTGATTTTGGATTATCAAATAAAATACTAGTTAATAGGCTTGAAAAAACTTTATTTTACAGGTTGCAAGAAGCAAAAATCCTTGCTACAGACACTTGTTCAAAACTGGACTTTTATTCAAATACTGATTTTAGTCTATATAATCAGACAAATACTGAAAATGATGAAGAATAATGTGAATTTGACCAAAAGCTTATTTTTTTATTAATAAGCTGAAATCCTTAATTGAATTTTGCTAAAATTTAATTAGTAGTTTCTAAGTCAAAAGGAGGTAGAGTTATGAGTAAAAATTCCAAATTTCTGCTTGTATTGGGATTAGGATTTATTGCTGTTTTTTTAGGCTCGTTAACTGCTTTTTTCATAGTTTTTGGACAAATAGCGAAAAATACAGATTTGTCTTATATTACAGCTGGGTCGTTTTCCAGAGATTTTTCTACAGTTAATTTACCGGATAGTGATATTTTTACAGATATAGATAGTAAAATTAACGAAATATTTAAAGAAGTACAGTCATTTTCACCAAAGATGAATTTTCAGCATAATCTAAATTTTTCAACTACACCAACTATCAAGACAGAAAATAATTCTAACGAGTATAAAATTACAGTTGATCTAAAATCATTGGGAAATGATGAAAAAAATGTAAATCTGGATATAAAAGATAATAGAATTACTATTTCAGCAAAATACGAAAATAAAAAAGACGATAAAATTTTGAATTCATCAAGTTTTTACCAGTCATTTAGCCTGTCTGAAAAGATCGATGTATCAAAAGTAAAAAAAGAAAAGCAGGGAAATAATTTGATAATAGCTATACCTAAAACTGAATATTCTCAAGTTAATCCTGAGAAAGCACCAATTAAAAACATAGATTATGATTGGGCAGGTAAGGATTTTATCTAGTGTTTTGTCCCGTAAGTTAAGGTGTTATATTTTCTCCGTCACTGTGGTGCTAACGCACATAATTAAGTCTACGATGGAATAGTTTATTACTAAAAAAGTGACTCTGTCACCTTCGCATTTTCAAGGTTCCTCCTAAAACATAACACCTTAAAAATCACCATAATTTTTGGGACGGAGTATTAGTAGGAATAATTAAGAATAGGATATCGAATCAGGAGATACAAAAATGGTCACTCTGGGATTAAATATAGATCACGTAGCAACAATAAGACAGGCAAGAGGTGGCATTGAACCTGATCCTATAGCGGCTGCCTCAATAGCTGAACTGGCAGGTGCTGATGCAATTACTGTTCACTTAAGAGAGGACAGGCGTCATATTAATGATAGAGATGTAAGGATATTAAAACAGACAATAAAAACAAGATTAAATCTTGAAATGGCTGCAACTGCTGAAATGCAAAATATTGCGCTTGAAATTCGTCCTTACAGCGTTACATTGGTCCCTGAGAAAAGACAGGAATTAACTACTGAAGGTGGCCTTGATGTTGTGGGACAAAAAGAGCATTTGCAGGAATTTATCAAGCCTCTTTTAGATAAGGGTATTATTGTGAGCCTTTTTGTTGATCCTGATTTTAAACAGGTAGAAGCAAGTGCCCAAACAGGAGCTCAATTTATAGAACTACATACAGGTCAATATGCAGAAGCTTTCAATAAGTTTGAAGAAGAGCCTGCTTTTAGAAATTTATGCAATGCAGCAAATCTGGCTGCTGAATTGGGGCTAAGAATTAATGCAGGGCATGGGTTAAATTATCAGAATACGAAAAGAATATTAACTCTAAAAAATCTGGAAGAGCTAAATATTGGACACAGCATAATTTCAAAAGCAGTATTTGTAGGACTTGATCAGGCTGTTAGAGATATGAAATATATTCTTGATAATTTTTCTAACTTGAGTAAGGAATAAGATGGATTAGACAACAATTCCCTTACTCACGTCATTCCACTTGACTTAGCCCTTTCAGGAAATATTAAGAAACATTAAGTATAATTTAAGGCAGTTTTAAAACTGCCTTTTGTTGTTGCAATTATGTCTTAGCGATGTTATGATAATGTGAAATAGAAACAGTTATCTATTTTATACATATTTTCTCACTATTGCTATCAACTTTTTTAAAAAGCGTGTTTTTAAGCTAAATAGAGATCGTGCTAGACAATTATATCTTAGGAGTTAATTTAGATGACAAATATTGATGGGGTTAGAGGTGGCTCATTTAGCCACGATAAGTCAAAGAAACAAGAAATTAAGGAAACTAAACAGCAAATAAATGAAGATATTCAGAAGGATACTGATTTAAGAAACGACCCTACACAGGTTTATGGTCGTTCTCAGGTTAAATCAACCAAAAGAATTGATTCAAAAGCTTTTGATCCAAAAATGGTTGAAAATATCAAAGGGGATTTAGAATTATTAATGAAAAATCCTAAATTAGTGGTTGGATCAGATAAAGTATTTAATAACCGTTATAGACCTGATGAAAATTATCCTGAATCAGTAGCTGCTCAGGCGGCATTTGTCCAAGAGTTTGCTAACAAGGATAATGAAAAAACTCATTAAGAATTTTTTATTAAAACAAGACATTTTAAAAGAGATTCAAGTTTAAACTTGAATCTCTTTTAATTAATATTATTTAGCTGGAGCTTGCTGGAAGTATGTTAGCATTTGTTGCAGCATACCCATCATTGATCCCAGATCCATTCCACCTGTAGCTGTTCCCTGTGGAGCTACCATTTGAGCTTGTTGTGGGTAATATTGTTGTTGTGGATAATACCCTGGAGCCTGTGCGGCATAAGGGTTATTATATGCAGTTTGTTGATTAGGGAACATACCGCCATTTATCATGCCTATAAATTGATCAACTTGACCATATGTGTTAGTTAATAATTGATTATTATCTAAAGATATTGGAGTATTTATCTGTCCAAGGTTAAATATATTTGAAGTTGGATTGCCGAATGTTGCTGTAGCATCACCTCTATATGCAAGCCCTGAATTAAAAGCAGTCATTCCGCTGTTAAAGGTAGGTGCTGCTGCGTATGAAGGCATTGCGGTATTATAAGCTGGTGCTGCATATGAGGTAGGCATTCCACCGCCAAAGCTGCCTGCGCCGAATCCCATAAAGTTAAGAAAACCGTCTGATCCGATGCCTAATTGACTAAACATATTATTAAATCCAGTGACTTGAGGTGCTGGTTGCACTGGTTGATATGCTGGCGCTTGATATGTTGGAGTTGGTGCAACTTGATGTACTGGAGCTGGTTCTTTAATTGTTTCGGTTACAACAGTTTTTGCGGTTGTTTCAGTTGGTTTAATCTCTGCAGTAATTTTTCCGGTAATAATTTTATCTTCAGTTTCATTTACAATAGTTTTAGTGATTATTTCAGTTGGTTTAGATTCAGCAGGAATGTCTGCTACAGGTTTAGTTTCTACTGGCTTAGTTTCTGCAGCTTTTTCAACAGTAGTTGCATTCTCTGTTTCGCTTACATCAGCCTTTGCAACTGTCTCAGCTGGTTTATCTTCTATTACTATAGTTTCTACAGATGTTGTTTCAAATGGATTGGATTCTGCCGGAGTAGCTACGATAGACTTAGCCTCTGTTGTAGTTTCAGCAGGTTTATCTTCTGTTTCGCTTACATCAGCCTTTGCAACTGTTTCAGCTGGCTTAACTTCTGCTACTGTAGTTTCTATTAGTTTAGCTTCTACAGTTTTAGGTTCTGCTGCAATGGTTTCTACAGCTTTAGGCTCTACAGATGCCGTTTCGGCTGGCTTAATTTCAGTAGTAGATTTATCTTTTACTCTATGATGATGCTCGTGCTCGTGATCTTCATGTCTAGCTTTATTAAATATGCTGCCTTTTTCATCAGTGCTGCTTTTCTTGTCGATATGCTTGTGTTGGTGATTGTGTTTGCAGTGCACATTTACTTTATCTGTTTTTACACCATTCACACTCATGTTAATTACCCCTTAAAAATTAATAATTTATTCACCTATTAATATAAAAACAGATACATTTATAAAATTTACATTTTTTCTCTATTTTTTATTTACTAAGTATATATACTTAACATATTGTTTATTAGTTATAAGGCTCTTTCTCACTATTACGCCTATTTTTCAATAATTATTCATTTATTAAGTTTGTTTACAATAGTAATTCCGATCTTTATATCTCAATGCAGAATAGAGTTTTAATTGTGAACTAAAAAATTCATGGCTAAT
>AMFJ01019711.1_pt1 | contig 19057 bp, 16 predicted proteins | sample 427208 | NCBI WGS metagenome assembly AMFJ01 (sample SAMN02954298, study PRJNA114691) | groundwater metagenome | biome: aquatic; feature: subsurface aquifer; material: sediment; isolation source: subsurface aquifer sediment | place: USA: Rifle, CO | collected 2008-08 | reverse complement strand
AATCAGCATTTGCAGCTTTTTCTCTCACACAAAAAAGACTGTTACAGCAATACGGCGAATTGATCATCGTTGAAATTCCAACCATTGAAAAAATTGGTGGTGGAAGTGCGCGCTGTATGATGGCAGAAGTATTTCATCGTCATTCTTAAAAAATCTATGTTATTCAATTAGATTCCTCTTAATAATTCAAGTATTTTCTTCAGTTAAAATAGAGTTATAAAAATAACAAGAGGAGTGATGATGATGAGACGCACGGATTCGCGTGTTGTTTTGGCCGTACTCATTTTTATTTCGATGAATATTACTGCTTGTGCCACCTATCAAGCACAGTCACCAAAAACAATGGCGAGTGCTAGTAGTCAAGCATCTCTATATCAGCCTCCAAAGGTAGAAAAACCGCAGCCTAATTATGCTTCTCGCGTTCCACAATCCATTAATTCACACGGGCAGAAAGTAATTGTGGTGGATCCGCGCGCGCATGTATGGGCGGCTTACGGCCCAGATGGAAATTTAATACGAGCAGGACTTGCAACTGCTGGTGCAAAATATTGTCCTGATATTAAGCGAGCTTGTAAAACACGTGCGGGCACATTTCGTGTTAATTCTCTTGGCAGCAAAAGTTGTAAATCGTCAATATATCCATTGCCGAAAGGCGGTGCACCAATGCCGTATTGCATGTTTTTTAATGGTAATCAAGGATTGCATGGTTCTCATTATCATGCCGTCATTGAAGGAAATGTGAGCCATGGCTGCGTAAGAATGCGCATTCAAGATGCAGAATGGCTGCGATTTAATTTTGCACGTGTTGGTACGAAGGTGATTGTGAAATCATATTAAAAAATGACGACCTTCGTTGCTGCGCGCAGCTCAAGACAAATTATTAGAAGGCAAGAATTAATACTGATTATTCATATTGGGGTCTTTCATCACATCATCATCAACAGTGCGCATGTCAAATGTTTCTGGATCAGGTTTAGGCTCATAAGTTCCACGCAAGCTCGTTGGTTTGCCTGAAAATTTAACGAAAGCATGACGATAATGATGTCTGGAAGAAGAATAAGTAGATGGTGGTACCCAATTGCTATTGCAAGCTCCACATGGTGGAGAATAAATGTAATATACATTAATTTCACAAGTGCTACGTTTTTTATGATGAGCTACCACGCGTTTTTTCGCATGATAAACATGTTTAGGTTTGGGATGTTTGCGCAGATCAATATAAACAACATTATCTAATAGTTGCTCAGGATATTCTAAATAATATTCCGCCTGAGCATTTTGCATAATAAAGCAAGAAAGAATAATGAAAACTCCTGTTGTGTATTTCATCACATCCTCGTTATTTTTCTTTATTTTGATTTAAATTATATCATTTTAAATATTGGAAAATTAAAATGGGGGCTATTCCTTTTTTGATAGACATGTTATATGTTACTGATTAAATAAAGATAAAAATAATTGAAAAAAATTAATTGCGAGGCGGTTTTTTATGTTGCCATCAAGAGAAGAAAATCAAAATCTAGAAAAAAATCAGTCACCTAATGAATTTGCTAAGAATCGCGCTGTTATTGGTAATTTTTTTGAAACTTATGGGCTTCGCCAATCTATAAATGAATTCTTTCAAGTGCAACGCAAATTTCATGCACAAATGAATGTGCTTATTGAGGCATTTTCATCTATTCAAACAAAACTAGATGATCCAGCTCAGCGACGATTGTTGAATGAATTGCTGCAGCCTTATCGTGGTATTTTAAATAACCCCTTTAAAGAACGTCAATCAGGTGATATTGCGCAAGATATCGCGCACATTTTAAGTGTCGTGAATTGTCAGAATAAACAATTTAAAGAATTATTAAATTCATTATTACAATGCGCATCAAACCAAACAGAATTTCATGATTTGTTGAATGATTTTAGAAAAAATGAGACTTATGTCAGTCATCTAAAAACAAAAATGCAATCTCAAAGCTGGTTAAATGTTCAAGGAAGTATTGATACACCATTTCAAAATGTTTTGCGATATGAATTGTTATTAAAAAATATTACGCATGAATTAAAAAAATCAAATTGCTCGCAATTTCAAGAAATATTAGATAATGTGATGGATAAAATTGCTGAATTAATTCCTGAATTAAAACATATCAATGATAATCGTGATATGATTACTATGCTCAATCGAGCAGGCCGTGTTGTTGGCGATTTGTTAGAGAATGAAACACGTGGTTACTATTCATCAAAATCTGAAAAAACTTTTCCAGATAATAAAGAGATGCTTGAAGAAGTAATGCGTTATATTATTAATAGTAAATGTCAAATCGCAAAAGCCGAAGATGGTAATTTTGATATTTTGCAAGGATTATTAGATATTTTAAAAATAGTTAAGCAGCATTATCAATTTCTTGAAGAAGAACGCTACAAAAATTCATCCACGTTTTCTACAGCAACGCAATATGCAGCTTCACGGCTGTATTATACTTGGGAAATGCTTTCAGAAAATGTGTTTGGCACAGAAAAAGAAAATTTTAAAACGCCATTAGAAAAGATGGATGTATTGATTGAAGAATTAAAATGCATGATAGAGCAAGCGAACGTTTTGCATGAAATGCATGTTAAAACAAAACGCCAATGACAATGACGCCCATCAGTTATTATTTAAAAAAATGTCATGAGGGATTATTAACGCAAGATCAGCAACAGCTTGATGTGCTTTCGCATCTGCAAAAAATTTATTATGAATTATTGCGCGAGCAAAAAAAACGTACTGGTTTGCAACGCCATTTTCGCAGCTTAAAATTAATGAAAGGATTATATCTTTGGGGCGGCATTGGGATAGGTAAAACCTCTTTAATGGATTGTTTTTACGAGTGCATACCTTTTAAAGAAAAAAGGCGCATGCATTTTCATGAATTTATGCGTTGGATTCATGCTGAATTAAAAAAATATCAAGGTGAAAAAAATCCAATTAATAAAATTGCAGATAATATTGCTAAAAAAACATTGTTATTATGTTTTGATGAACTCATCGTGAATGATATTACGGATGCAATGTTATTAGCGCGCTTGTTTGATGCTTTATTTTCTGCAGGAGTTTGTTTGGTAACCACATCCAATACCCATCCGGATGATTTATATTACAGAGGATTACAACGCCCCTTATTTCTTCCCGCAATTGAATTATTAAAACGTCATACTGATGTTACTCATTTAATGAGTCAAACTGATTATCGATTACGCCATTTTCAACAAGCAGGTGTATTTTATACACCGGATGATGAATCTGCAGATGCGAAAATGGAGGCAGCATTTTTAGTGTTAGCTGGACATCTGCCGATTAATCACGATTCCCTCAAAATTAATGATCGTGAAATAGTAGTAAAAAAATCAACTGATGACATTGTTTGGTTTGATTTTGAAGTAATTTGCCATCCACCGCGCAGTCAACATGATTATCTTGCTCTTGCGCATCAATATAAAATGATCTTTATTAGTCATATTCCTGAAATTTCTTTTTGCTCAAAAGATGTTGCTGCGTTATTTATTCGATTAATCGATGTATTTTATGATACAAAAGTAAAATTAATTATTTCATCTGCTGTACCGATTGAACAAATATACATAGAAGGCATCTTTAAAAAAGATTTTGCACGTACTTGTTCACGGCTAATCGAAATGCAATCATTATCTTATTTTGAAGCAACTAATTGAACAATATCTTCTATCCCATTCATCTCATTAAAAAAAATCTCTTAATAATTACCCAAATCAATCGTTTAAAATAATCATATAACAATGAAAATAAAATACAGGGAGTGGTGCCATGAACAGGATACCAGTACGCGTGCTGATATTAACGTTTGGGGCATTTTCGTTTTTATTAAGTTCCTGCGCAAGTCAATTTGGTGATAACGATTCTTATAATCAAACTGCATCGAATGATCAGCTACCTCCTTATCAAAGAGTTCATGATTATACCAATTATGCAGAACGCCTTCCGCAACAAATAGATACAAACGGAAAAAAAGTAGTAGTCATCGATCCTAGTGCGCATGCATGGGGAGCCTATGATAGCGATGGAAATTTAATTCGCGCGGGAATTGCAACAGCAGGCGGAGATTGGTGCGAAGATACTGGCAGACCATGTCGTACCAGCGTTGGTAAATTTAAGATTAGATCTTTAGGTGGGTCTGAATGTTTTTCTTCAAAATATCCTTTACCTGATGGTGGTGGTTTGATGCCTTATTGCATGTTTTTTAATGGCGATCAAGCATTGCATGGCTCACCGGATCTCGCAGTAGTTGAGGATAATATCAGTCATGGTTGTGTGCGTATGCGCATACCGGATGCTGAATGGCTAAGATTTAATTTTGCGCAGATTGGTACACCGGTAATTGTGAAATCATATTAGCTTAATGAACTTGACCAAGGTTGAGCGAAGTGATAAACATCATCTTTATCCAGTGTTTCATGGCATCTCATCCGTCTTAAAAGAAAACATGGTGAAAAGAAGCGACTTGCAAAGTTAGATCTTCATGTAGAATAAATTACTACAGAGGTAGGGAAGCTGATGCGAAGCAATAATAAAACAATATTAAATGATGTTGCAGAAAAAATAACTTCATATGTTGAATCAGCTAAAACATATTTTTATTCTGCTGCTACCAATATGTCACAAAAAAATGAATTGCCTCAGTCAGAACAAAAAGCGATTAAACCAATTCCTACGCCATTTACACAAGCAGCATTATCGACAAAAAATACCACAGCAAATTTAACGACTGAGCTAGCCGCAAAACCAAAGAAAAAACCGCGTGATCGAACAGATTATGCCGACAATGTAACCGCCAGTTTAATGCTGATGATTAAAACCAAATCGCTAGACACCAACATGTTATATTCTATTGCGGCTAATTTGGCTGGATATGTATCGGATACGGTTAAATCTAAGTTAGGTTTGACAGTTGCTGTTGCTAGCGCAGAAATGAAAGCTAGTGAGATAGTTGAAATAAATAAAAAAATTGAAGAATTGCAATTAAAATTAACAAATTTATTTGATGAAAAAAGACAGTTAGATGCTGCAATAGAAAAAGAATCATTATTAGATAAAAAAGGCCAATTATTGCTGCATAAAAAGCAAGTGGATATAGTGACTGATGCGAATGATTTAGTGAACACTATATTTGAATTATTCATTATTAAACATCAAAAATTGATTGAAAATATTGACTTGTTAAATGAAGAATTAAAACTAAAAAAACAAAGTCTTAATGAACTTCAGCGCAAAATTAGTATTGAGAAAAATTCAACTAATAAATTAATAGATGAAAAAAAATCGATAGAAAAAATAATCGATAATTTATGTGTAATGCGGAAAAAAATATTTCAACAGACAGATCAAATTGTTAATCAACAACATGAACTAATAGAAAGTTTAATAGAAGTATTGTCAACAGATAAAAAGAAAATTGAGAAAATTTTTGCTGAACAAAAAAAATTACAACAAAAATTTGATCCAAATTTAGAAGAACGATGTGATCATCTAATTAATAAAATTGATGATTTGTTGGTAAAAAAAATTGATTTAACGGCTGATTTAATTAAAGAACACGCAGCAAGACGCGTCGATTTATTTTTCTTGCTAATGTGTGCGGTATATAAGAAAAATTTGATTATTAAAAAAGGCGAAACAGTCAAGCAACATGGCAAAGGTAGTGAAGCGCGCGGAACGCATGCTTGTCATGATTCATTGTTTCCTAATTTGCTTATTTTCAAAGAAGTAGATGAAAATGATACTAATAAAGTATCAACAGAAAATATTGAACCAACAAGCGGATATTTAAACTGGCTTCCATCTTTTATTATTTCTGCGGATAAAACCACATCACAATCTTCAATCAATAAAACTAAAAAGAAACTTGTTCCTGCACCTATATTAGAAGGAACTTATCTCGAAGATGTGTTAAATATAACTGCCGAGTTGTCGAGCATAATTAACGATTTTGACGGCCATCTTGAGGGACGATTTCAATATACAATTGATGTGAACGAATGTATCAAAATATTAAATCAAGTTTCAAAGGCGGAAAAAATTTCATTAGATCCTGATAAACCAGATATGAAAGTTGAAATGGACCCCGTGATTGGTTTGAATATGTTTTTTAAAACCATGAATTCGTTTTTCAATCATATTGAACGTGAATATCAAATTCGTCCACAATATTTTGATGTTAATAAAGTGCCTTATTTAAAAGCATTTAATCGTGTGGCGAAATATGAACGTATGGGGACATTTTCTGCCGCAAAAAATGATCTGACAGTTGATGAGCAATATCTCTATGCTCAATTAATGCTATATAAAATTACCACACTCGAAAGTATTCAATTAAAATTATCTTCACAGCCATATCAAGCTTATTGTTTAAAAATTCAAGATGAAATTTTAAAATCAAAATCGTTGCCTGTTAAGTCGCTACGTAAAAAATAATATTATTTTATGGATTATTACGATGAAAATATTAATTGCAGGTGGAACGGGGTTTGTTGGCCGATATTTAATTCCAGCATTATTACAAGCACAGCATTCAATTATCGTGCTTGGACGTGATAAAAATAAAATAGCTAACATTTTTCATCAAACCGTTGTTGCTGCATCATGGGATGAATTAAATACCATTAATCCAAATGAGGTAGATGCTGTGATTAATCTGGTAGGAGAAAATATTGGTGATCATCGTTGGACGGAGACGATTAAAAATAAAATTATACAAAGTCGAGTTGACTCAACAACACGTTTAGTAAAATGGTGCGCTAGTGCTAATAAAAAACCTCATTTATATAATACCAGTGCAGTAGGAATTTATGGGTTGCAACCAATTAATAATACATTACCACCTGCATTTTCCGAAGAAGCTGACATTCCATTTGGTCACCCAGCCGATTTTTTAAGTGAAGTTGGTCAAACTTGGGAATGGGCAGCTCATTCAGCTGATGAAGTTCAGGTACCTGTGACTATCATGCGTTTTGGTGTGGTATTAAAACGCAATGAAGCGGTGCTAAAAAAGCTATCAATGAGTTTTTATATTGGGCTGGGAGGTCGAGTAGGCTCAGGTAAACAAGCGTTTACGTGGATTCATATTGATGATTTGGTGCGTGCCATATTATTTTTGCTCGATCATCCGGATATCGTGGGACCAGTGAATTTATGTGCGCCAGAATGTGTGTCACAAATGGATTTTGCTAAGACATTAGCTCATGTGATGCATAGACCTTGTATTTTCTCCACGCCAGCTTGGTTGCTAAAATTATTATTTGGTCAGATGGCTGATGAATTATTATTAAACGGCCAGTGTGCTTATTCGAAGAGATTGCTAGCATCTGGGTTTACCTTTTTGTATCCTAGCTTAAAATCTGCCTTACAACACGAATGGCGCTAATCTGACCAAAATAGGGTTTTAATATGACAATGGCAAAAAAATTAGTGGGTTTAATAATGGGCTCGCAGAGCGACTGGGAGACATTAATTCACACAGCTAATGTGCTTGATCAATTAGGCATTCATTACGAAGTGGAAATAGTGTCGGCTCATCGTACGCCAGATAAATTATTTTCCTATGCAGAAGGCGCTAAATCGCGCGATTTAGAAGTGCTAATTGCAGGTGCAGGCGGTGCAGCTCATTTGCCGGGGATGCTAGCAGCTAAAACCATTTTGCCTGTATTAGGCGTACCAATACAATCGAAAACATTTAATGGCTTAGACTCATTGCTATCTATTGTACAAATGCCCGCAGGCATTCCGGTTGGTACACTTGCGGTGGGAAAAGCGGGTGCAATCAATGCTGCGTTATTTGCAGCAGCAATTCTTGCTAATAAATATCCAGCGATTGCAGCAGCATTAGAAAAATTCCGTGATGAACAAACACAAAAAATTCTTGATAAATCTGATCCAAGAGAATAACAAAATATGATAATCGGTATATTAGGCGGTGGTCAGCTCGCGCGTATGTTGGCGCTTGCGGGATATCCGTTAGGGTTAACAATACTTTGTATTGATCAAGCAATAGATGCGTGTGCAAGAGAGGTGACTGAAGTCATTCATGCTTCATTGAATGATGATGCCGCAGTGAATCATTTTTTAAATCAAGTTGATTGCGTGACAATTGAAACAGAAAATTTGCCATATGAATTAGTAGAAAAAATTGCTGATAAATGTCAGATGTTACCTAATCTTGATGCTTTGCGTGTAACACAAGATCGTTTGTTTGAAAAAGAATTATTTTCTGAGTTAACTATACCAACAGCACAATATGTGAAAATCGATTCATGGGATGACTTAGTAGCAGGCGCAACACAATTACAATTTCCTGTTTTGCTAAAAACACGTCGTAGCGGCTATGATGGTAAGGGGCAGGTGGTTATACATAATTTAATACAAGCCAAATCTGCTTGGGATCTGTTTGGTGGTTCTGCACTCATTTTAGAAAAATTTATTCCTTTTGAATTTGAAGTATCGATTATTGCTGTACGAAATCTAGCAGGTGAAATGCGATTTTATTCCTTAGTATTAAACAAACATGAGAAAGGAATTTTGCGAATATCACGTGCACCATTTGAAAATGAACTATTACAAAAACAAGCAGAAGAATATGCAAAAAAAGTTTTTATCAAATTAAATTATGTAGGCGTGATGGCAATTGAGTTTTTTTACGCAGATGAAAAATTAATTGGTAATGAAATAGCGCCACGAGTGCATAACACAGGCCACTGGACAATTGAAGGCGCTGAAACTAGCCAGTTTGAAAATCATTTACGAGCAATCACTGGGTTGCCACTTGGTTCAACTAAACCAAGAGGCTTCAGTATAATGATAAATTGTATTGGGCGTGAGCCGGATAGCAAAGAAATATTGGCTATTCCTGGATTGCATTTACATTCTTATGGGAAAAAGGCAATGCCGCAGCGTAAATTAGGCCATGTGACGATAACAGCGAACTATCAAGAAGAGCTAGAAGAACGATACCAAGCATTTAAAAAAATGTGTTATCATTTTATTTAATTTCAGCATTCATACTAAAAATCGAGGTGATGGATGTTAAGTCATTTCAAGGAAATATCAACTCAAACTGACTTTAACCGACAGACAAACTTATTCAATGATATACATGAAAATTATCAATACAAAATTGATAATATCAATCAATTCGTTAATTTTCTTGAACACTTACCGCTTAAATATGGGTTTGATATCTGTCCTACACTCGATAAAGTTAATATTGACATAATAAAATCAATTGCAAATTCGCTTACGAACATATCTGATTATATTGAAGAAGCTGATGGTCAAGTTATCCGTGAAGCAATTGGGATTCAAAAAAATAGAGAAGAACAGAAAGTCCAAAATAAAACTAATGAAAAAGTTAACATGGATGAGCTGAAAAAATTAGTAGAAGCTGAAAAAATAAAAAACAGGAAGCTCGCTTATGATGCAGCAATTAAAGAATTGAACGAAGATGGATTTGCACAAGCGAGAGCAAATGCAAGTTCAGATAAAAAAGCACTTGATGAAATATCTCAAATTGAAAATGAATGGCGAATCAGAAAATATTATGCTGCTTGTTCTTCGCCTTTGTTAATTAAAGTAAGAGATAATTTGGCAAGATTATCTGAGTATTTAATGATAATGAAAAACGATTGTTCCTTATTATCTTTAGCTAAACATAAGGACAAAAAAAGTTTATTGAACAACATTGCTGAATTAAGTATTGAATTAGATAGATTCATTCAAGAAGAAAAATTAAAACTAGCAGCAGCTATGCTAGAACGTTTAAATGTAGCAGAAAAAAGCGTTGTAATAGTTCACTCAGATACAAACGATGATGTTGTTGCTGATACTATTTCACAGTTATATAAACATGGCAAAGCCTATGGTTTAAGAGATGAGTTTTTGAAGCGGTTTAAGATAAAATGTCCCGAACGTCATTCCATGAATAAGCAATTACAAATGGAATTTCGCGAGTATATTTACGCAGCCTATAGCGAATCATTATTCAACAATTTTAATAACCAAAAGCAATTTTTAAAAAAAATTTATGCTATCGAAAGTGAAGGTTATGCGCAAACTAAAACGATTATTATGATGGCATGCGGCGAACTCCCAAGCTCACTTATATTTCAAGAAGCTGAAAAAATTTTAGATCAATCTCTTAAGGAATGTTTTATAGGATTGACATCAAGTATGATGCAGCGTAATGCAACCGTTCCTTTGTATAACATGGTGCCAGTTGAAATATTAATTAAAAATTCATTTAAACTAAGTGAACTTATTAAAGTTGAAACGGAAAATATTATTAGTAATATGAATTTTAATACTCCATCAAAGAGAGATAATTCACGTCAATTATTAATGGATGAAATCATCAATAAAGTAAAACGAAGTTTAGTAACAAAAAATATTAATCAACAAGATTATCCACAATTGATAAGCAAAATTATTGAAGATAATCGCCAATTCATCACCACTAGAACAGATTTAATTGAATTTTTAAAAGATGAAGTTAGTCGATTAAATACAAAAGATTGGTTTATTCATTCTTTATTTATGTCTCAAGAAAAAACACAACAAAAAATTGCCGACCTAAATTCAGCTATTTCAGAAGTTACTAAAATTAATTCCATGCAGGCTTTAGTACAAAAAGCAAAGAATTTAAAGTCATCTGGTGCAATTATCATTAAACGTGGTTTCTTTTCACTATCAGAAAGTGATACAAGCAAACATTATAGAGATTTTTTATTATCCCATCCTAAACTTATTATTTAGCAAAAAAATATATCAGCTAGTTTATCAATATCATTTCGACTATGTTGAATACCAAATCCGAGGCGAATATTGCCTTCGCGCTGGTCAAAGTAAATTCGTTTTTTGTCCGCAATCGCTAATAATGATGATGTATTTAATTCAGATGATTTTAATACAACTGCATTCGAAGAAAAATTTGGAAAATGTTTACGTCGTACGTGATCGACCGCATTAATATTTTTTGATTTTAATAATGAAAAAAAGTATTGATGTAACGACTGAACATATTGATACATTGAAGAAATAGTTTGCTTATTTCTTGTAATGGCATCCCAAGTATTAATAAACAATTCAAGCGCAAATACATTTGCTGGTGTGCCGCCAAACCATTGCCAACGATCATCATAAAGCAAACATTGATGATCATCTGTGGTTTTTCCAGATGACATTCCAGATAAGTAAGCACACCAACCAGATAATTTTGGATGATAAAGAATACCATCGTTTGACGGGTATATTAAAAATCCAAGTCCAGATGTACTACGTGCATGTTTTATTCCTGATCCAATCACATAGACATTTTTGCGATTTTTTAAAATTTTCCCCCATGCAATAGAGACGTTACAAACACTTTGTACTGCATCAATAATGACAGGAACATCATGAGGGATATTATCTAATATTTGTATAATTTCAATATCTGTCATGCTAACTTGTGTGTTAGACATAACTTGTGAAAACATAACAAATGCTAATTTATCATTAATATGCTTTTTAAATGCTTGAGATAGATCTAAGTCATTTTCATCAATCATTGCATGTGCAATTTTTAATTGATTTTGTTTTGCAAACGACGCTAATGTCCTGTTGGCTGCTAGGAATTCTTGATTAGTTGTTAGTATAACGTTTTTATTATTTATGGAAACTGCACTTAATAAGCGTTCAAGAATGGCAGTCGCATTGGCATCAACTGAAACAAAAAATGAATCATCATTTGGGATTTCTAATACGTTGAATAAAATATCTTGGAATTGGTTGATACGTGAGCTGAAAAATGTTTCCCAATAATTATTTTGCTGCTCGATTAGTCGATGAACAGTTTTAGCTGATGATTCGTTAAAAAATACCAGTGGTGTACCAAAACTATGCATACCAAAAAAAATACCATTTATATGTAAATTAACATCAAACCAGCTTGCATAAGGTGATTCATGCGCATCATTTGGTTCAACAGGTCTTAGGTCAAAATTATCAAGTATTGATGTTTGTTCAGATGGAGGTAATTGATACGGAGATAAGATGGTAACACGATCTTTAACATGCGCAAGAATAGTATTCCCAATTATTTTTTCTTCATTATTAATTTTTACTAATGAAGCATCTGGTGATTGTGCATAATAACTTCCTACTTCACCAACAACCTGCAACAGCGAATTTTGTTTTGATAAAGGTGAAATAGCAAATGAAATTAATTTTTCAACTGGCAAACCTTGAGAGCCTTTTATCATGCCAATTGTGTTAGCTGTTAGTGTAAAATGACGTAACCAAAAATCTGATGCCGCAGCTTGTGTTTCACGAATGGATGATAATAATTGATTGAGTGATGGGTCATGAGAGTTTTTATTTAATGCAAGCATGAGAGCAGATTTTTCTTGTAATATTTCAGGAAGTCGCAAATGTAGACATGTCATCAAATTTTTTAAATGACGCAATTGCTTAGAGTCACCACCAGATGTTCCCAACAATGATTGACGATATTCAGCATAGCTGCCCGTATCCATTTTGCTGAGTAGCATAATATGTTTTGCTGCTACTTCCCACCATTGCTGAATAAATGAAAGTGTTAATCGAATCTTATTTAAGTTATTTTTTTTATCTAATTTCACTTTTTCATTGATAACTATCAAATGACTAATTTCGTGAGATAATTGTTCGACAATATCAATTATCACATTCATCGCAACTTCTATCATTTGATGAATACCACGAAAAAATGGCTCAATATGTGCATATTTTTTTTTAGCCGGATCTAATTCTTGATCGTTAGTTATCGTTAATATTAATTGTTTATCAACTAATTTATTTTGTAATGATTTCCAATTGTATGTTGAATTTGACGTTGAAAAAACCATGGATGCATGTTGCTTGTTCCAAAACTGCTGTTGTTTATTAAGTGCTATTTTTTCTTCTAAAATAGTTTGACAATAAAATTTAGGGATTTTTAAATTTACAATCTTACTTGGGTTGTTTTGAATAAGGTATAAATGAAATACATGATGCCAATCATGTAATATCTCTCTGAACGATCGCATCCAGTCTATTTTTTTATAGGTATCGACTTGTTTAGGTTGAGTAGGATGATTAAATGAATCCCATACAGAGGTGCTAAAATGATCTAAATAGCCTAAGATGCGTACGATCTTTATGATATTTTTTGATAGTTGATAGTCATGACTTAAAAGATTTAAATCTTGATCTAACGCTTGGCATATTTCATCTACATATGCCCATCGCTGATAAAAATTTGGTGCAGTATGATAATGCTCCATAAATGCTTATACCCTTATCCATAAAATAGGGGATTATTTTAACGATTACCTGATAAAAATGTAATAGATAATGTAGCAAGACTTAATTATATAACTGCAATGCGGTATGATACTGCTTTGAAACTAGGGAGAGAATTAATGAAAAAACTAATAGCAGGGATGTTAACAGCATATTCAATTTTATTGATTGGTAAGCCAGTGCTCGGTTGTACTGATTTTCGTTTAACTGCGCAAGATGGAACAACTTTAATTGCAAGGTCAATGGAATTTTCTATTGATATGCAATCTAATTTACGAACTTCGACGCAAAATAGATTATTTACCCAAGTTACACCTGATGGAAAATCAGGCATCAGTTGGAAAGCAAAATATGGGTATGTATTTTTAGATGCGTTTCAGCATGATTTTGCAATCGATGGGATGAATGAACAAGGTTTGTCGATAGAAGGTCTTTATTTACCTGGCGAAACACAATATCAAACCATTCCAACCGGTCACGAAAATCAAGGATTATTTTATCTAAATTTTGGTGATTGGGTGTTAGGTAATTTTAAAACAGTTGATGAAGTACGTCATGCTTTACCTAATGTGTTTGTATTTAGTCAAACTGTTCCAGGCATGGGAGATATGGTATTTCCGCTGCATTTTGCAATATACGATGCAACAGGAAAAGGAATTATTGTTGAATTTGTTGGCGGTAAGCAGCATGTTTATGATAATGAAGTCGGTGTATTAACTAATTCGCCTACTTACGATTGGCAAGTAACTAACTTACGTAATTATGTCAATTTGTCACCTTATACGCCTAGCCCAGTTGTTATTGGTAAACTAGTGTTTGCTTCGACTGGTCAAGGCTCAGGGATGAAAGGTCTTCCAGGCGACATTAGTCCTCCATCGCGATTTGTTAAAATGGCAACAATGAAAGCAACTGCTTATCAAGCCAAAACCGCGAATGAGGCATTAAATGTTGCGCAGCATTTAATTAATAATGTAGATATTCCTGCAGGATTTGTGCGTGCAATGCATGATGGAAAAGAAAACGTTGAAACCACGCAATGGACAATTTTCAAAGATTTAACGAATAAGATTTTTTATTATCGTACCTATGGTGATACTACTTTACATGCTGTTTCACTTTCAAAACTTAATTTTTCTGAAAAATCAGCGCGTTTAAAAATGCCGATTGCTGATGCTCAGTATATTTTGGATATGACTGATCGATTTCAACAAACAAAAGCAAGCTAATATAATCCCTCTCCTCCAATTTTGGAGGAGAGGATGTGGGAGAGGAGACGAATGCAAACCATCACACAAAACATCATTAATATTTTTGGAGAAAAAGGTAAAAATTGGTTGGAAAATCTGCCTCAATTAGTTGACACACTAAAGAATCATTGGAGTTTACGTCATCTGATACCAGTCAATAACATGACTTATAATTATGTCGCAAAGGCAATAGATAAAAATAATATTCCTGTCATTTTAAAAATTAGTTGTGATGAAAAATCTTTTGAGGAAGAAAAAGTAGCATTAAATTATTTTTCAGGCACTTGTGTTAAGTTGATTGATTATCATGAGCAATATTATGCATTGTTATTGCAACAAGCGGTGCCAGGCGAGACACTTAAAATATTTTATCCGCAACAAGAAGAATTTGTCATGGATTGCTATGTGAATGTAATGAAACAGTTGCATCATCATTCATTACCAAAACAACATTCTTATCGCCATATTCGTGATTGGCTAATGGCAATCGATCGTGTATCTAGCGACAACATTCCTCATCATTTATTGCAAAAAGCTACGCAATTTAAAAATAAATTACTGGCATCCCTGTCGAAAGAAATTTTTTTACATGGTGATTTACATCACGATAATATTTTAAAACATCAAGATAGTTGGCTCGCGATTGATCCTAAAGGAGTGGTGGGCGAAGCTGAATTTGAAATAGCGGCGTTTGATTTTATGTATATTGATGAATTGGCGAATGCAAATAATGTCAAAAATATCTTTGAAAAAAGAGTTGATCTTCTTGCTCATAAAGCAAATCTTAACGCACAACGAATTAAAGATTGGGTATTTGTCCGTCTTATTCTAATGGCTGCATGGTCTATTGAAGATGGTGGAGAGCCAAGCTGGGCGATTCAGTTGGCTCATCTATTCGCTGATTAAATATTATTCACAGCAGATTTTTCATGCGTTTGTTTTGTGGATAGTGAAAGCATCTGAACCCCACATAAGTAATTAATTTAATTCAAATTGGATCAATAAATATACGAAAATTGCTTTTAGTGCAAAAATAAGCTATTTTTGCACAAATATTAACACACAATACGAGAATACAAGAATGGCCTTATCATCCGCACAAGTTGGCTTTATTGCTAATGCGATTGCTGACTTTATTACATTTAGCTCTAACGAACAAACGCTGAAATGGCAAGTAAATCAATTAACATTTGCTTTACAAAATTTTGTCCATAAAACGCATACATTTTTTGGGTTGAGAAATATGTTTTTGCATCCTGAAACAATATTGTATCGTCTCGAAGATTTTGGTGATAGTACAATTACGATTAGTGATGTACAAGTTGGTATATTGCAACAACTAACTGATTTTATCAGAGAATCAGCAAAGCAGTGTGGAACATCGTTAGAGAACTTAGGTTGGAATTTGGAGCAAATGAAGTTAGTCACTCGATTAACCAATTCAACTAATAAATTTGTTAGTGAGAAAAGTCATTTTGATGAGGGACAGCATCCTCAATTAGTTGATGTTCCGAATGGTAAGGTATATGAAATTCAGCGCATACTGACAAAAGAAGACACACGCGGTACAAGCATACATATGGGTATGGGCGTCGAAGCTTATTATTACGCTGATATTAATATTATTGTTAAATTGCCTTCTGGCACATCAAAAAAAAATATAAAATTATTCATTGATGATGATCTTAAATATCTCGAAAAAGAGATGTATCAGGCGGCAGATCATTTTACAGCCGAACTTATTTTGACAAACATGGTTAAAAGCAAGCTATTATCTGAAAAAGAAAAAAAACAATTATTAAATCACCCTGCTGCAACAGCATTTTTTAGCTTTTATTTTTATCAATCAATGTTTGCTAACAAGAAAATATCAGTTAAAAAATTATTAGAATTGCCTAATTCAGCAATAGAAAATATCAATGATTCGTTATGTATGAGCTTAGTAAAAGATAAGATTTGCAAGTTTGATCAAATCGTTTATATATCACCATTAGCAAAAAAAATCTGTCAGCATCATTTATATTTCACACAGTTAAAAAATAAAAATATAAAATTTAATTCCTTATTATCGATTAATGAAGATCAATACCGAATATTAGTGCTTCCGCTTATTTCACAATTAATTCTTAAAAATAAAATTAGTTTTGAGCAAGCATTATTATTTCCTGTTTATTTACGCTCACTATTTTGTCATGGCGGATATCAAACTTATTTTACAAATCAACATTCAGATTGGAATGGATTAGCAAATATAACTGAAGAGCAATGCCAAGTTCTATCGAATAATTTAATGGCTGCATTAGTTAATATTGGCATGATTCAGTTAAATCAGTTAGATAATTATCATCTAGATACGTTGAGATTCCTTGGTTCAATTGCCTTTTTATCTAAATGGCTGGAACCAGAAATTTCAACATTATTGACTGCTACGACAGATAAATTAATGTCTACAATAGTGAACATTTTTGCAAAACGTGTTGTTGCTGTGTATGAATCATCTCCGATTCAGAATGATAATGAATCTAAGATTGCAGCAGATTTACAGCTATTATGTGGAAAAATTGACACAGCCCAACTAAAACAAATGATTTTGGTTGAGATTGATATGATCTCATTACAACAAAAATCAAATCGACAATTTTATGACAATGAGAATTTTTTATTTGCTAATAAGAAACAGAAAACACTATTAGAGTTTAGTGATGAACAATTAGCGGTGCTTGATTATTCATCTAAGATATGGACGACTTGCCATATCGTTTAGACATTTTAATGATATACTAAAGTTTAACCTTTACTGATAAAGAGATTTACATGATTTAAGGCTTTTATGCAGCTCCTTTTTTTGTGATAAATGTGTTATAAATGCTGAAAATTGTAAATAATAGTGGATGTTGAATACGACTCAAGGATGAAGATATGATAAATTTACTTTACAATATTCCGTGTTTTTTATTATTTATTCTGATTTGCATTTCTTGTATTACCATATCATATTTAACAACCAGATTAGTACACCGTTATATTTCACTTAAACAACGTTATGATGAAAATCCTGCAATTGTTTGTATCAGTGCTTTGATTGGTATTATCTATGCCATTCTAATTGGATTTATTGTTTTATATGAATTAAATAATTTTAATAAAGTAGATGAAGCTGAAAATAGAGAAGCAAAAGCCATGTTCACTATTTTTCGAGAATCATATATTTTACCTGAAACTTCTGGTGCGAAAATAAGATCACAACTAATTGAATATGCAAATTATGTTATAAATAACGAATGGCCAATGATGGCTACTGGTAAATTTACAGATAATACAGGTGCATTAATGATAGAAAATATTTCAAAAAAAATACGATCATTTAATATTTCCAAAATAAATAATCCGCTCATTATTCAGGCGTTAAATACTATGTCAATGAATGCTAATTATCTTTTCGATGATCATCAGTTAAGAATAAATAATATACATTCAACATTAAGTTCCAATATTTGGTTTGTACTATTACTTAGTAGCTTGTTGACGATAGGAGTTAATTGTATTCTTGGAATGGAATTTAGATTTCATATTGTGTGTATTATTTTTTTATCGCTCATGGTTTCTGGGGTTCTTTATTTGATTGTTACGTTAGATCGTCCTTATCGAGGTGATTTTTCCATTCAGCCAGATACATATAAAGCTACATTGGATTATATTAACCTGAAAATATCATCGTAAAAATATACCATTGATTAAAAATCAGTAATATTGACCGATACCTTTTTTATACTACAAATAAAAAGACAATATTAAGCTGATTTCGATAAATGTTTTATATAAAATAGAGAATGTTTTTTAACTAATCTAAGGATGGATAGCGATGAAAAAATCGACCCTTCTAATGTCGGCATTATTATTCTCTATTAGCAATTTAACATTTGCATCAGCAATAACATCATTAAACAAAGCACAAGTTACAAATATTCTTAAAGGTAATACAATTACAACTATTTCGTTGGCCACATTAAACGGTACACTTATAAACAATTCATTTACTGGGTATTTTGATAAAAGCGGGCAAATTCACGGAAGTTTTGCCACGAAACCATATAGCGATCAACAAGGTGATAGAGGTAAATGGGTTGTTAAATCAGACGGAACATTATGCGCGACATGGGATCATTGGCATCAAAGTAAGCCCATTTGTGTTTCTGTTTATAAACTAGAAAATGGGATGGTTTTTGTAAATAAAGAAAATAAAAAGCTTGAAACGATCATTCTCGATGAAAATATTAAATCAGGGAATCAGTTAAGCAGCTCATAGTAAAATTTAAATTAAAAGAAAGCGGAAAATCTGATCCAATTTTTAAAACAGTCAATCAAATTTTTTATTAGATAACAATATATTGTAATCAAGGTTATCTTTACTGAACACGCGAATCTCGGTTAAGAAGACTTGTCATTCCCGCGA
>AMFJ01033927.1_pt1 | contig 19103 bp, 14 predicted proteins | sample 427208 | NCBI WGS metagenome assembly AMFJ01 (sample SAMN02954298, study PRJNA114691) | groundwater metagenome | biome: aquatic; feature: subsurface aquifer; material: sediment; isolation source: subsurface aquifer sediment | place: USA: Rifle, CO | collected 2008-08 | reverse complement strand
GAGGGTGTCTTCTTTTTAATAAAAAGGACACCCTCTTTTGTATGAAATAAAATCCTAATCAATTAAAGCAATGAAAAATATTATATTAAGTTTATCTATTCTACTTGCGTTTTGTTTTATCTCAACTGACTCATTAGGGCAACACAGGGGGATGAACAGACAGGCAAAATATGTGTTCATGTTTATTGGCGACGGAATGAGTCAATCGCATGTTTCAATGGCCGAAGCATATCTGGCAACAAAGAGAGGGGTTATTGGAAACGACTTAGTCTCTTTTTCAAAATTTCCTACAATCGCACTTGTTTCGACATTCTCGCTCAATTCGTACATAACCGACTCGGCCGCAGCAGGGACTGCACTTTCAACAGGAAGTAAAACGAACAATGGAATGCTGGGAGCCGATTCAAAAGGAAATAAATTTAAAAGCATATCGTACAAGATTCATGAAAAAGGCATTCCCGTTGGTATTGTTTCTTCTGTTACGCTCGACCATGCTACACCAGCCTCATATTATGCTATAAGCGACAAGAGGGGAGATTACTACGACATCTCTCTGCAGCTTCCTCTATCCGGATTTGAATTTTTCGGTGGCGGAGGATTTGTAAATCCAACCGGTAAGGAGAAAAATTTACCTGACATTTATAAAATAATTGGAGAGAAAGGTTATAAGATTGCCAGAGGTGTCGCAGAACTGAAAGGAGTAAGGAAAGAAGATAAAGTTTTATTGTTACAGCCAAATGGCAAAGAGGGTGATCTTCCTTATGCAATCGACAGGAAAGATGGGGATCTTGCACTGAAAGATGTAGTTTCTGCAGCAATTGACCATTTGTACAGCGATAAAGGTTTTTTTATAATGGCAGAAAGCGGAAAAATTGACTGGGCGGCTCACAGTAACGACGGAAAGACAGACATTCTGGAAGTCCTGGATTTTGCCGATGCTGTTGAAGTAGCTTATCAATTTTATCTTAAACATCCCGACGAGACTCTTATTCTGGTAACTGCCGATCATGATACCGGCGGAATGGCTCTTGGAGGCGGCAAGGGGTATTCACTTAACCTAAACACGCTTGATAATCAATCCGGTTCTATTGAAGTTTCAAAAGACAGCACAACGGCATATCAGAATCTGAATAAAAAAGCATCCATAGGCTGGACCACAACTTCCCATACCGGTATTGCAGTTCCTCTTTACTCTATAGGAGCCGGCAGCCGAAACTTTAACGGACGGATTGATAACACAGATGTTCCCAAACTCATTCTTAAAAGCATGAACATCCCGTTTTAATGTAAACTTTAATAATCAACTCTCTGGTTATGAAAAATTTAATTACATTTCTGATGATACTGACTTTCTCTTTTGCAGGAGCCCAAACCCTGCCTAAGAGAGAATTCAGAGGAGCCTGGATTCACACAGTTGGAAACCAGCAATTTAAAACAATGAGCGCCGACTCAATAAAACAGTTGTTTACAAAAACACTCGATAATTTTGAGAAGGCCGGCATAAATGCAGTTATCTTCCAGGTGAGGCCTCAGGCAGATGCATTTTACCTTTCCGACCTTGAACCGTGGAGCCGTTTTCTCACCGGAGAACAGGGCAAGACTCCTGATCCTGTTTGGGATCCGCTTCAGTTTATGATTGAAGAGTCACACAAAAGAGGTATGGAACTTCACGCCTGGTGCAACCCTTACAGAGTTACTTCAAACGACAAAGAGCAACTGAATCCAAACCATCTCTATTTCAAGAAACCGGAGATCTTTAAAAGGTACGGACTTCAACTTTATTTCGATCCGGGTGAACCGGAATCAATTAAACATACCGTTCGCGTAATTGCGGACATGGTGAGCAGATACGACCTTGATGCAGTTCACTTTGACGATTATTTTTATCCCTACCCTATTGCATTTGAAGAGTTTCATGACGATGCATCGTTTGTAAAATATGCAAAATCCCAGGGATTCGAATATTGGCAAAAGGCAGACTGGAGAAGAAACAATGTTGCTACTCTCATTAAGGAGCTCAATGATACAATCAAATCATTAAAACCATGGGTTAGATTCGGCATAAGTCCGTTTGGAATTCACCGAAACCTGAAGGACACTCCCGATGGGAGCGGAAGCAAGACTAACGGCCTTTCTAATTATGAACAGTTATATGCCGATATCCCACAGTGGGCAGACAGCAACTGGATTGACTATAATGTTCCTCAGATATATTGGAAAATTGGTCATCCTGCTGCCGACTTTAAAACACTTATTGAATGGTGGAATGAAAAGAATTACAGAGGTCATTTGTATATCGGCCAAAACATCTCAACTTTTAAAGAACCCGATCTTGACAATCCTTCCAAAACCCAGTTTGAGGCCAAGATGGCTCTTGTAAGATCGCTTAAAAATGTAGATGGCAACGTCTGGTGGCCGGGATGGAGCATAAACAGCAATCCTTTTGGATTCTCGGACAGCTTAGCTTTGAAATACCAGAAAAAACCTGCACTCATTCCTGTATATGAGAATCTGGACACAATTGCACCTTCAGGAGTTTCAAGAGCTGCATTAAAAGGAGAGTATCTCGTATGGAATCATCCTCTGTTAAATGTAAGAAACGCCGATCCGATGCAGGTTCCCCGATTCTTTGCTGTTTACCGTTTTCCTAAAGGCAGTATAATTGATATTTCGAATACCGATTATTTGGAGAAAATTGTTGATTCGCCCCGATATTACATTCAAAAATCAGGAGGAAAAAAGAGTAAGTGGATCTATGTCGTAACTGCTATCGACAGGTGCTGGAACGAGAGTGCGCCTTCAATTGGAGTATCTGTAGCACGATAAAACTTTTATATTGACTTTTATCATCATTTGCTTAACTTTGCCGGGATATAAAATATAGATACAGAAATGGAAAGCCATAAAAGAGAAAAAATTTCTAAGCTCCTTAAGAGTGAAGCTGGCAGAGAGACGTTGGTTAAAGGGTGGGTCAGGACAAAAAGGGGTAACAAAAACATATCATTTGTTGCTCTCAACGACGGATCGACTGTGAATAATATTCAAGTGGTTTTTGACATGACCTCATTCACCGAAGATCAGCTGAAGCCCGTAACGACCGGCTCTTGCATTTCTGTAAAAGGCAACCTTACAGCTTCTCCGGGAGGGGGACAGGCTGTTGAAATTCAGGCTACCGAACTACTTGTTTATGGCACTGCCGATCCTGAAACATATCCTCTTCAGAAGAAAGGACACAGCATGGAGTTTCTCCGGGAAATCGGACACCTCCGCCCCAGAACCAATACATTCGGATGTATTTTTCGAATACGGCATGCAATGTCGTTTGCAATTCATAAGTTTTTCAACGATAAAGGTTTTTATAACCTGCACACGCCTATTATCACAGCATCCGATGCCGAAGGTGCAGGAGCTATGTTCCAGGTAACAACAATGGACCTTAACAATATCCCGAAAAATGCCGAAGGCAAAATAGATTACTCTGCTGATTTCTTTGGCAGGCTATCTAATCTTACGGTAAGCGGTCAGCTGGAAGGAGAGCTGGGTGCTATGGCTCTGGGCGAGATTTATACTTTTGGCCCTACTTTCCGTGCCGAGAATTCCAACACTCCAAGACATCTTGCAGAGTTCTGGATGATTGAACCGGAGATGGCATTTTACGAGATAAAAGAGAACATGGATCTTGCAGAGGAGTTCATAAAATATCTGGTAAAATATGCACTTGACAACTGCGGCGACGATCTTAAGTTTCTTAATGACATGTTTGACAAAGAGCTAATTGAGAGGCTAAAGAGTGTTGTAAATACCGATTTTATTCGTCTGAGTTACACCGAAGGAGTTGAAATCCTCATGAAATCGGGAGAGAAATTTGAATATCCGGTTTACTGGGGTGCAGACCTCCAGAGCGAGCATGAGAGATATCTTGTTGAAAAACATTTTAAAAAACCTGTAATACTCACAGACTATCCGAAAGAGATTAAAGCCTTCTATATGAAGCAAAACGAAGACGGGAAAACGGTACGGGCAATGGATGTACTGTTCCCTAAAATCGGAGAAATTATTGGAGGGTCTCAGAGAGAAGAGTCTCTTGAAAAGCTGGAAAACAGAATCAAGGAGATGGGAATGGAAAACAGTTCACTATGGTGGTACATTGATACGCGCAAGTTTGGAACAGCTCCTCATGCAGGATTTGGACTTGGATTTGAAAGGTTACTTCTGTTTGTGACTGGAATGTCGAATATTCGCGATGTTATACCTTTTCCGCGAACACCAAAAAATGCAGAATTTTAAAAACATATGCTGATAATTGGAATAGCCGGGGGTACCGGTTCCGGGAAAACAACTGTTGTAAAAGAGATTACAAAAAGGCTTAAGGCCGAAGAGGTTGTTGTTATACCTCAGGACTCTTACTACAAGGACAATAGCCATCTTCCTCTGGAGGAGAGGCTGGAGTTGAATTTTGACCATCCCGACTCTATTGACTTCAAACTTCTTGTAAAACACATCAAGGATCTTAGGGCAGGCAAAGCAGTTAACCAACCTATTTATTCCTACCTAACTTGTTCAAGATCATCTACAGAAACTGTTAGAGTAAATCCGGCTCATATTGTTATTGTTGAGGGAATCCTCATTTTTACATGTGCCGAACTTAGGAGCAGTTTGGATATTAAGGTATTTGTAGACGCCGATGCCGACGACAGGCTTGGGAGAGTAATTACCAGGGATAATATCGAAAGAGGAAGGACTATCGACAAGGTGCTGGAGAGATATGAGAAAACTGTGAAACCTATGCACCTTCAGTTTATTGAGCCAAGTAAGAGATATGCCGATATTATAATCCCTCAGGGCGGCCATAATCAGGTTGCAATAAATATTCTCTTTGCAACAATTGAGAAGGCACTCAAAAAGAGATAATGTTCAAACGAGAAAATAACGCAGGTCTCTATCTTACAATAGCAGTCCATCTGCTGGTGTTAATTGTATTACTCCTCCTGAAAATCGGTTTTACCCTTCGTGAGGAGGTCTCTTTTATTCTCGATTTCACTAAACAGGAAGAGGTAGAGCAAAAAGCCAAAGATCTTCAGTTCAAGGAAGATATAAGCAAAGAACTGGACGATATTCTTGCCGGCCGCACGCCAGTGAGGAATGTTGTTGTTGATGCCTCCGAAAGAGGCAACCGTCTTAAAGACGACCGGTTTAAAAATCCCAGCCAGGTTTATGAAGAGGCGAAAACACTTCAGGAAAAGCTGAATGCATCAAAAAAAGAGGCCGAAGCAAATCAGGGAGTCGATGAACCAATTTCCAGCAACATCATAAAAGAAACAAAAACAGAAACATACAGAGGACCGTCTGTTATCTCTTATTCTCTGGACGGCAGGAAATCTGTATCGCTTCCAATTCCGGTATATAAATGCATTGGAGGAGGTGATGTATACGTAGTGATATATGTGAACAGAAAAGGCTATGTAACAGGGGCTTCAGTCATTGAAAGTGCATCCTCGTCGGATCCCTGTCTTCGGGAATATGCAATAAGAGCTGCCAGGTCTTCACGGTTTACTGCTTCATCCACTTCTCCCGACAAACAGGCGGGAGAAATTGTCTACCGATTTATTGCTCAATAAAATTTTACTTTACACCTTTTGCAACCTGAATAGTATTGTCAATTTCAGAGAGAATCGGATAAAAAGCATTGTCATCCATAGGAGTATATCTGCCCACCAATGCCCTTACCTGGGTAAGAACAATTTCTCTGCACTCTTTCCACTGATCGCCAGTTGGCACAAGTTTCGAAGTGGCGGCAAAATCAAGGAACTTCTTTTCATATCCGGTTGATTCAAAAAATTGATTCAGACTTTTAAGATTATCAATCTTTCTCAGACGATCGCGATACGTATCTGCCATTTGTGAACTAAACCGGAATGCAACACCCTGTTCATTGGATTTTATAAGAAAACTATTAATACCTGAAGTATCTATTCCCACAAAAATATCCGGGGTTATTCCCCCGCCTCCATAAACAATTTTACCCTTAGGAGTAGTGAATTTTAAGGAATCAATTTTCTTTATACTATCGGCAACTGCCATTTCACCATGTTTATACCGCTCAATAATGTCATAACGATAATCTTTGCTGTAGGGTTTTTGAATTGAACGCCCGGTTGGAGTATAAAACCTTGCTACAGTGAGTCTTATTCCGGATTTATCGGTAAAATAAATCGGTTCCTGTACAAGTCCTTTGCCATAAGACCTTCTGCCAATGATTACGCCTCTGTCGTTATCCTGAATTGCTCCTGCAAATATTTCACTTGAGGAAGCAGAACCTTCATCTATAAGCACTCTCAGCCCAATATCCTTGCAACTTCCTCCGCCATCGGCGTGAAAATCTTCTCTTTTGCGATGAAGACCCTGCATATATACTATAAGGTCTCCCTTTGCCAGAAACTCATTGGAAAGCATAAGTGCCTGATCGAGATAACCTCCTGTATTGCCTCTTAAGTCGAAAATAAGGGTTTTCATCCCCTGTTTTTTTAGCTGTTTTGTAGCCTCAACAAACTCTTTATGACTTGTTCTTGAAAACTTTGAGAGCTTAATGTATCCCAAAGTGTCGTTTGCCATATAACTTACATCCAGGCTCTTAACCGGAATTTTATCTCTTTTAATGTCCAGATACAATAGGTTTTTTGAATTTCCTCTCTTAAATCCTACTTTTACATTGGTGCCTGATGCTCCTCTAAGCATGCTCACGAGCGAGTCCTGGTCAAGCTTCACCCCTGCAACAACTTTGTCGCCTACCTTTACAATTCTGTCGCCAGACAGAACCCCTGCCCTCTCAGATGGCCCTCCGGTAATGACCTGAATAATTATTGCCGTGTCGTTGGGGACATTAAACTGAACTCCTATGCCGTCGAAGTTGCCCTGTAACTCTTCATCTGCACTCTGCAGTTCCTTTGGAGCAAGGTACACCGAGTGAGGATCAAGGCTTTCCAGAATAAGGGGTATAGCACTTTCGGTAATCTCGTCGTACTTTATCGAATCCACATAGTTGTTCTCAATTTGCTTCATTACAAGCATGAGTTTGTCCCAGTTTCCTGCTTTTACGGCGAGCTCGTTTCTCTCACGGATATTGCTGTAATATCTGAATGCAAGAATACCTAAGATAAGTGCTGCAAACAATATTGGCCAAAAATTTTTCCTGAGCTTCTCTTTAAATTCTCCCATTTGTACTTATTCAGATAAATTTACAATCTCTATTCCTACCTTTCTAAGAAGGTCTATTCCATCGGTTATGCGGTAGCTGTCTCTGTAGACCAGCCTTTTAATACCTGCCTGTATAATGAGCTTAGAACACTCCAGGCAAGGAGCTGTAGTTACATACATTGTTGCTCCTTCACTGCTGTTGCCGGATTTGGCAACTTTAGTAATGGCATTTGCTTCTGCATGTAAAACATACGGCTTTGTTTGCCCTGTTTCATCTTCGCATACATTTTCAAGACCGGAAGGAGTTCCGTTATAGCCGTCGGAAATTATCATTTTGTTCTTAACAAGAAGTGCCCCAACCTGCCTTCTTTTGCAATATGAATTTTTGGACCATACCTCTGCCATCTCAAGGTAACTTCTGTCGAATTGAATTTGCTTGTCTGTCATATGTTAATTTTGTGATCTCTGGTAAAGAAATCTTTTAATGCTTCTCTTAGGCGTTTTTTCAAACTCTTCCGGAAATATTTTTGTACTGGCAATTTTGCTGTAATTTGGAAGTTCATCATTGACTGCCGCAATATTTTCGTCCATTTTATTTTCAAGTTCGGAAATGGACAGTCCTTCTCGTTCTGCCTGTTCAAAATCCGGATAGATCAAAGCTTGAAGGATGCCATTGTCTTCAACTACTAGTGATTCAATAACATAGGGCATGTTATTGATCGTGCTTTCAATCTCTTCCGGATATATATTTTGCCCGGATGGGCCTAAAATCATGCTTTTTGATCTTCCTCGAATAAACAGGAATCCATCTCTGTCAATAATCCCCATGTCTCCGGTTTTCATCCATCCGTCTGAAGTGAATGATTCATTTGTTGCTTCCTGATTTTTGAAATATCCAAGCATTACATTTCTACCCTTGCATTGAATCTCCCCCGGGATGGTCTGAGAATCGGAGGAGTCAATTCTTATTTCCATTCCCGGAGTAGCTTTGCCGCAAGAATAAAGTTTTGTATTGTTCCACGGCGCATATGTAATAATTGGAGCGCACTCTGTCATTCCATATCCTACTGTAAAAGGAAATCCAATTTTGCGAAAAAAGGCCTCCGCTTCCTTGTTAAATGGAGCACCTCCAACTATTACTTCCTTAAATTTCCCACCAAAAGTTTTGACCAACTCCGCAAGTATCTTTTTTTGGATCTTTTGATCGACAACAGGCAATCTCAGCAAAACCCTAATTGCAGTTTTATTGATAATGGGCTGGAGTTTCTTTTTATATATTTTCTCAATGATAAGAGGAACTGCAATGATTATGTCCGGTTTAATCTCTGCAAATGCATCCATAATAATTTTTGGACTTGGAACTCGCGTCAGAAAATGAACATGAGCACCCACACACATTTCAAAAAGAAACTCAAACATCATTCCGTACATGTGTGCGGTAGGCAACATTGAAACTACATTTGAAGTATTGTTCAACTGTGGATGAACATGTCTTCCAAAGTCGATATTGGAACGGACTGCCCTGTAAGGAATCATTACTCCTTTTGAGAAACCTGTTGTACCCGATGTATAGTTAATCATCGCAAGTTCTTCCGGAAGGTCTGAGTGGTAATGAATATGCCCGGAGCGGAAATTCTTCGGGTATTTCTTTCCAAAAAGTTCATTCAGGTGTTCCCTTATTTCAAATACCTTAGGGTCTCTGGCAAACAGAATAGAAAAATCCGAAATTTGTATAACAGCCTCAAGAGATAGCATTTCCGATTCCGAAAGCAGTTCCCAAATTACATCTCCGGCAAATAGAATCCTGGATTCCGAATGGGATACTATATAATGAATATTTCCCGGCTTAAATTCATGAAGAATAGGTACCGCAACTGCTCCGTAAGTTATGGTCGCCAGAAATACAACTCCCCAGTTTGCCTGATTCTTGGAGCATATCGCAACTTTATCTCCTTTTTTTACACCACAGAGTTCGAAAACAATGTGAAGTTTTTCAATTCTACGGGCAACATCCCTGTAATGCAGAGTAATACCTTTATAGTCCGAGAGAGCAGGGCAATCCCAATTTTCTTTAAAGCTTTTCTCCAGTAAGTTGTTAACTGAATTTTCCATATTATTTTAAACCCTTATTCAAAGGTTTGGAGTTTACATAAATGTGAATATAGCCCTTTTTGCTGGATTAATTCAGAATGATTTCCGGCCTCAACAATCTTTCCCTCCTTGAGCACAACGATTTCGTCTGCATGTTGTATTGTAGACAGGCGATGAGCTATCACAACTGATGTTCTGTTCTTCATGAGATTTGTAAGTGCCTCCTGAACAAGTCTTTCGCTTTCTGTATCAAGAGCAGATGTGGCTTCGTCAAGAATCAGAATTGGAGGATTTTTAAGTACTGCTCTTGCAATAGCAAGTCGTTGCCGCTGTCCTCCGGACAATTTACCTCCTCTGTCTCCTATGTTGGTCTGGTAGCCATTTTCCATTTGCACAATGAATTCGTGTGCATTTGCTATTTGGGCCGCTTTTATAACATCTTCTTCCAGGACATTCTCCAAACCAAATGTTATGTTGTTGTAAACTGTATCATTGAAGAGAATTGCCTCTTGCGTAACAATACCCATAAGACCTATTAAATCTTTTGGAGAGTAATGCCTGATGTCTGTTCCATCTATCATAATTGAGCCGGATGTTACATCATAAAACCGCGGGAGCAGATCGGCCAGTGTAGATTTCCCCGCTCCTGAAGGACCAACAAGCGCAATCATCTTTCCCTTTTCAATCTTAAGGTTGACATCTCTCAAAACCGGTTCGTTTCCGTACCTGAAACAGACATCTCTGAACTCAATGTTCTCTTTGAATTCACTTATAGAAATTGGATTATCTGCTTTTTTTATTGCAATTTTTTCGTCAAGTATTGCAAAAATCCTGTCACCGGAAACTAGACCTCTTTGAATTAGAGCGTATGTATTCGAGATTGATTTTGCAGGTTCAAGTACCTTCCAGTACAAAGCAATATAAACAATAAGACTTGGCATATCCATTCCCAGGGATCCGTTCAGATGCAGGTATCCTGCAAAAAACAGAATTCCAACAGCTATTGATATTCCGAAAAATTCAGAAAAAGGGCCTGCCATCTCCTGACGGTAGAACATCTTTTTGCTGGACTTCTTGTGTGATTCATTTGTTATTGAAAATGCCTTGCGCACATATCCCTGTGCATTAAATGCCTTTATTATTCTGGCCCCTGAAACAGCCTCTTCAAACTGGCTCAGTATCCTTCCTATGAGCATCTGGGAATCTGTTGCGTCTCTTCGGAGAGTTCTTGTTATTCTTGTAATTATGAATGCAGAAATTGGCAATGTTATAATCGTTACCAGTGTAAGCTTTGGCGACATGTAGAATAGAGCTCCCAGAAATCCGAGCACCTGAAGAGGATCCCTGAAGATTATGTGAAAACTGTTTGCGACACTGTTCTGAACTTCGGTCACATCATTGGAAATACTTGAAAGTATATCTCCTTTTCGCTTGGTGTTGAAGTAACCAACGTGAAGTGAAGATATTTTTGCAAAAAGGGCCTCCCTTATCCGCTGCATAATTGTAACCCTCATTCTCACAAGAATTTTCTGTGACAGGTATTTTATAAAATCGGTAAGGAAAGTAAAAAGAACAAGCAAAATGCAAACAAAAGCAAGACCCTGCAATATTCCGTTTGTGAATAAAATTTTTCCAAGATAAAACTCAAAAACTGAATTGATATAATCAAGCGATAGTGTAAACGGAGGTATACTCACGATTGATTTAACTGTATCAGGCTGAAACAATACTGTAAGCAATGGCTTAAACAGTACAATGTTCACTACTCCAAATACCAGCGCAAGTATGCTCAGTATCATATAGGCCGGCCAGTAATGTCTGTACGGTTTTGCGTATGCCAATAATCTAAAAAATGTCTTCATCCCTTATTTTTCGTTGCTCTCTTTACTCTCTTCGTAATCTACATACTCTCCAACAGAATCATCTACTACCTTTTCCCTAGTCTGGTTTTCGCTGATGATTGTTTCGCCCTCCTTCCGGATTTCTTCGTGATTGGAATATCCGGATTGATTTGGATCCACAAATCCCCCGAATTTTTTCCTGATCCACCAGCGAAGCAAAAGTGGACCAAGCCTGCCGACAATCCAGAAAAGAACAACCGTAACAGCTATAAATGTAATAAATCCTTCCATTATTTTACTTTTTTGGTCTCACCGGTCTCCAGATTTAATTTGTAGTTTTTGTTTCCGGTCACTTTTACGATGACCTCGTTCTCGGAAACTACTTTTACCGGAGTGTTTGGCAATAGCTCAAACCTTTTCAACTCTCTTGTGACCTCTATTCCATTAATTGTGTATATTCTTGTTTTTAAAACAGTTCTAAGAACCCAGTATCTGTTTTTTCCGGCCTTTATGAGTTCTGGAAATGCCTTTATTGTCTCCTTGGTTGTGATATCTATCCATGCATCGAACGGCCTGCACTCCTTGTCGTAAAGCCTGAGTGTATTGTCGGTATGAAGCAGCATTATTGAAAATTCACCCTTTTCTCCGGTCTTAAAGATTTTGGGACCTATGAGAACCAGCTCTTTTACCCTTTTGGGATAAGGATTAACAAAACGGCCAAGCCTGTCCAGCAGGAAGAGCTGGTTTCCGCTTGCAAAGAGCATTTGCAGTTTACCATTCCCAAACATATCCACTTGTTCTACATATCCTCTTATAGGAGTTGTGAATGGAACTGTCCAGATGCCTTTTTTATCCTTATCTGCCAGTTGCAGTTTGAAATTTGGAAGCTGAATAAGATACTCTGTCTCTCCGTTATTGAAATTCTTCACTTCAAAAGGTCCGGCGGGAACTTTTACTACGCTGTCCTTTTCCCAACCGGCAGGTTTACCGCTTTCCATAACCTTAGGCGATGGCAGTTTATCAACTTGTTGGGCGTAAAGAAGCAGTTCATATTTTATTTTACCATCTTCGGGAATAAGCCGGAAGGAGGCAAATTCCAGGTTTGCCTGCTTTAATACATTTTCTACATCTTTTCTTAAAAGCGGTTTGAAAAATGAAACTACAGAATCCTGCATACCTGTTGCATTCATGATTATTGATAGCGGACTTCCCTTAAAATCAATTTTTCCCGCAACAGGCGTTTGGTCTATAAAGTTTTCCATTGTAAAATTCAAGAATTTCCCTTTTGAAAATTCAGTTACTAAATCGGATGGTCCAATGATCATCCAGTCTCCTTTAATACAATAACTCTCTTCCCTGCAACTATCAAATATTGAACCGAAAACCTCTTTCAAAACGCTTCGATGCTCAAATTTCCGGACAGAATCCTTTAATTCCTCAGTAGATCTGCTAAATAAAGAGGAAAAAAACTTTTTAACCCCGGACTGTTTTCCCATACGTATTAGCGAAACCCATTCAAGATTGCTACCGTATGGAATAGAAGCTATTGTAACCTCCTGAGGATTTAAAGAGAGAAACCATTCTCTGCCTTTATCGTTTACTTCCGGATTAAGACGTTTGTTAAGCTCTCTATAACCTCTGTAGGCAAAGAGATAACTGTCAAAGTTTGTAACAGGCATCGAAACGGAAATAAATGTATTAAAGGGGAGAATTTCAAATGCCCTGGAATCAACGCCGGTCATACCGGAAAAAGCCGAAGTGAAATTTCCTACTCCTTTGAAGTTTAGAAACTCTCCTTTAAAAAGATAACTGTTTTCCTCGAATTCTCCTTCGGCAACACTCCACGATGATAGTTTTGAAGCAAAGTCGGCATAGCCAAGATATTTCCCTGTTACCAGACCCGAAAAGAGTTTTCCTAAATTCTGATGATTTACAAACAAAATATTATCATTAAAAACCGTTCCCTTTGAAACTCTTGCAAAATCGGGATTGTCCATGACAGATGTTGCAGAATTGAGGTGCCTCACAGAAGACTCAGTGAGAATCGCAGAAGTTGATGCTATTAGGAATCCCTTATATATAGTAAAATCGACCCCTTTAACACTATACAAAACTGCTCCGTTAAATTTTCTTTCCGAAACACCCTCCGCTTCTTCCAAAAGTTTTTCCGACAATAATTGAGCGTTCTGTTCTTTACCAAGAGTAAGACAAAACAGAAGAGATACTTCTGATTTTGCAGAATAATGAACAGAAGTTATAGCATCCGAAGATGAAATGTATTTGAAAGCTGCTTCGCTTTTTGCCAGAAAATTAATTTTGTTTACAAATCGGTATAGAGGATTGTCCCTGTTAATAAATTTTGAGAAAAAGCTTTTCTGGTTAAAGTATGAGTCTTCAATTGTAAGCGGACTATTAAAAACATATACTGCAATTGCATCTACGGGAACAGCAAAAACACTTTTAAGTTCTCTGGCAGGAGCCTCTTCGCTTTTGTCTTTGATGTTTATCGTGTATTTTATAAACAAATACCCCGATACAACTACCAGCAATGCAATTGCCGACAATATATATGTCTTTTTAGTTACTTTCATGAACTTGCAAAGTTATTAAAATCTAAAAGATGAGCAAATAAGAAAAATAGATGATTTTCTTATTATTTTATATATTTGCCCAAGTTTTTAAAATAATTTATATTAAAATTCAATTAAAACAGTTACAAATTAATGGATTCATTTGTAAAGTACAATATCAACCCGCTTGTTGCGCATCTTAATAAGCACCCATATGAGTTTAATAAGAAAGACATAATTAAATTCATTATTGACAAAGAGATAAGAATTTTAAATTTCAGATATGTTGCGGCCGACGGCAGGCTTAAAACGCTCAATTTCCCAATAACCAGCATGCAATATCTGGATTCACTACTCTCTTATGGTGAGCGTGTTGACGGTTCGAGCCTTTTCCCTTTTATAGAAGCCGGCTCGAGTGATTTATATGTTGTTCCAAGATATTCAACCTCATACTTGGACCCTTTTTCGGAAATACCTGCACTGGGTATTCTCTGCTCATATTTTACAAAAGAGGGGCTTCCTCTTGAAAGCGCTCCCGAGTATACCTTATTGAAAGCAAGCAAATCATTCACTAAAGCAACCGGCCTTAAATTCGAGGCTATGGGCGAACTGGAATTTTATATAATTGCCGATTCCAACGGACTTTATCCTACCGTTGATCAGAAGGGATATCACGAGAGTGAACCATATACAAAGTTTGAACATTTCCGCACAGAGGCGATGAAGTTAATTGCACAAACAGGCGGAATGATTAAATATGGTCACTCCGAGGTGGGTAATTTTACTCAAGACGGCAAAATTTTTGAACAAAACGAAATTGAGTTTCTGGTAAATCCTGTTGAGACGGCTGCAGACCAGCTTGTTATTGCGAAATGGATCATTCGTACTCTGGCATATCAATATGGACTTGATGTTACCTTTACTCCTAAGATAACAGTCGGCAAAGCAGGCAGCGGACTTCATTTCCACACCAGAATGATGAAAGATGGAAAATCTGTTATGATTGAAAATGGAAAACTATCCGGCACTGCAAAAACTGCAATAGCCGGATATATGAAATGTGCCTCTTCTCTTACTGCATTCGGGAATACAAATCCCATATCATATTTCAGGCTTGTTCCTCATCAGGAAGCCCCAACAAGCATTTGCTGGGGAGACAGGAATCGCTCTGTACTTGTCCGCGTCCCGCTTGGCTGGACCGGAAGTACAAACATGATTTCAATTGCAAATCCAACAGAGCCTTCCGACAATAATGAAGGTGCCGACAAACAAACTGTTGAGATGCGCTCTCCGGACGGATCTGCAGATATTTATCAAATGCTTGCAGGACTTGTTGTTGCCGCAAGAACCGGATTCGAAATGAAAAATGCCCTTGAAGTTGCAAAAAGGTGTTATGTGGATGTTAATATCCATGACAAAAAACACAATAAGCAATTAAATTCGCTTGAACAGCTTCCTTCTTCCTGTTACGAATCGGCAAACGAACTGGAGGAGAAAAGGAAAATTTACGAAAAGGACGGAGTGTTTGACAAACACCTTATCGATGGAATTATTACCAAACTCCGGTCATACAACGACAAGGATTTGCGAAAAGATGTTGAGAACAGTCCGGAAAAAATGGCGGAACTTGTTGAAAGATATTACCACTGCGGTTAATTCCCCAATTCAGACAAAAATTTGATTCGGACTAGTCTTATTTCATCCTCGGTGTAGCCTTTTCCAAGTTCTTCCGTTGCCTCCTTCAGAGAGTCGGAAACTGCCTCAGTTCTAAAATATTGATAAATTTCATCTTCTTTATCGTCATCAATTGTCTGGCGAATAAAGTAGTCGATGTTAATTTTTGTACCGGAATTAACAATTGCCTCAAGTTCATTCAGAATGTCTTCCATCTCTATTCCCTTTGATTCGGCAATGTCTTCGAGTGGCAGCTTTCTATCTATCCCGTTAATAATGTGTACCTTAATTGCAGATTTGTTTACAACCGATTTAACGACAAGGTCCATCGGCCTGTCAATCTCGTTCTCTTCGACATATTTTGAAATCAGTTCTACAAAATCTTTCCCGAATTTTTTTGCTTTTCCATCACCCACCCCTTGACAGTTCTTCAGTTCTTCAATTGTGAGAGGATATAGTAATGACATATCCTCAAGAGAAGGGTCGCTAAAGATAACAAACGGAGGTAAATTAAGCCTCTTTGATGCAGAGTGTCTTAAGTCCTTGAGCATGGACAATAATACTTCATCTCCGCCGCCGGAAGATGACTTTGAATGACCCGGAGTTGAGATTTCATCATCGTCTTCGGTATCTGCAAACTCTCTGTCTTCGATGAGCATTACTGTATATGGATCTTTAAGGAAAGCCATCCCTTCCTGAGTGCTGGAGATTAAACCGTATTTTTCAATATCTTTATAAAGCAAGTGAAGGATAAGGGCCTGGCGGATTACTGCCATCCAGAATCTATGCCCCTTGGACTTTCCTATCCCAAATAGTTCCAGAGTATGGTGATTGTATGATTTTATAATTGAATTGCTTACTCCGGCGAGTATATTTGCAAGGTGCTCGGACTTGAACTGTTCTTTCATAGTAGAAATAAGCTCAATTACCAAAGCTATATCGTCCTTGCCGTCGAACTGCTTTTTAGGGAAAAGGCAGTTATCGCAGCAGCCGCAATTATCCTGTTTATAATCTTCTCCAAAATAATTAAGAAGTACTTTTCTGCGGCAAATGCTGGATTCGGCATATGAGACAGTTTCCATGAGCAATTGACGACCAATCTCCTGTTCAGATATTGGTTTACCCTGCATAAACTTCTCAAGCTTTTGAATATCCTTGTATGAGTAAAACGCAATGCACTGCCCTTCTCCACCGTCTCTGCCTGAACGTCCTGTCTCCTGATAATAACTTTCAAGACTTTTCGGAATATCGTAGTGAATCACAAAACGGACATCCGGTTTGTCTATTCCCATTCCAAAAGCAATTGTCGCAACAATAACATCCACTCCTTCCATGAGAAAACTGTCCTGGTTTGATGCTCTTGTATATGCATCAAGACCAGCGTGATATGGCAGCGCTTTTATCCCGTTTACTACAAGCAACTGGGCCACATCTTCAACTTTCTTCCTGCTAAGGCAATAAATTATTCCGGATTTCCCTTCATTCGCCTTTATAAATCTAATAATTTCCCTTTCGGTATTTGCTTTGTGTCTTATTTCATAATAGAGGTTGGGTCGATTGAATGAAGTCTTGAATACCATTGCATCCGACATGCCAAGATTTTTTTGAATGTCATTCTGAACTTTCGGCGTCGCAGTCGCAGTAAGTGCAATAACCGGGGCCTTTCCTATCTCCTGGACTATAGGGTAAATTCGCCTGTATTCCGGCCGAAAATCGTGTCCCCATTCAGATATGCAGTGAGCTTCGTCCACAGCATAAAATGATATTGTAAGTTGCTTTAAAAAAGCGATGTTCTCTTCCTTTGTAAGAGACTCGGGAGCAACATACAGTAACTTTGTTTGCCCCGACATTAAATCTTCCTTAACTTCCTGTATCTGAGCTTTATTAAGGGATGAATTTAAAAAATGGGCAATCCCCTCCCTCTCCTCGACAAAGCCCCTTATTGCATCAACCTGATTTTTCATAAGTGCAATCAGGGGTGATATTATAATTGCAACACCCGGCATTACCAAAGCGGGCAACTGATAACAAAGGGATTTTCCTCCGCCTGTAGGCATAAGAACAAATGAATCGTTCCCATCAATAAGATGCTTTATAACTTCTTCCTGCTGACCCTTAAAAGAATCGAAGCCAAAAAACTCTTTAAGCTGTGTGTGCAGAAATTCTGAAGTTGTATGCATATATTATTTTAGAATCCAAAATATTTTAAAAAATTGGCAAAAAAACTTACCTTTGTCCCTCTAAGTTATTTATAAGTTTTATCATCGCAAAATTTTCTTCAAATTATTTGAGGATGCGAAAGTACAACTTTTAATAATATAACTGAAAAAGAGCATAACTATGACAATATTTAACCCCAACGAACCCGGAATTGCAAATGGAAACTACTTTGCTCTTCCTTTCAACCTTGAGGAGTCGGACATTGCCCTTGTTTCTGTTCCGTGGGATGTAACAACTTCCTACAGGCCTGGCACCAGTAAAGGGCCTGAATCAATAATTGAAGCATCTGTTCAGATTGATCTTTTTGACCCGCTTGTACATAATGCCTGGGAGGTCAAAATTGGAACCGTTCCTACAGATAATAGAATATTAAAAGCGAATAAAAGATACCGCAAAATTGCGGAAAGTGTAATCTCCGAACTTGAAAAAGGGAAAGAACAAAAAGAGTTGAAATCCCTCCTGGATAAAGTAAACGACGCAAGCGAAGTTCTTAATAAAAGAGTATTTTCATTGTGCAAAGAGCAGATTGCGAAGGGAAAGATTACCGGAGTAGTAGGCGGAGACCATAGTGTCCCATTTGGGAATATAAAAGCAGTTTCTTCTTTATGTGAAGAGTTTGGAATTCTGCATATAGATGCGCATGCCGATCTTCGGGTTGCCTATGAAGGATTTAAGTATTCCCATGCCTCAATAATGAATAATTCTCTTGTGGAAATCCCGCAAATTTCACAACTTACACAGGTTGGAGTTAGAGATTTCTGCCAGCAGGAGGCAGACATAATAAACTCCGATCCCAGAATCCGGTGCTTTACCGATATTGAACTTAAAAGAAATCAGTACGACGGCAAAACATGGAAGAAACAGTGTGAAGATATTCTCGCAAGCCTTCCTGCAAATGTATATATCAGCTTTGATATAGATGGCCTCTCTCCTTCACTGTGCCCCGGAACCGGCACTCCTGTACCGGGAGGTCTTGAGTTTCGCGAGATTGACTATTTGCTTCATATGCTTTCGACTTCAAACAAAAAAATAATCGGATTTGACTTGTGCGAAGTATCCCCCAACGGGGAAAATGACTGGGACTCAAATGTTGGAGCCAGGATTCTGTACAAGTTGTGCCTGTATACGAGTTTAAATCAAAAAAAATAGTTATTTCGTTCTATGAGTGTCATAACAACAATCAGAAGGGACAGGCGGCAGGAACTTCGAAATATTTTCTCTACTTTTTTCAGGAACTCATCCACCGGAGGAATAGTTCTAATATTTTGTGCAATTGCAGCTTTAGTAATTGCCAATGTTCCGCAATTTGCCTTTCTTCAGGACCTTCTGTATCAATATGCCGGTTTCTCTATTGGAAGTTACAAGTTTGAATTGTCCATCATTCACTGGATAAATGATGGCCTCATGGCAATTTTCTTTCTGGTTGTTGGGCTTGAAATCAAAAGAGAGGTTCTCGTTGGGGAACTCTCTTCTGTTAGACAGGCATCTCTGCCAATTATTGCAGCTGTTGGAG
>AMFJ01007681.1_pt1 | contig 19104 bp, 13 predicted proteins | sample 427208 | NCBI WGS metagenome assembly AMFJ01 (sample SAMN02954298, study PRJNA114691) | groundwater metagenome | biome: aquatic; feature: subsurface aquifer; material: sediment; isolation source: subsurface aquifer sediment | place: USA: Rifle, CO | collected 2008-08 | reverse complement strand
AATGGCTGTTGTAGTCTGTTGGGTTTGAGCTGTTGGGTATAAGTTTGGATTAATTGGAGTTGCCATGCCTTTTCTCCTTTTGTGCTCTAATATCACTCATGTAACAAATTAATATAATGGTAGTAATTATATAAACGTTATATGGTATATATAATATGCATAATTTTTATGCATATTTAACAATTGTTTACAATAAATTAACATTCAAATATAAATATTATTTGAATGTTAATTTATTTATTATCTTTTTTATGGAATATATTTTGTATATAAAATTAGTCTGATCAACCTATATTAGACAAATTTAAAACAATCTCAGGAAAAAATTTTAATATAATCATTTTTGTATTAAATGTGTTTTTCCTGGTTTTAATACAACACAAGTACTTTTAGTTTCAGACTCAATTTTACTTTTAAAGTTTTCAGGATTAACTTCAATAATTGGGAAAGTATTGTAATGCATTGGAATTACTGTTGGGCTCCCCAACCATTTCGTGGCAGTGACTGCTTCATTAATCCCCATAGTGTAAAATCCGCCTATTGGCAATAGTGCAATATCAGGTTTATAAATTTCTCCAATCATTTTTAGATCATAATGAAGTCCTGTATCTCCGGCATGATAAATGGATATTTCTCCAATATTTAGCAAAATACTTGCAGGTGCTCCGCCATAATGCCCATCAGGAGTACTGCTGCTATGAGCTGCTGGAAGCCAATATGCATAACCCCATAGAAATGGGATTTTTCCACCTATATTTACACCCTGTGCGTTTACCCCCTTGTCAGAACAATAATTAGCCAATTCAAATATTGCTGTAATTGGTGCGTTTTTCTCCTTTGAGATTTTTATGGCATCTCCAAGGTGGTCTCCATGGGCATGGGTTAGCAATATATCTTGTGGGTTTAACTCATTGATGGAAACAGGGCTGTTTGTAAGAAAAGGATCAATAAGCACAGAATGATTATTGTGCGTTATAAGAAAAGCGCTATGGCCTAAATATTTTATTTCTACAGGCATGATGAGATCCTTTGTGCAGATTCTTTAGATCCTTCGCTTTGCTCAGGATGACAATACATTGTTTTTACGTATAAATTATATTACTTAACTACTATATTTATCAGTCTGTTAGGTACAACGATTACTTTTACTATTTGTTTGTCTTGAATGTATGATTGTACCTTAGGATTTGCTTTTGCTGTTGCTTCTATATTTTCATTAGTAGAGTTTACCGGCATGGTTAGCTTTTCTCTGACTTTGCCGTTTATCTGTACTATGATAGGAATTTCTTCTGAAATTGCTAAAGAATCATCATATTCAGGCCAATTTGTTAAGTGAATCGATCCTTCACCTCCTAATTCATGCCAGATTTCTTCTGCCATATGAGGAACTATTGGTGACATGAGTTTAATTAGAGTGAGAATTGCTTTACTTAAGACATTTTTATCTTCATCGGAATAGGTTTCTTTTTTGTTTACATAATCGTAAATGTAATTCACGAATTCTCTACACTTACTTACGGCTGTATTGAACTGAAATTCGTTGCTGATATCAAGTGTGATTCTCTTTACTGCTTTATGGGTTTCTCTTAATAAATCACTGTTTTCTTTAGCTAAACTGGCAGGGTTCAGATCCTGATAATTGAATATTAAATTTTCATGAGTATTTTTTACCAGACGCCATACTCTGTGCAGGAATTTATAACATCCTTCCACCCCTGTATCTGACCAATCAAGATCTCTTTCTGGAGGTGAGTCACTTAAAATGAACAATCTTGCAGTATCAGCTCCGTAATTTTGGAAAATTTCATCAGGGTCAACAGTATTACCCTTTGATTTGCTCATTTTAGCACCATCTTTTAAAACCATACCTTGAGTTAGAAGATTTTCAAATGGTTCATCAAAGTTCAGCAAGCCACGATCACGCAGTACTTTTACGAAGAATCTTGAGTATAAAAGGTGCAGGATGGCATGCTCAACTCCGCCTACATATTGATCGACGTTCATCCAGTGATTAACAAGATTTGAATTGAATACTTTTTGATCATTTTGTGGATCAATATATCTCAGATAATACCAGCTGCTGCAGATGAATGTATCCATTGTGTCGGTTTCACGCTTAGCAGGTTTATTGCATTTTGGACAGGTCGTATTGACAAAAGTCTGTGAAGTAGCTATTGGTGACTTACCCTGAACTTTGAAATCAACATCTTCTGGTAGTAATACTGGTAGTTGATCATCTGGAACAGGTACAATTCCACATTCATCACAATATATTATTGGAATTGGTGCTCCCCAGTACCTTTGTCTGCTTATTAGCCAGTCTCTTAATCTATACTGTACCTGACCATAGCCTACATCATTTTGCTCAGCCCATTGTGTGATCTTTTGTTTTCCAATTTCACTCTCTAAATCTGTAAATTCTCCTGAATTCACCATTATGCCCGGTTCGATATAAGCTTCTGAAAGTGGTGCTTCTTCTTTTTTATTCGGGTCTTTTATGACTTCAACTATTGGCAATTCATATTTTTTAGCAAAATCAAAATCTCTTACGTCATGTGCAGGGACGCCCATTACTGCGCCTGTACCGTATTCTACCAGTACATAATCACCGGTCCAGAGAGGAACTTTTTGGCCGTTGAGAGGGTTTATTACGTGTGTTCCCAGAGGAATCCCTGTTTTTTCTCTTTCGGTTGATGCTCTGTCAATTTCGCTCATTCTTTTGGCGTTTTCAACATAATCATATACTTTATCTTTATTTTCTTCAGTAATTAACTGATCAATAAGAGGATATTCAGGCGCAATTGCAAGATAAGTCACTCCGAAAACTGTATCCGGTCTTGTAGTAAATACTGGGATTTCTATATTGTCAAGTTCTGCAACCTTGAATTTCAGGACAGTTCCATAGGATTTGCCTATCCAGTTTTTCTGCATTAATTTAACTTTTTCCGGCCAGCCCTGTAATTTATCTAAGTCCTGCAGTAATTGTTCAGCATAATCAGTGATTTTAAGGAACCATTGAGAGAGTTTTTTCTTTTCAACAGTATCGCTGCAACGCCAACATAGTCCTTCTTCGACCTGTTCATTTGCCAGCACAGTTGCGCAACCGGGACACCAGTTAACACCGGCTTCTTTTTTATATGCAAGACCAGCCTTGTAAAATTCTAAAAATAACCATTGAGTCCATTTATAATAATCAGGTTTACAGGTTGCTATTTCTCTGTTCCAGTCATAACTTAGTCCAAGGGTTTTTAATTGATCTCTCATATAATCTATATTTGATAATGTCCAGTCAGCAGGGTTTCTTCCAGATTGGATAGCGGCATTTTCTGCAGGCAGCCCAAAGCTATCCCATCCCATTGGATGAAGAACATTGAACCCTTTTAGCTTTTTAAAGCGAGCAATAACGTCTGTAATCGTATAATTTCTTACATGTCCCATATGCAGTCTGCCTGATGGGTATGGAAACATTGATAGAGCATAATATTTAGGTTTATCTGATTCATTTGGCGTGTGATATATATTATTTTCTTCCCAGAACTTTTGCCATTTTCTTTCTATTTCCTGTGGAATATATTGCTCTCTCAAGGTTGTTGCTCCTTTTTATACTATTTTTTTGTACTTATACCTAATTATATCGAAAAAATGTTTTTAGAGTAAAACTAAGCATAAAAAAAGTGATAGCTCTTTATAGCTATCACTTTTTAGTATTAATCATTATTAGTTCATAGGTATTTGTTGCTTGGATGATATAATTGCAACTTTGTCAATTGTGTTGTTATCGTAGAGTTTATCTGATTGTGTCAGGGTAAAGGATCCATTTACTGTGATACCGCTTTGTGCGATTACTCTTCCTGCAAGACTGGACCCATTTTGCGTAAAGCTTCCATTGGTCCAGAATAGTGCAGAATAATCTCTGCTTCCATTTAATGTTATATCTCCTTGACTGGCAAAAATTGTATCAACTTTTCCTGTATGTGATGTTCCTATATCTACGCTTCCATTAACTGTTATAGTTCCTGATGAAATGATCATTACATTAGATAAATCAGAGATGCCGTTTGCATTAATATCTATATCACCATCAACAAATATGACTTTACCCTGCATGTCACCATATAAAGTAATACCGCTTGTACTTTGACTTTGTCCTGGAGGAGTTCCTTCTGGTGGAGTGACTAGAAGAATATTTGTATCGGTATAATATAAAGTAGGTATATAGGTTGCGCTTGAGTCTAAATAGTAATTCTTGGCAAATAAAATATTTTGATTTGGAATATTAGCCACAGATTCGCTAATATATATGTAATTTCCAGCAGGTGCATTCATTATCTGTTCATTTAAATCTGCCTGATTGAGATCAAGATTTAATCCTTGTTGTGTCAGCTGCCTTAATGTAGAAATTGGAACTGTGGGAACATCAATTATGGGCACGTATCCACCCACTGGATTATTAGCCGGATCTGGAGAACCTGCATCAGAATTTGATGATTGAGTTGCTATTGCATTATTATTCGTTGTTGTTGTGCCTGTTAGAGATAAAGCATCATTGCCATGTATACTCATATTTAATGTTTTAGTTCCATGAATAGTGAGTGTTCCATCTGTAAGCAGCCCATAATCATCATATATATCAGGAATCTTTAGGGTTATCCTTGCACGTAGTTTTCTATAAGCATCTCCAGACCGTCCAACAGCATTAACTACTGCGGTAGTATTTGAGTTAACATATTCGATGGAATCAATCCAATAAGCTGCATTATTATTTAATGTTTCCGGATCATCTAAATCAGGTAAGTCTAAAGCAGTTGATGTTTTGCCCCAATTGGCTGAATCTGAATTGTATAAGTTTGTAACTTTTGACAGGGCGGCCTCTGCAGCATAGTACGCTGCTTTTCCTGATTTTTCATTTGTAAGAAGTCCGGTGTTTTTTTCTGATGAATTCAGCATTGCAGCAGTAATAAATAAGGCAATTGTTGAGATGAAAATAGCTAATAGTAACGAAGACCCCTTTCTTGCAGAATATTTGTTGATTTTCATATTCTGTTTTTCCTTAGTGTTAAACTTTGTGTTGTAATTTTATATAAATGATCACTCAAATATAATAGCGTATTATGCTTAAAAATTAAACTGTATATTGAATGAAAATTTATAAAAATTTGTGAAATTGTTTTTGTAAAATCATATATATATTTTGAAAAATCAGAAGGCGAATGTTTGATATTCTTTTATTAATTAGTTATATTAATAAAAGAATCCCTGTATTCTAACAATACAGGGATATTAATGGAATGGTTTGGCTAATTATTCATCTATAGAGATTTGTTGCCACGATGATCGTGATACTTCTTTTTCTATTAGCCCGTTGTCATGAAGTTTTCCGGATGGTTCAAGAGTAAAGTTACCATTGAAACTTAGATTGCCTTTGGATATAACTTTACCAGCAATACTTGAACCGTTTTGTCTAAATGAATCTTCTGTCCAGAAAAGTGCTGCGAAGTTTCTGCTGCCATTAAGGGTAATTCCTCCAACGGATGCAAATGTTACATCTACTTCACCTTCATGAGATGTATCTATATCAACATTACCATTTACAGTTAAATTTCCGGTAGTAAGCAGCATCATATTAGAAAGGTTATTAAACCCGTCAGCGTTAAAGATAGCATCACCTTCTACAAATATAAATCTTCCCTGCTGATTTCCATCAAGGGTTATCCCTTTTAAAGTAGATACTTTGGCATATCTTATTTGTGCTTTTTGGAAACCATATGCTGGGAGTAACATGGCTCCTTTAGGAATATATTTATTATTGGCTAATAATACATTATTTTGTGAATGATAGGAAATTACATTACCCTGTATGTATATAGGAACATCCGGTGGAGTTAAATTTATTTTTAACTGTAAATTTGGGTCTATAGCGTTGAGAATTTTTCCTGTTTTAGCGTATTGTCGTAAGTGTTCTACAGGTATATCTGGTACTTTTACAGGTGGGATATATCCGCCGACCTGTTTTGTTGTAGGGTCAGGGTCACCAGTGGATTTATCAGATGATTGAGATGCTGTTGAATTGTTGTACATATAGTGGTCCCCTGAGAACATTAATCCTCTATTCCCGTGTGTATTCATTTTTAGGGATTTATCACCAGAAATTGAAAGCAGGCCATCAGTTAGTAATCCAAAATTACCAAAAACTTTAGGTATGTTAGTTTCTAGCCTTGCTCTGATTTTTCTTGATGCTTTTTTTGATTTGCCAACAACTTTGATCATTGCAGCATCACCTGAATCGATGTATTCAACTGATTCTACCCAATATGATGTTCCATTATTTAAGTTTTCTTGTGAGGAGGCTGTCGGAAAAGGTAAATTTGCTAATGGTTTTAGCCAGGTTCCGTTATAATCCCCATTGTATTTACTGATAACTCTTTCTAGCCCAGCCATTGCGGCATAGTGAGCTTTCTTTCCTTCTTTATTATTAACTAATTGATCTGTGTTTTTTGACGATAAACTTAGCATAGTAACGGTTATGAGTATTGCAATAAGTGAGATGAAGATAGTTATTAGAAGTGATGCACCCTTTGATGTTTTTCGTGAAATAGGTGTGTTAAAGCAAGGCATATTATACCCCCAGTGTTTTATTAAATTTAAATAACCTGTGATCTACCTTATATTTTGTATTACTACGCTGGAGATGTAAGGCGTATCATCGACCTGCGCAGTCCCGCTGGAAGATGGGAAATATGTAGTTGTTCCTTCAGGGACCAGTCCAAAAGTAATGATATTGTCATCTATATCAAAAGCAGTTGATCCCATTATAGTTTGATTAGCCGGCATTAAATTATCTGCAAGTGCATATGAACTGCCAGATGTCCAATTCATTGTGGCACTTTCAGCTAGATCAAGTGTATCTTCAGAGTCTACTGATAATTGTGTGTTGAATGTTGTTTCTACAAGAATGTATTCTCCTGAACTGCCGCTATCCCAAGTGCTTTCAGGAATTATCGAGTAAGCAACTCCTTTAAAAGTGGTTTTGCCGGTTGAGTTTGAGTAATTAACAGTGCCATTTGCATTGAATGTTGGAACTAATACAGCTACAGTTTGGTTACCAACGGTTACACTTGTTGATGATGTCATAGTAGGTATGGTTAAAGATGCTCCATCAGGATAAATATAGCTTCCTTCCCTGATATTGCTGGTTATTCTCTCAGTTACATTTAATTTTATTTGTTTAGCTTTAAGATTACTGGCAAAATCTGCCTGTGAAGCTACCATTGATGACATTAAATCTATAGTGGGAATTATTAAAAATCCCATTATGACTACTGCCATTAAAACTTCAATCATGTTTATAGCTTTTCTACTTGCTTTAAGCATTATTTCCCTCGATAATTTAATTTGTTGGACGTGCTATTTCTGTGCTTAAGCTAACTAAAGGGGAACTTGAATTTGCTTTTTTAAATGTAACATCCAATTGTTTTAGAGTTACCACTGTATTCCCTCCTATAGTATCATTCGCTATATTGGCAACATTGGTTGTGACGTTAAAATAACCGTTATTAGTTATATCATCGGTTATATCGACAGGAGGGGTATTTCCTGAAGCTGCATTATCATATGTGCCAGTATCTGATAGTTCATATTTAACATTTTCAAAGTATTTTTGAGCTAAGTCAGTGGCTTTTGAAATGCTTTCAGTCTCTTGAATGATTACTAGTGAGGTGGGAATGGACACAGCAAGATACATTGCAACTATTCCCAGAATTAGTATAGATAGCATCACCTCAACAAAAGTAAAACCATTTCTAGAATTGTGAGGATACTCCTTTTTATGGTGAAGAACTTTTCTCATAACAAATCTTTCACACTTATATTAATGTGTAAACTTTTTGTACCCTGGATGTTTGATTGATTTTTTATAATTATAGCATGTATGGATTTCAAATTATAGTGTTTGGGGTTTTTCTTTATGAAATATTAAAATATATTTCTGATTTTAAGAAATTAGTTCTCTCATATGGTGAATCAGGGTGATTATTGTTTGTTTTAATTTTATAAAGGCTTTTATTTGATTTAATATTGTAAGTTATACAATATTAAGTTATTGCAATATTGGGTAGTTTGGCTATTTAGTCTTACTGATTACTTATTTTTCTCTTGATGTTGAGAGATTATTTAATAAAATTTTACTTTCACTATCAACTTTTTTTTTGATAGGTTTTTATATAACTGCCAGAGGTCGTGTGTTGTATGTTAGAGGTTTTTAAAGTATGGCTATTCTAAATGATTATATTGGGGTATTAGAGTCCAATAAATTAAGAAAAGGGAGTAATGCTGGGAATGCCACTGGTAATAAGTTGATTCAGAACAGCAATTCCGATAAAGTTGCTTCTTCAAGCTTTAATAGAAGTAGTTTAAACGCATATGAAAAGAAGACTGATGCAGCTGTGTTAGCAAGTGCTTTAAAAGCATATAATTTAGCTAAGCCAGCAGTACAAGTATCTTTTGGAAGGGCGCTTGAAGACCATCTAAGTTATGGAGCTAATTATCTGGATAACGGAAAAACTAATTTTAAGGTTATGGCTCCTAAAGCTCAGAGTATGTTTCTGGAAGTTGTAAAAAAAGAGGATATTAGTCCTGATAAGGATTTAAGGCAGGGTTCAGATAAAGAATTTTACTGGAATTATGAAGCTGATCCTACTGTTAAGTCTAGAACTATTGAAATGCCTCAAGTTAAAAAAGGAATTTTTGAAGTTGTAGTTGATGATGTAAACCCAGGGGATGTATATAGATTTGTTATCAATGGCAAGGAAGTCGATGGAAAAATTCAGGGAATAAAGCGTAAAGATCCTAGCTCTAAGTCTGTGTTTGATGCTGTTGGCTGGTCAGAAGTCGTAAATGATATTAAATTAAGAAGTAATATTACCCATAACTGGGCAAAAGATAATGAGTTATTAATAATTTCAGAAGAACATGCCGGACTCACTGGAGGATTTGAAAAAACTAAGGAAAGAATAGATCGTATTGTCCAGCAAGGAAACGCCAATGCAGTTGAAATAATGCCTATAGCCGAATTTTATGGCAGCAAGAATTGGGGTTATGATGGTGTTGACTGGAGCGCAGCAGAAAGTTCCTATGGTGGAGTGGAAAAGTTTAAAGAGTTAGTTGATTATGCCCATAACAAAGGTTTAAAGGTTATTTTAGACGTAGTTCCAAATCATCTGGGTCCATTTGGTAATGTTTTAAATGATTTTGGAGCAGCTTTTGATCCTGGTAAACCAGGTACTCCCTGGGGCGAGTCAATAAATTATGAAGCCGAAGGCAATGAATACATGAGAAGAGCAGTAGTAGATATGGCATTACATTGGCTAAATCTTGGTGTTGATGGCTTAAGGCTTGATATGACTAAATTTATGTACTCTGACATAACCAGAAAACAAGTAAATTCTGAAGTTAAAAATCACTTCCCAAATGCTATAATAATTGATGAAAATGGTGATAACACCAAAAAAACTGTTAATAAGCTGACTCCTGAAGAAATTGCTAATCCTGAAGAAAGCTTTTATAAGGATTTATATAGGCTAGGTAGCGATGCTCAATGGAATTTCGATTTCCAGCATACCCTGGAGGCCCTTATTACCGGGCGTACTGTAATGGATACCTTTGGTCCAAATATTTGTGATTTGGAAGATGAATTTAAACAAGGTTTTAAAAGTTATCAAAATCCGTATGATAAATTTGATCCTCCGCCAGCTGATACTAATTTAGTCTACCATATGAGCCATGATGAATCAGGAAATCACGGCGGTAAACGTACTATTCATAAAGCTATGGTCTCAAAGCTTGATATATATAATAGGATGGTAGGGAAAGATGGCAAGAAAGGTGATATTGCTTTTTTTGAATTACTTAAAGCACATCTATCTAATGCGGATGATAAAAATTGGTCTGAGGTTCAGAAAAAACACGGTATAACCAGACCTGTTTCTAAGCAGGAATTCTCTGCTGCATATAATCAGGCACAGGCACTTAATCGTTTAGCTTTAGGTACCGTATTTGTAAATCCTAGCAGAAGAAAAATGATTTTAATGGGCGATGATGAAGGTGCTTTAGCTCCATTAAAATTCTTTGCGGAATATCCTGCTGGTTCTAAAGATGAAAATGGAGTGTTGATATCCAAAAAGGTAAGTGATGAAAAAGGATATCAGGTAGGGGAAGAATCATTTAACGAATCTAAACTGGACCAAAATGCTTATGCTGATCCTAAATTAAAGGAAGAAGTAAGTAGATATAGTAAAGCTCTTAAAAAAGTTGTTGAAGAAAATCCAGCTTTAAATAATGGTAAAGCTAATTGGGGTAATATAAAAACATACCATTACAAAGATCCCAAGGTTTTACATATATTACGCAAAGAGGGTAATAATGAGATGCTGGCTGTAATGAATTTTGGCGATAGGAACTTTGGTGATGGAGATGAGGCTAAATTCACCGTAAGAAGTCTTGAACTTCCGGTTGGTCATTGGAAAGAAGTTCTTAACAGTAATGCAAAAGAGTTTGGTGGTTCAGGATTTACCAATAATAATGCTGTCTTGACAACAAAAGCAGGCATGCTTGACATTAATTTATCAAAACACAGTATTGCAATATTCAAAAAAGAAGCTTAATTAATAAGAAATAATTAGATAAAAAGAGAGACTCAAATTTGAATCTCTCTTTTTATTTTTTAGAATTTTCTTTTTTTATGTCCATAGCTATAGCTTTAGGTACTGAACCTGAGCTTCCTATTAATCGATTTATTGCCGGGCGACCTGAATTGTCAGGATCATAATATATTTTTCCAGCTTTATCAGTTTTAAATATAAGCTGCAAAGATGCATTGACATAATTTCCGTTAGCTTTTAAATCATCTACTGTATCCGGGTTTAATTTGTATAAATTAGCGATCATGTTAATGGGAAAAAGAACTTTGGAAGATTTTCTTTCCATTGCATCTTCGTCAAAAGTGGACCCAATAGCAGCAGTAGTTATATCTTTAATTTTTTTAGCCAGTTTCACCTGCTCAGGGTCTCCACTGTGTAATGCTTCATTTTTTATTTTTCTTATACGTTCTGCATTATTCAATATTTCTATCAATCTTGAATAATCTTCTTCTGTGGCCAAAATATCATTTACTTTTTTTCCTAAGTAGGCTTTTATTATAGGTTCTTTGCCGCTAACTTCCTTAGGTAAGACTTCAGGTTTATTATCACCTGTTATATCATAACCAGCTATAGAACCGTCTTTGTTGTTAACTATAGATATATTATAAACCCCTTGCTCATAACGATTTATTAAAGAATTGTTTGCAGAAAACGGGTTTGTTCTCCCCTGTGCATCCTGCATGCCAACAGGAATAGCACCTTTTGCCAGAATAAGGATATTAAAAAATTCCGGGCCCTGATTCCCTGCGCTAACATAAACAGGAATGCCTTTTTTAGTAATATTTTCAATAGACTCTATGACTTCATTATATATTTTGAATTCCTGAATTAGTCTGTCAGATTTACCGGGATTGCCAATATCCATGATGGTTTTTATTGCTAAGGGAATAGTTGGTTTTTTTATCCATTCACATATTTGTTCTTTATGATCTTTTAAATTCTCTTTATTAAGAGGTAATTTTGTAAGCTCTCTTAGTGCATTAATAGAGATTTCCTGTCCTAGTGTGAGGTTTACAGCTTTTACAGGTTCATTTTTGTCAATTAGTTCTGATAATTCTTTTAATCTGGAAATAGGTTCACTCATATCATATGAACCATCTTCATTGCTTTTTATTTTTACGGGTTTTATGTGAACTTTAGGGTAAAATCCTTTTATTATTCTGCTTACTGTGTCTCCATGGGATAAATCAGGTTCATTATCTCCATCAATATCTACAACTTTTTGGTCAAAGTTGCTTATTATTGCTACTAGAGGTAAATTAGTTTTCTCAAGGGTTGAACCTGTAAAGTTTATTATGCTTTCAAACAAGGATTTATTGCTGCTCTTGTTTATTGGATTATATTCATCTTGATATTTCTGTTTGATATTAGGGTGTGTAAGAATCCTGCTTGTGTTTTGCGGTACGGGGTTTGGGGATATGTTTATAACCTTATTAATCATTTATATGTTTTCCTTATTTGTCTTTAGCAGGTAAAATTTATTAAAGCTCAAAAAAGGTTGAACATAAAGGTAAATCATAGAAAAAATAATCTTGTATGAGACAAAAAAACCGATAATTCTGACATATTTAGGATTAAAGAGATTACAAATTTCTTAACACTAGGAAATTTGTTTAGGTGTTTAATTTATCTTTTGTGTTTAGCATAATAAAGTAAGTTGATTTTTAATTTAAAATGAGGAGTTGAGGAATGAATTTAGATTATATTAAGCCTGAAACAACACAGGATTATGTGAATTTAGAGGATGGTTTAGGTGCCAGAAACTATAATCCTTTAGACATAGTTATTGATAAAGCGCAAGGAGTGTGGGTATATGATGTTGAAGGAAACCAATATCTGGATTGCTTGAGTGCATACTCGGCTGTTAATCACGGACATTGTCATCCTAAAATCCTTGAAACATTAAGAGAACAGGCTGCTAATGTTACTTTGACTTCAAGAGCTTTTCGTAATAGTCAATTGCCATTATTTTATAAAGAATTAACTGATTTGACCGGTGCTGAAATGGTATTGCCTATGAATACCGGTGCTGAAGCAGTGGAAACCGCTATAAAAGCTGCCCGCAGATGGGGATATAGGATTAAAGGAATTCCTGATAATAAAGCAGAAATTATTGTTTGTGAAAATAATTTTCACGGTAGAACCACTACAATAGTTGGCTTTTCAAGTGAACAACAATATAAAGATGATTTTGGACCTTTTTCTGAAGGGTTTAAAATTATTCCTTACGGGGATATTGAGGCTTTTAAAAATGCTGTAACCCCAAATACCTGTGCCTTTCTAGTTGAGCCTATTCAGGGTGAAGCAGGAATTATAATTCCTCCAGAGGGCTATCTAAAAGAGGTTGAGCAAATTTGTAAAGCTAACAAAGTGTTATTTATGGTTGATGAAATCCAGACCGGCCTCGGTAGAACAGGAAAATTATTTGCTTTTAACTACGAAAATGTTGAGCCTGATGTCATTATAATCGGTAAAGCATTATCAGGGGGATTCTATCCGGTATCTGCCATTCTTTCTAAAAAAGAAATATTATCTGTATTTGGTCCTGGTGATCATGGTAGTACCTTTGGAGGAAATCCTCTGGGTTGTGCAGTAGCAAGAACTGCTCTCAGAGTGATGGTAGAGGAAAACTTAATTGAAAGATCAGCTGAACTTGGTGAATTATTCATGCAAAAACTTAAAACTATAGATAATCCTCGTATTAAAGAAATTAGGGGAAAAGGATTGTTTATAGGAATAGATTTGGATGTATCAGCCAGACCTTATTGCGAAAGGCTGAAACAAGAAGGCCTATTATGTAAGGATACCCATGAAACCATCATAAGGATAGCTCCTCCTTTAATTATTACTGAAGAAGAAATTGAATGGGCCTTTCAGTGTATTTCAAGAGTTTTAGCCAGTATAGTTTAATATCCCATTTTTGTGTTAAATCCTATAAAGTCGAAAACATTTCCCTCTTCGCTTCCGACTTCAAAAGTATCATGAATTGTGATCAGTACCCCAGCTTCGGACAACTAAGAAGCAAATAAATATTGTTTGTATTCATGTTAGACTTGTGTTGGCAATTTTAAAGGAATAGACTGTATTGAAAAAAAATAAATCAAATAAAAATATATTATTAGATTTAAAAAATGATAATTGGTTTGCATCTATAACAAAATATCCTGAACGAATTTTACCGGTTACATTTTTCTTGCTGTGTTTATTAGGGTCTATTTTGCTTGCTCTACCTTTTGCAACAACGAAAGGAATTTCTTTTTTAGATGCCATCTTTACTTCTGTCAGTGCTGTTTGTGTAACGGGTCTTGTTGTATTAGATACGGGCAAAGATTTTACAAATTTGGGACAATTTATAATACTTTTGCTTATTCAAGCGGGTGGATTAGGCATTATGTCATTCACTTCAATTATTTTTATTCTTTTAGGGAAAAGGATGTCATTGTCGCAGGAAAAAACTGTAAGAAGTATTTTTGATGTTGAAAGTCAGGAAGAAATAAGAAAATCACTAAAATTGATTTTTAAATTTACTTTTATAGCTGAATTTATTGGAGCCTTTATTCTTGTAATTTGTTTTATGCAAACAGAAAACTCCTTTTTATATGCACTAAAACAAGGTATATTTACATCCGTATCAGCATTTTGTAACGCAGGATTTTTCTTAAAAGCTTCAAGCCTGATGGATTATCAAAGTAACCCGATTATACTTTATACAGTTTCTTTATTGTTTATTTTAGGTGGTATTTCTCCTGCTATTTCAGTTTTATTACCTAACATATTTAAACGTAAAAAACTTCATCCAATGGCTGTTTTAGTATTAACTACAACATTAGCTTTACTCGTTTTTGGAACAATATTTTTCTATATATCTGAATATAACGGTGTTTTGAGCGGAATGAGTATTGCGGATAAATTCAACAATGCATGGTTTCAATCAGCAACACCAAGAACCGCCGGTTTTAACTCGATTGATTTTGGAGAGATAAACGTAGGAACTTTCCTGTTTATAGTATTTTTAATGATTATAGGAGGTTCGCCCGGAGGAACTGCGGGAGGAATTAAAACAGGAGCAATCGGCATTTTATTTTTAACTTTTTACAATACAATTATGGGCAAAAGTAACATAATTTATAACCGTCAAATAACACTTGTAATAATACAAAAAGCTCTTTCTCTCGCTCTGGTTTATCTTTTAATACTATTTACAGTAATTTTAACCCTGTTTACAACTCAATCGATTCCACCTACTCAATTAATATTTGAAGCGACATCGGCATTAGGTACGGTTGGCTTATCGATGGGGGCTACATCTAATTTAGATGAAGTCGGGAAAGTTATAGTGATAATCACTATGTTTTTAGGTCGTGTTGGTCCGGCAACTTTCTTATTCTATATAAATGCCAAAAATACAGATTCAAAAATCTCATATCCCGATGCAAAAATATCATTAGCGTAAGGAGAAAATATATGTCAATGCAAGTTTTAATAATAGGTTTAGGGCAGTTTGGAATGTCTTTAGCTCGTACTTTATCAGAAAGAGGAGCAGAAGTTATTGCAGTTGATATTGACAAAGATTTAGTTGATGTTGCTGCGGCTTATATTGATGATGCCATTTGTTTAGATGCAACTGATGAGATGTCATTAGCAAAGTTATCTCCAAAGGAAAGGGATATGGTGGTTTGTGCTATTGGCTCCAGAGAAGCATCTATCTTGACAACAGCTCTTTTGATGCAAATGGGATGTGGAAACGTTATTGCTCGGGCAACTGATAAAATTCACGAAAGAATTTTAAAAGCTGTAGGAGCTCACAGTGTTATTAACCCAGACGCAGAGTACGGTAAAAAGTTTGCAAATAAAATAATGTTTCAAAACGTTATAGCAGATGAAATATCTGAAGGTATTGAGTTATTAGAAATAAATGTTCAGCCTTTTATGGTTGGTAAAAATCTTGTTGAATTGGCATTACCCAATAGATACGGAATTATTGTTGCTGCTATAAAAAGGAATAATAAATTAACAAAACCATTTCCTAATGATAAATTATTAAAAAATGATAAATTGCTTTTAGTCTGTAATGATGAGGCATTAGCTAAGATGTTAAAGGAGAATAGATAATGAAATTTTCAAGATCAATTTCTCTATCCATCATAGTTCTGCTTGTATTTGTTACATTAATGGCAGCAGCCGGGATAAGGGGTTTTTTAAGACTTGCTCCTTCTATTGAGCAAATTAACTCAAGAAATACTCAATCGCTTTATTTAACAGAAAAAATGATGTCAACTCTTGCTCTTGAGCGCAATATTGATTCATTCGAAATCGCTTTAAAACAGGCAAAAGAAAATATTACAGAGGTAGGCGAAGCAGAAAAAATACACGATATTGAGCTAAATTATAAAACTGCATTTGCAGGAGATAGAAAAGTTAAAGAGCAAATTATAAACGATATTACAGAATTATCTGAAATAAATAGAATTGCTATGAAAAATGCAGCATTAAAAGCTGAGAAATTAAGCTCAGTAGGTTCCTGGGTTATAACATTTATGGGACTAATTGTTTGGGCATTAGGTTTAGTTATTTTAAACACTCTCCAAAAAACTGTTATTAATCCGTTAACAGAGCTTAAAGATGTTTTTCAATCACAAGCTAAAGGCAACACGTTAAGAAGATGTCCAAAGATTGCCCCTACAAAAGATTTTCAAATAATATACGATGGGTTAAATTCTTTACTCGATAAAGTAAGCATGAAATAAAAATAAAAAAATAAACCGACTCAAAATTCCTGATAATTTAACTTTAATGATTCAAAAATTTAACATAACTCGGAAACAGACTTTAATTTTGTGACAATAGAGTTATCAGCCAGATAAATTTTGAAACAAAAGTAGCTATTTTATTATTCTAAATCTTGAATTTGTTTTATTAAGAAAAGTTCAAGAAATTGCAGAATAGCAAAATATTTTTTAAGCTAGAGAAAGACTAGTTGTTTTATGCTGATTAATTTGAACTTGTAATTTAAATAGGAAATGGAATATGCATAGTAAGCATGATAATAATCAAAGGAAGCTTCTAAAGAAAAAAAAGTCACAAACCCGTAAAAGATTTAGATTTATATTAATTCTAGTTATTCTAATTGGAGTAACTATTTGGGGTGTCGGGAAAATATCTGAATTTTATAATGATATACCAGATCAACAGAGGGTGTATAAATATGTTAATAGTGAAAATGCATTATTAGATGCGGTAAAAACAGGTGATGTATCTGTTATTAAAACTTTATTAAAACAGGGAAATAGTATAAATATTACTAATTTTATAGGACAAACACCTTTAATGATTGCTGCTCAAAATGGTCATACACAGCTTGTTAAATTTTTGCTTGATAATGAAGCAGATGTAAATACAAAAAGTGATTTAGGCAGGACAGCCTTAATGAAAGCTGCTCAATACGGTGATGTCACGATGGTTAAATCTATGATCCATAAGGGAGCAAATATTAACGCAGTAGATGACTCAGGTATGAGTATGCTGATGTATGCGGCATTGAATAAGAACGATTCCAATGTTTTGAAATTCTTTGTAGAAAAAGGTGCTGATGTTAATGCTCAATCAAAATCCGGACAAACAGCTTTAATGCTGGCTGCTGCCAATAACAAGGAAAGCGTTGTAAAATTTCTGGTTAAAAAAGGAGCGCAAATTAATGTTAAAGAGCAAAAAAGAGGCATAAATCCTCTAATTGCAGCTGCAGGAAATGGCAAATTAAATACAGTTAAGTTTCTAATTAAAAAGAATTTTAATATTAGTACAGCTGATCATATGGGAAATACTGCTCTTTTTTATGCTGCAGCAAAAGGCCATATTGATGTAGCAAAATATTTACTCGAAAAAGGTGCTGATATTAATGCTGGCAATTCTACAGGAGATACTCCGTTATTATCAGCTGTTACCAATGGGCAATTAAAGATGGTCGAGTTTTGTATAGAAAATGGAGCAAATGTCAATTATAAGAATAAAAACGGCAAAACACCTCTGATAAATGCTGTGAATAATGGTAATATTGAGATAATTAAGTATTTATTAAGTAAAGGTGCAGACGTTAATGAGGAAGATAAATTAGCAGAATCCGCTTTAATGCATGCAGCTAAAAGAAGAATCTATGTTACCTCTATAGGAACAGGTACAGGCAATAAGATTATAATTCAAGATAGTCCCAGACATGAGAGAAATATTATTAAGCTTTTATTAGATAATGGAGCTTATGTTAATGCAAAAAATAGAAATGCTGATACGGCATTAATATTAGCTGCAAGTTTTGGTAATATTGATGCTGTCAAGTTGCTCTTAAAGTACAAAGCCAATATTAATGCCAGAAATAAAAATGGAATAACCGCCTTGATAAAAGCAGTTGCAAGAAATGATTATGATACAGTAAAAGTATTAATGGAAAATGGGGCTAATCCTTTAGTAAAAGATAATCAGGGTAAAGATGCTATAGCCTGGGCAAAGCAAAGAAGTAGTCTTGGTATAATCAGACTTGTTTCAAAACGATAATAAGTTCAGGATAATATATTATTGTCATTACTAATGCTTTGACACATTAATTATGCAGGGTCATTGCAAGAAACAAAGTGACGAGGTGCAGGATATTGTCCCCCGTCATTCTGGGGCTTTAGCCCGAAGAATCTCATGGCTGTTTGCTGGTTGAGATCCTTCGCTATTGCTCAGGATGACGAGAAGGAGTATTCCTTATACATTGTGCGCGCAAATAATAAATAAATCATAAATTCCTGACGCACCGTACCGAAAACGCATAGGTAGGATTGAGGCTGTTGGGACCGCTCCAATTACCAGTGCCGAGGAAGTAGCGGTAGTAATCGCTTCCATTAGGCTCTACCGACCACATGCAGTATGGGAAGCAACTGCTAAGGTAGGAACCGCTACAGCCACTATAGAGGTAACAATGTGGCGAATAGCTAGTGGAGTAGTCGCAAAGATCCATTGCTGTTTTCACACTGGTAATTATATTACTACTGATAGCAGGATCTACCCTCCAGTTTTGCATTTCATCTCTGGTGGGAAGTCTCCATCCTTTTTCTCCATAGTCTACTCCTCCATTTAATGCAATACATGCCTGCTCTGCACCTGTCCAATTGCATACGGGCCTGCTACATCCTGTACCGGAACAGACAGTGTTTAATCCTTCCCAGCATCCTGCTCCATTCGGGTTGACATTATTCGCTACAAGATTGTAGGTATTGTTGCATTTTGATACTCTGATTGCTCCTATATCTTCAGCTCCACATGTCGGATCAGGTGGTGGTGGACATTCACTGATTCCTTTAATAGTACAGGCAGTTGAATCACCACAGCTAGGGCAGACTGTATTAATTTCACTGACAAAAGTAGTCATATTCCA
>AMFJ01035768.1_pt1 | contig 19142 bp, 11 predicted proteins | sample 427208 | NCBI WGS metagenome assembly AMFJ01 (sample SAMN02954298, study PRJNA114691) | groundwater metagenome | biome: aquatic; feature: subsurface aquifer; material: sediment; isolation source: subsurface aquifer sediment | place: USA: Rifle, CO | collected 2008-08 | reverse complement strand
TTGGATGAAGCAAGGCTTAAAGGCTATGAAGGAGATCCATGTTCCGAATGCCAGCAGTTTACCTTAGTGCGAAATGGTGCTTGCCTTAAATGCATGAGTTGCGGCGCCACTTCCGGCTGTTCGTAAGATTGAATCCACGGCCCGAAGTAAAACTGTGGGGGACCCCAATTCGTGCTAATGTAGACCCCAATTCGTGCAACCAATTGGAAATAAAATATTTGAAGTCTGAATCGGTTTTTGTTATAAAATTTACAATTTTTTAGGATAAAGTTTAAACAATATTATTTCGTGTGAAAGGTAATAGATATTACTTTTTTACGTTCAATAGATTCAGTCGAAAATATTTCATCTAAAAATTCTATTTTATCTATTGATTTCCCGGAGACCGGGAAATCCCTATCTCGTAAAGTAGTCACTCGTTCACGTGCTCGACCAACTGGTAAATATCCAAGCTGGAAAATGAATCGAATGATTCAATGGGAATCACATCATGAGCTGAATGTTTATCGTTTGTTGGATATGGACCCGTCAGTAAAATTAAAGAAGGAAATTGAGTTTGTGACGATTTGTCACGAACTGTAATTAGAGTCATTCAATGAAAAAATATGACTGAAAGATGCTGGAAATTCGGGTTGAAGAACCTGAATATGTAAAATATTCTGATGGTCAAAAAAAAGAGCGAATAATTCAAAATTATGGATTTCTTTTCAAAATTGTTTAATGAAATAAAAATATTTCATATTCGAAATAAGTCAGTAATGTTTGATTACGATTTAGCTGAATATTACCAGGTTTCAAGGAAGAGTCTTATAAATTCAGTTAAAAAAAATATTGAACGGTTTCCGGATGATTTTATGTTCATTTTAAATCAAGAGGAATATCAGACGTGGAAATCGATAATTAAAAAACAATATAATCAAAAGAATTCTTATCAAGAATATTATCTTTTTACGGCTGAAGGAGCAGGACAACTTTCATTTATTCTTCAAAGTGAAGTTGCAGTTGAAACTAGTTTAAAAATAATAAAATCAGTTAATAAATCCGGATTGTTTGATGTTTTAAAATTTAAATAGTAAAGAATTTGAATAATATCTTCGATTTCAAGGAATCCCATCATTATAGAATAATTCAATGCGTTTATTTTCATCATACACCTTGCTTAAAAAGACTTTTGAATCATCACAATTTATGCTTAAGAAAAACCGCCTGTAAAACTTAACCTATTTAAGTTTAATTAGGTTAAGATTAATTTCAAATAATCATTTATATATTGATATAACCTGTTATAATATAATCTTTTAAAAAAGATAAATTCTTTTAATAATTTTGGAGATAAAAATGGCTAAAATCAAAGAGAATACCCAGAGGGAAGAACCGATTGAAAAACAGCTCTGGAAGGCGGCAGACAAGCTAAGAAAAAATATTGATGCCGCAGAATACAAGCATATTGTTCTTGGCCTTATTTTTTTAAAATATATCTCAGATGCTTTTGAGGAATTACATTCAAAGCTTTCAGCAGGAAAGGGTGAACATACCGGGGCCGATCCGGAAGATAAAGATGAGTACAAGGCTGAAAATGTATTCTTTGTCCCTGAAATAGCCCGCTGGTCCCATCTTCAATCCAAGGCAAAATTACCCACTATCGGAAAAATCGTCGATGAGGCTATGGATGCTATTGAAAAAGAAAATTCCTCATTAAAAGATGTTCTGCCAAAAGTTTTTGCCAGAGGAAACCTAGACCCGACAAGCCTTGGCGGTCTGATTGATCTTATCGCCAATATTGCCCTGGGTGATGCCAAAGCCCGCAGCGCAGATGTTCTGGGCCATGTATTTGAATATTTCCTTGGTGAATTTGCCCTGGCAGAAGGTAAACAAGGGGGACAATTTTATACGCCTCGCAGCATTGTTGAATTATTGGTTAAAATCTTAGAGCCTTACAAAGGTCGCGTTTTTGATCCTTGTTGTGGTTCGGGCGGGATGTTTGTACAATCTGAAAAGCTTGTGGCGGAACACCAGGGCAAAGTAAACGATATTTCAATTTACGGTCAGGAAAGCAATCAGACCACCTGGCGTCTTGCCAAAATGAATCTTGCCATTCGCGGCATTGATAGTTCCCAGGTCAAATGGAACAACGAAGGCTCATTCTTGAACGATGCACATAAGGACCTGAAAGCCGATTTTGTCATAGCAAATCCGCCCTTTAATGACAGCGACTGGAGCGGGGATCTGTTAAGAAATGACGGAAGATGGAAGTTTGGAACGCCTCCTTCAGGAAATGCAAACTATGCCTGGATACAACACTTTCTTTATCATTTAAGCCCAAGCGGCATTGCCGGTTTTGTCCTGGCAAAGGGATCTCTTACCTCAAAAAGTTCCGGAGAAGGGGAGATTCGCAAAGCTCTGATTGAAGCCAGGCTTGTAGATTGTATTGTCAATCTTCCCGCAAAGCTTTTTTTAAATACCCAAATTCCTGCCTGTCTCTGGTTTTTAAGCCGGAACAAGGCTAACGGGGGATATAGGAATCGCACGGATGAAATCCTTTTTATAGACGCCCGGAATGAAGGACATTTAATCAACCGCAGGACCAAGGAACTTTCAGCCGAAGATGTTCAGAAGATCGGAAAAACCTATCATGAATGGCGGAAACTGAAAGGGAAATACGAAGATATAAAAGGATTTTGCAATTCTACCTCCATTGAACGGGTCCGGGAACTGGATTATGTTCTTACCCCCGGAAGATATGTGGGATTGCCGGATGACGAGGATGATTTTGATTTTAAGGAACGATTTACAAAGCTCAAAGCAGAATTTGAAGAACAGTTGAAAGAAGAAGAAAGACTGAATGCTCTGATTAAGGAGAATCTGAAGAAGGTGAAGCTGATATGAATGATAACATAATCCAACAACTTGCTTGTAGATTAAATTTGGTTGACATTTTTTCAAAATTATCCGAAACTATAAACAATAAGACCCGCCACGGGATGCCTTCGGGTACCGCACCAGGGCGGGTTGTCCTTTTTTCGGCTGTCAGGAGTTCCTTCTGATGGAAAAAATACTCTATACAAAACCCAGTCTTGCACCAACTCAGCAAATAGAATTATTGAGTGAACGTGGTATTCTGTTTTCAAATAAAGAACAATCTGAAAAATATTTAACGTATCATAATTACTATTATATCAGTGGTTATATTTATTACTTTGAGAAAAAAGATTCTTTTCGGACTCATCAATTCAAAAAACAGATTAATTTTAATGATATTGTTTTATTGGTAAACTTTGATCAGACTCTTAGAGAACAATGCTTTAATGCATTACAAACAATAGAAATTGCTATCCGAAGTTCGATTGCACGAAACCTTTCGCTTTTATATGGACCCTTTTGTCTGGAAAAAAAAGATATTTTTCGCAGAGAAGATTTTAATTATAGATTAATTGAGATAATTAAGAAATCTCTTGTTGATCATAGAAATGAAGCCTTTATCACACATTTCAGTAATAAATACACAAACCCAATTCCTCCTGTGTGGGTAATTATTGAAATTCTCACCATAGGCAACATTTCAGCGATTTATGGTTATTTAAAGACGGAACTTCAAAAGCGCATCGCGGCTGATTTTAATATCGACCACACAATACTTGAATCATGGCTCAAAGCCATTACAGAGCTAAGAAATACCTGTGCTCATCATGCCCGGTTATGGAACAAGGTTTTTGTCAATCATCCAAAAATCCGCAAAATAGATGAACACTTTCCTATTCAACAAAATATGGTGAATCGGTTAGGCAGTTTTATTCCTCTCATTATTCACTTTCTGTGTTTAATAGATGAAAAAACTGATTGGGAAAACAAGGTGTTATCCATTCTGAAAGGATGTTCATTGATAAAACCTTCAGACCTTGGACTTACACAATGGTGGAAATGATATATGATAATAATTCATGTAATACAAGAGAGCTTGTGAACAGTATGAATGAACCAACGCCCTGTAATTTCAATTTTACTGTAGGTGAAATGATTGAGGTTTTGAAATCCTTCCCTTCAGATTTACCGGTTATTACAAACAGCTTCAATAGTGGTTACGAAAACATTGTGCGTCCATGTGTCATTAAGGTAAAACACAAACCTGAAAATACATACCACAATGGTGAGTTTCAAGATGCAAAAGATAATGATAAAGATACTTTTGAAGCAGTTGCTCTCCGAAGGGAGGTGCGGGATTGAGTGAGTGGAAGGAATGCAAGCTGGGGGAGGTGATAAAATTAGTAGGTGGCGGAACTCCAAAAACATCTATTGCTGAATATTGGAATGGCGATATTCCTTGGCTTTCTGTTGTTGATTTTAATACAGGAAATAAATTTGTCGATAAAACAGAAAAGACAATTACACAAAAAGGCTTAGATAATAGTAGCACAAAATTATTAAATGCTGGGGATATTATTATTTCAGCAAGGGGAACTGTTGGCGCATTGGCAGTGTTAAAAAAAACAATGGCATTTAATCAATCATGTTATGGAATTAGAAATATTAATACCGTAACAAATCAGGAATTTTTATTTTATTTAGTCAAAGATTCTATTTTAAATTTTCAACAAATTGCTCATGGTGGAGTTTTTGATACTATTACAAGAGATACATTTGACGCAATAGACATATCTCTCCCCCCGCTCCCCGAACAACGCGCCATTGCAGTAGTACTTTCCAGCCTCGACGATAAAATTGACCTGCTTCACCGCCAGAACAAGACGCTGGAAGCCATGGCAGAGACGCTTTTCAGGCAGTGGTTTATTGAGGCTGCGCCTCAACCCTCACCCCTTCCCTCTCCCAAAGTGAAAGGGGGTAAGACGGAGGAGTGGGAGGAAACAACATTAGATCAACATACAGAAGCATACCGCGGACTAAGTTATAAAGGAAGTGGCCTTACAGAAAAAGGACTTGGTCTTCCAATGCATAATTTAAATTCTGTATATGAAGGCAGTGGATATAAATTAGAAGGGATAAAATTTTATAATGGAGAATACAAGGAAAGACATTTAATATATCCAGGTGATATAATAGTTACAAATACTGAGCAGGGACATGAATTTAAATTAATCGGATTTCCAGCCATTGTCCCTGATTCTTTTGGTAATACTGGGCTTTTTAGTCAACATATTTATAAACTTGTTCCAAAAAAACAAACTTATCTTTCAAGAGAATTTATCTATTATCTTTTAATATCCCCTTCTGTTAGAGAACAAATAATTGCTGCAACGAATGGTTCTACTGTGAATATGCTTGCGATTGACGGTCTTCAAAGGCCGTCATTCAAGTTACCACCAAAAAATAAAGTAATTGGTTTTACTACACTTGTTTCAGCATATCGGGGGAAAATTAATATAAATAATAAACAAATCTGCACACTCGAAAAACTGCGCGACACATTGTTGCCGAAGTTGATGAGCGGGGAAGAGAGGGTGGAGTTATGACTCAACGAAATAGACGTATTGGTTCAATAAAAAATGAACTTATAAAAAAATCTCGTGAGGCCGCTCTTGCTGCTGTTCAAATCTTCAATAATCCTAACATTACCTTCAAATCTGAATCTTATGTAGTATTAATGATAATTGCCTGGACATATCTAATGCATGCTTACTTTCGGGATAAGAAAATTGAATATCGGTTTTACGATCAAAAAGGGAAGAAACGTAATTTTAAAAGGACAAAACATGGAGCATTTAAATACTGGGAGCTTGAACGATGCTTAAATGAAAATTCATCATTAGTAGATAAGAATACTGCAAATAATCTCCGTTTCTTAATTGGACTAAGACATGAAATTGAACACCAGATGACGACTCGGATTGATGATATCTTAAGTGCCCGTTTTCAGGCCTGTTGTTTAAACTATAACGAATACATAAAAAAACTATTCCAGAATAATTTGGGAATCGAAAAGCATCTCTCTTTTAGTCTACAATTTTCCACCATCTCCAATGAACAAAAAGCAATGTTAGAAGACCACCAAGAACTTCCATCAAACATTAAAACATATATTAATAATTTTGATCAAAATCTTTCTGATGAAGAATTCTCAAGCCCAAAATATGCTTACAGGATATTGTTTGTGCCAAAATCTGTAAATCATAAAGGACAAGCGGACCGTGTAATTGAATTTGTAAAAAGTAATTCTCCGTTAGCCGAATCTATAAACAAAGAATATGTTGTGATTAAGGAGACAGAAAAAAAGAAGTATCTTCCAAAACAGATCGTGGAATTGATGACCCAAGAAGGTTATAAGAAATTTTCTATCCATAATCATACTTTACTTTGGAAATCATTAGATGCACAGAATCTTAGTAAAGGGTATGGGACTTTCGTTGCAGGTAAACATTGGCACTGGTATGAAAAATGGGTTGACGAGGTAAAAAACTATTGTCAGCAAAATCGGGAGAAACTTCAGTGAAGATTTCATGCCACCATGCAAAATTGCATAATTTAAAAATTCTAAATCTGATGAACAGTAAATTGGGATTGCTTATATGAATATGGATATAACATTTCATTATCCACCAGAACTAATAACCCTTCTAATTGATGTGATCCCATTGTTAAATAAATCTAAGAAGGACGTGTTTCTTTTTTTTAAGGGTGCAGGTGTGGCTGAATCAATCATGGTTATTCCTTTTCAACAATGGAAAAATGATAAAAATAGCATCACTAAATTTGATATTGTCCGGCAAATTCTTACCGAACTCAATGCAAAAGGAGAAGCATGTTTAAGAGAACGTAGAGAAGTTTTAAAACGTGTGATTGAATATGAGTCATTTTCATCATGCTGGCCGGCTGATCAGCTTAAAGCAAGGGGATTGGTAGCAGAAATTCAGAAAGTAGTGAATGTTAAAGATAGTTTTACACGTATGGCAAAAGAACGCGAGGCAGAGAATCAATTATACAAAGTAAATAAACAGGCAGAACTTGACAAGCTGAAGAAGAGGAATGAAGAAATAGCGAAAGTTAAAAGTGATTTATATGCATTATTTCCTGAAGATAATAAATACAAGCGTGGAAAGGCACTTGAAGGAATTCTCAATTCGCTATTCAATATTTATAATATTCTTATCCGTGAAGCATTTTCAGTTTCAGGTAATGAAAAAGAGGGAATAGTAGAACAAATTGATGGTGTTATTGAACTTGAAGGTCATTTATATTTTGTTGAAATGAAATGGTGGAAGGATCCAATTGGCGTTCCTGAAATATCACAACATTTGGTACGAGTTTATCAACGTGCGGAAAGTCGTGCTGTCATTATTTCAGCATCGGAATTTACTGAGCCTGCCATAACTACCTGTAAACAGGCTTTGCAGCAAAAAGTTGTAGTGTTATGCGCATTGCAGGAAATTGTTATGTTGTTAGAAAGACAGGGTGATCTTTTAACCTTTTTAAAACAGAAAATCAATTCAGCAATAATTGAAAAAAATCCATATATGAAGATTTAATATGATTAAAATCATCCACACTCTTGAAAACTACGGGATATACTATTGCCACAGTTGATGAGTGGGGAAAACTGGAGGTAAAAACATGAATTTAAAACTCTTTATTAGTTATTCACATGAAGACGAAAATGATATTAAAGAATTCATAAAGCATATAAGCCCTTTTAAAAATAATGGATTATTGAATGAATGGCATGATAGAAAAATTATTCCTGGACACGATTTTCAAGATACTATTGATAATAATTTAGATAGTGCTGATATGATATGTTTGTTTGTATCAGCTAATTTTCTTGCATCGGCAGCATGTTTAAAAGAAAAAAATAAAGCCTTAGAATTGAGAAAAAAAAGTGGTATTGCTGTTATTCCGATTATTTTATCACATTGCGGCTGGCTTGATGATAAAGAAATATCTTCAATTTTATCGTTGCCTACTGATGGGAAGCCTATTACAGATTTTTCTGATCGTAATGCTGGATGGAAAAATGTATACGATGGATTAAAATCTGCGATAGAACAGGAAATTAAAATAAGACAACTAAAAATAACCGGAAAATTTGTTGAATTTCTCAGCGATTCAGAATTACTTGCAAAAGCACATTCTAAAAAAACTGACGTTTGTTTAGATGATATATTTATATCTCCTGAGTTAAAAAAATATAACGAATTAAAAGAATATGAAAAGAAAATTACTTTTGAAAAGCTTATTGAAGAATTTTCAAATTGTTCAAAATTGCTTATAGCGGGCGAAAATCAATCTGGTAAAACAACATTATGTAAAAAATTGTTTATAGAGTTACGGAAGAAAAACTATGTCCCAATATTTGTAACAGATAAATCGAATCAATATCTTGGTGTAATGGGAAATAGAATTCAGACCGCTTTCAATGAGCAATATGAAAATGTTTCTTTTTCAGATATCAACAGAAATCGTTTAATTCCCATTATTGATAATTTTCATTTTGCGAAGAACAAAGAAAAACATATTCAGGAATTATCTTCGTATTGCCACCAAATCCTAATCGTTGATGATATATTCAGTTTAAATTTCAAGGATGAGACTTTAACAAAATCGTTCAATCGATATACAATTAAGCAATTATCCCCATCATTAAGGAATGAATTGATTAGAAAATGGATCAATCTCGATGAAAATAAATCGAATAATGAAAATGAGATTTATAAAGATATAGATTCAAAAACTGATTATGTTAATGCAACACTAGGAAAATATTTTAGCAATGGGATAATGCCAGCATACCCGTTTTTTATTCTATCTGTAATTAGTACTTATGAAACATTTGCTAAACCACTAAATCAAGAAATAACTTCCCAGGGCTATTGCTATCAAGCTTTGATATACCTTTATCTAAGAAAACAAGGAGTGAAAAATGATGACATAGGAACATACATTAATTTTCTATCCGTATTAGCTTATCATTTTTTTCATGAAAATAAACGAGAGCTGTCATTGGATGAATTTGAGTCATTTATAAATGAGTATTTAAAGAAGTATAATTTACCTGTTAAACTTGAGATTTTACTACAAAACTTGCAGAAAACAAAAATTTTAATATTAGATAGTTGTAACAACTATTGTTTTTACTATCCGTATTTATATTATTTCTTTGTAGCAAAATACCTTGCAGAGCATTTAGATCAAAATAAAATTGTTATCGAACAAATCATTAATAACCTGCATAACGATGAAAATGCTTACATAGCAATATTCATTTCTCACCATTCAAATAATTTTTATGTTTTAGATGAAATAATTTTAAATTCATTATGTTTGTTTGATAAATATATACCCGCAACACTCACAAAAAATGAACTTAAATTTTTTGATGAAAAATTAGATATTATTGTTAATGCAGTTTTACCACCCAATCAGGCAACTCCAGAAATGGAAAGATCCAGAAGACTAAAGGATCAAGATTTAATTGAGGAAGTTCATGATAAAGATTCAGCGTCTGTTAAAACAACAACCATAGATGATAACAATGATGATGCCGTTGCACGGGATTTAAGAAGAAGTATAAAAACCGTGGAGGTAATGGGAAGTATTATAAAAAATCGGGCGGGGTCTCTTGAGAAGGATAAGCTTGAAAGCATTTTTGAAGAAGCAATGAATATACATTTGAGAATATTAACATCTTTTTTCGATATTATTAAGGATGAAAAAAGTCAAGATGACCTGGTTAATTATATTACAAGTAGATTAAATTTAATTATTGAGGATAAACCAAAACGGCCGAATCTCGAACAATTAAGAAAAATATCTAGGGATATTTTTTGGAATACAAATTTTCTAGTCGTATACGGTATAATTAATAAAATTATTGATTCTTTAGGCTCGGATAAGCTTAAAGACATTGCCCAAAAAGTTTGTGATAAAAATAATACTCCAGCGGCTTTTCTTATTAAACATGGAATATTAATGTGGTATAGCAAAAATCTTCAGATTGATTCTATTCTAAAAAGGATAAACGATCGCGACATTTCAGAAACTGCAAAAAGAATTATGAATTTTCTAATAGTTAATCATTGTTCAATACATAAGATTGATTTCCGTATGACACAAAAAATAGAAAAAAAGTTTAATATTTCTAAACATCTTTTAAAACAAAACGTTTCATTATGAATAAACTCACCGAATCCGAAATAGAGCTGATGAGCATAGACCTCCTGGAAAAACAGGGATTCGGATATATTTATGGGCCTGATATTGCCTCGGATAGCCTGAATCCTAAACGGCAATCCTTTGAAGACGTTATCCTTCTGGATGGGCTGACGGATGCCGTGGCCCGCATTAATCCGAAAATTCAGGCGGACATTCGAGCGGAAGCCATTAAACAGGTTGAACGCTTAAACTCCCCGGAACTGATTACCAATAATGAAGCTTTTCACCGGATGCTAACTGAAGGGATAAAAGTCACCTATCAGAAAGACGGCAATAGCCGCGGGGATCTGGTATGGCTGATTGATTTTAACAACCCAGAAAATAATGACTTCGTGGTTCTTAATCAATTTACTGTTATAGAAAACCATGTAAACAAACGTCCGGATGTGATTCTTTTTATCAATGGATTACCGCTTGTTGTCATAGAATTGAAAAATCCGGCTGATGAAAATGCTACAATCCACTCTGCTTATAAACAGATACAGACCTATAAGCAAGCCATTTCAAAGTTATTTTCCTATAACGGATTCACGATCATTTCAGACGGACTGGAAGCCAAAGCCGGGACAATTTCATCCGGATTCAGCCGTTTTATGGCTTGGAAAACCTCAGACGGGAAGGTTGAAGCATCTCATCTTATAGGCCAGCTTGAAACACTAATCAAAGGAATGCTTAATAAAACAACTCTCCTGGATCTTATTCGTCATTTCGTTGTTTTTGAGAAGGATAAAAAGGAAGATAAAAAAACCGGTATTATTACTATTCAAACTGTTAAAAAACTTGCCGGTTATCATCAATATTACGCGGTAAACCGGGCCGTAGAATCCACCCAAAGGGCTTTTGCGGTATCTTGTGGCAACTCTGATTGCCTGAAGGTCATGGAATCCCCTGCAAGTTATGGTTTACCCGGAGTTAAATCACAGCCTATAGGAGATAAAAAGGGCGGCGTCGTTTGGCATACCCAGGGAAGCGGAAAATCACTTTCCATGGTTTTTTACACAGGAAAAATTGTTCTGGCGATGAACAATCCTACGATTGTAGTCATTACTGATAGAAACGATTTGGACGACCAGCTATTTGATACATTTGCCGCTTCAAAACAACTCCTGCGCCAGGAACCGGTCCAGGCTGAAAGTCGGGATCAATTAAAAAATCTTTTAAAGGTAGCCTCCGGAGGAATAGTCTTCACAACCATTCATAAATTCCAGCCTGAAGAAGGCAATGTGTACGAAATGCTTTCTGATAGGAAAAATATCGTTGTGATTGTGGATGAAGCTCACCGGACACAATATGGATTCAAGGCTAAGACCATTGATGATAAAGACGAGAATGGGTCTGTTGTCGGAAAAAAGATCGTTTATGGTTTTGCCAAATATATGCGCGATGCTCTCCCAAATGCAACTTATCTGGGATTTACAGGGACTCCGATTGAAAAGACAGACGTAAATACACCGGCTGTATTCGGCAATTATGTTGATATATACGATATTTCACAATCGATTACAGATGGAGCTACCGTAAGAATCTATTACGAAAGCCGCCTGGCTAAGATTTCTCTGAGTGCGGAAGGCAGAAAGCTTATTCAGGAATTTGACGATAAACTGGATCCTGGCGAACTGACCGAAGCACAGAAGGCAAAGGCAAAATGGACACAACTTGAAGCTCTTATAGGAAGCGAAAAAAGAATTTTCAAAATCGCACAGGATATTGTCTCCCATTTTGAACAACGCCGGGAGGTGTTTGACGGAAAAGCCATGATAGTCACTATGTCCAGAAGAATTGCCGCGGATCTTTATAAGGAAATTATTAAGATTCGTCCTGGGTGGCATGATGACGACCTCAAAAAGGGTGTTATTAAAGTAGTAATGACATCCGCTTCATCCGATGGACCGGAAATTTCAAAGCATTATACGACAAAAGAGCAGCGCAGAAATCTAGCCGAAAGAATGAAAAATCCGGATGATGAACTCAAGCTTGTTATTGTCCGGGACATGTGGCTGACCGGTTTTGACGTGCCCTGCCTGAACACCCTTTACATTGATAAACCCATGAAAGGGCATAACCTGATGCAGGCTATTGCAAGGGTTAACCGCGTTTATAAGGATAAAAAAGGCGGTTTGATTGTTGACTATCTCGGAATTGCCTCGGATTTGAAGGAAGCCTTGTCGTTTTACTCCGATAATGGCGGGAAAGGCGATCCGGCAGTCACCCAGGAGAAAGCCGTCCAACTTATGCTGGAAAAACTTGAGATTGTTTCCCAGATGTTCCATGGATTTGCTTATGAGGAATTTTTTCAGGCAGATACCCGTAAAAAATTATCTGTAATCCTGGCCGCTGAAGAACATATTCTTGGGCTGGATGACGGAAAAAAGAGGTTTATTAATGAGGTTACGGCCTTATCCCAGGCTTTTGCAATTGCGATCCCACATGAAAAGGCAATGGATGTCAAAGAGGAAGTATCTTTCTTCCAGGCGGTAAAATCCAGACTTGCAAAATTTGACCGGACCGGAACCGGTAAAACTGATGAAGAAATTGAAACAGCCATACGCCAGGTCATTGATCAGGCTCTAATTACTGAAAAAGTCATAGATGTTTTTGATGCCGCTGGTATCAAAAAACCGGATATATCCATACTTTCAGAAGAGTTTCTTCTGGAAGTTAAAAACATGGAACATAAAAATATTGCTCTGGAAGTCCTGAAAAAACTCCTGGATGATGAAATCAAGAGTCGGATAAAAAAGAATCTGATTCAGGGAAAATCATTAATGGAGATGCTTGAGGATTCCATCAAACGATATCACAATAAAATCATTACCGCAGCAGAAGTCATTGAAGAACTCATTAAACTGAGTAAAGAAATCAAGGAAATGGACAAAGAGCCCCAGGAAATGGGGATGTCGGATTATGAATACGCCTTCTATACGGCAATTGCTAATAATGGTAGTGCAAGAGAGCTTATGGGCAAAGAAAAATTAAGGGAACTGGCCGTGGTACTTTATCAAAAGGTGAAGGAAAATGCCTCCATCGACTGGACCATCATGGAAAGCGTTAAATCCCGGTTGAAAGTCATTGTTAAAAGAGTCTTGAGACAATATGGCTACCCCCCGGATATGCAGATGCTGGCAACAGAGACTGTATTAAAACAGGCAGAAATGATTGCGGATGAATTGGTGAAAAATCAATAAACATTTTAAAGATAAACGGAGCACATGTTAAACTCAGCCCATCAAGGATATATCTATCAAGACATTCTGGGGGCTTATTTTGTGGCTCAAGAGCTTGCCCTAGGGAATGGGTCAACAAAATTTCATTTTGATTATAAAAAAACACCTAATGAAATACCTGACAAGTTTGATGATCTGGTAATTTATTATGAGGCAAAAACTTTATTTATCCAGATTAAATACAGTAATGATGAGCATCAGCATGCATTGACTAAAAATGATTTTTCATCTTCTTCATCTTATGATCTTGCACTTTTTGACCTTTTTAAAACTTGGAAGTCACTTAATGCGCCAGGAAGTTTATGGCGAATATGCTTAGCATGGGATAAACCTGAACCCGCTGATTTAATTCAACAAGTTCTTATCCAGCTTCCTGATAATAAAAGTTTATTACTTGGAACAACATGTTATCAATTCAATAGCAATGTGCTATGGCCGGAAAATGGTGAGGTATTATCTTCATGGAGAGCCTTACAAAAGCATTCAAAATCAATTGAAAGAATAGAATTCAAAGAATTTTTAGATAATTTGATTCTCGAAGTAAATTGTCCTAAATCAACACTTCTTCAAGATTATAATCAGGGACTAGAAAAATTATTAGCTCAAACAATAGAAAGGATAGGTGTTGGAATTTATCCCAATGATCATCTAACTGTTCGTCAGGTTGCAGAGAGCCTTTGTACAATTGTAAAAAGAAGAAGGGCGACAAATAATAACATTCCAATTAGCTGTGATGAGATCGCTAAGGAGATTAACATTATACAAGCATATGGAGGTATTGAACAAAAATTTATTATTGATGAGAATATTTTTGTTGCTACCCCTAATCGTGTAGATCAAGTAGTTTCTGTTTTGGAACAACATAAGGCGGTTATTCTGACTGCTGAACCAGGTGCAGGAAAATCATGGTTTATTGAAAACCTCGAGAATTATCTTAAACCCACTGCTCAAATAATAAAACATTATTGTTATATTGCGCTTGAAGATCCCTTAGCTCTTAAAAGGATCAAAGTTAATACCCTTTATGGAAGTCTTATTACTCAAATTTTGCATAATGATGAAAGCTTGGGATACCATAAAACTTATAGATATGCTTCTAATCTTGAAGAGCTCAATATTCTTCTTAAGAAAATCCAACAGAAAACTCTTTTAATTATTGATGGTATAGATCATATTTGGAGAATATATCAGAAAAATAGAGGAGGATTAACAGAGGATGATACGAAAATACTCGAAGCGCTTGCAAAACTTGATTATTCTAATCATAATGTCTCTCTCCTTATAGTCTCGCAGCCGATAGATAAACTCACAGAACTTACTCCATTTCATCATTGTACTCTCGCTCCATTAACTGAAAGCTTTGTCGAAGATCTTCTGGAAAAACACAGAGTTTCAAATGTTAAAATTGAAGAAATATCGCTAGCCTGTATGATTCACGAAAAGAGCAATGGAAATGCATTGTATTGCAAGTATCTTATCGATCATGCAGTGATTAACAAGATACATACTTCATTTGATTGGTTTAAAAATCTCCCTCCTTATGAGTTTAACCTTAAAGGGTATTATCAGTATCTGTATGAACAGATTCAAGGAGACACAAGAGTTCCATATGCTCTATGTGGAGCTGATTTTTCGTTGTCGGTAATCGAACTCCAGGAAATTACTCATCTGGGAAAAATGGTTTTAGCACAACTTACACTTTTACAACCAATTCTTAATTATACGCCAGCGCTAGGTTATTCTATCTATCATGAAAGTTTTAAACGCTTTGTTATTGATTTTATCAATGATCAAGGAGCATCAATTAACGACCTTATTTATCAGCCACTTATCATATGGTTAGAAAAATACTCTTTTTTTAAATCCATAAAGGCATATGGTCATCTTTTAAAACTTTATTATGAAGTAGATGATTTTGATTCTATAGCAAAATCGATCTCAGTAAATTTTCTTAATGAAAGTCTATATAATGCTCAGCCTTTACATTATATCCGTCAGAATCACCGTCTCCAGAAAATATCACTCCAATATATTAAAGAATTTACTTCAATAATCATTATTGCAGAGCAATCAAAAATATTCGAAGTACTAGATCACTTAAACAGTCAGACTCTTATTAACTATCTAAAGGCAGTTCATGCGATTCATGGTGAAGAATTAATGTATCGTGTTCTTTGGGATGGAGAACATCTCTTGGTTGAAATAAATGATGCTTTGCGTTTTTTTGTTAACCAAGCATACCAAGGCAATGGAATTATTCATTGGTCAGTAATCCCTCGTCTTGATGACATTCCATATGAAATTCTCGGAATGATATCTGTAAAGTTTCTTCATATGAAGCAATACGAGAAATTTGATGCTCTAATAAAGAATGTTTATGAGAATCCCGAGCATAGGAAAGCATTTGAGGGTATTCTTGATGAATTAGAATGGTGGTCTATATATTTTGGTAATGATTGGATTAATGAGACGCCATATTTTCATAGTATTATTATGTCATTCAAACCCTCATCCCCAACTCTTCAACAGGCTATAGAAAGCATTATTTTAAACGAAAAATTTATTTATGATGATAACTGGAAAATAATGCTTCGTGATGTTGTTATGTTGGTAAAAACAGCAAGCAAAGAGGAAAAAGAGGCAGCAATATCCACTTTGTCTCAGTATAATTGGTTTCGTAACTGGTTGATCTACTTGATCAAAATAACTGACCTCTCAGAAAGAGAATACAACAATAAAGAGCTTATTGATGCATTTTCCTATCTCGTTCGTGATCTCGATCCTTTTAAAGGAACCCCACGTGTTTGTGACCTCTATAAACAAAACCCCTTTATTAAAAAATCATTTCATCGGGGATTATTGCTCTGTAGAAAGAATAAAGTATTACTAACTCAATGCTGCAATCTTCTTGAAAATGTAACAAAGGTTGCAACAAGCCTCAAGGGTTCAGTTATGGGGCCTTTAACGGATGAAGATTATTTAGAACTTATTACATCTTATCTTTCTGGAGAAAATGTTATCAGTAAATATGAAGAGTACTATCGGCCTTTAGGATCTGGAAGATACTACTCTGATGTTGCTGAAATTGCTTTTAAATATGCGCAAATATTAAAAAATGCGGGATTAGACCAAGAAGCAAAAGAAAAATATCGTGAGGGAATTCAGGCTGTTACTGCATATGGATTTCATAAGGATCGAACATTAAGTGAGGTTTTAGATTGCAGTGTTCCTTATCAAAAAATATATGGGACATTACAAGTTGAATGGTTTTATAATTTATATCGCATGGCTATGACTGTAGTTTCTCATACCGATGGAAAATCAACCAGTTACTATCCAGTTGAGTGGTTTAAAGAATTCATTAAAGTCTATTCAGAGGAAGCATTAAGACATCTTGTAAGTGAAACATATGAAAACAAAAAAGCATATTGGCATCAAGAAGAAGAATTTCTTCATGTTTTGGAAGAGTATCCATCTCTATTCACTCCAACACAGTGGTTTCTTTTATGTAGATCTATTCCCCTTGCTTCATCTTGTAAGATTATCAATAACGGGTTAACTTTTCTTGACCAGATTGATGCCCCATTAAAGGATGTATATAATAGATGGCTTCAAGCTCTTCCATTTGTAATACGAAATAAGGAAGATTCACAATACACTCAAGAAATGGTTACTCAATTTAAAGAACGATTTGGAATACAACTTGAGTCCAAGAAAGAAACAAGTATCTTAGAAAAATATTCTCATGATGAAATGTCCTCACACTCGCCTGCGTTTTCAGCAAAATCTTACGAAGAAATATTAGCATTTTTTGAAAAGAATAGTTTAAAAGAAAATATTGCAATCCAGTTTCAACAAGTTATGGCTTCTATCAGCGATTGGGAATACAAAAAAGAAATTCTCCGACAAGTTGCTGGCGGTTTTAAGTATGGTCGCAATATAGGTCATTGGGTGGATAATATTTTCGAACCTCATAGTCAAGAATGGTTATATTTCAATATTTGCTTATTTGTATTTGTAACTGATGGGTGGGGGCATGGACTCCATAACAGCCAATACCTTAGGCGTGTTTATGAAAAATCCCCTGAATATGCTCTTAACATGCTAAAAGAAGTTCTTGGTTATTTTCTTTCTGGTAATACATATATTAGCCTAGTTTCATGCAATCTTATCAAAGCCTTATCTGAACTTAAAGTAGAAGAGTCAATGGTTTCTGCTCTACTTCAGACAACATTTAAAATTGTTAAACATCGTCTTCCTCATCCTCCAAACTGTGATATAAATACCTTAATATATCAAGGGCTTGAAGGTTTAAACCGTGATGAAATGGTCGTCGCTCTATTAATTGCAAGACTTAAAACTTTAACGACAGAAAAAACTCAAGGTATAATCTGGTCATTAATTTTTTTAGCTCAATCATCACCAAAATCATTATTTAAACCCTATTTTTGGGCATTCTCAAATCATACATTTTTATTACCTATTCATAGAGCTGTTCTGCTTCAGATCCTTAAAGAATATGTTGATCAAAGTTTGATTCCCGATGAGTTAATTGGAAACTTTTTAAGTATATATCCAACGGGTTTCTTTTTAGAAGATCAATATATCCGTTCTTTTGTTAATTATAAAATAGAGATGGATGAGATTTCAGTTAAAAGCATCCAACTCAGCGGTCATTCGAAAGATAAAATATTTTTTCCTTCTATTCACATCAAATATGAAAAAATTGCCAAACATGAAGGAACTCTCACAGGGACATACAATGCCTTTGTACATAAAAGAGAAATAATAAGTAAAGAATATGAATCCTATTATATACGAACTGAAAATTTAATGACGCCAATAGTACCGATTTCCAATGCTTTTTACGAGATAATCAATAGTCAATTTTATACATTTTTAAAACAGATTACACATAATAACCATAAATCATTCACATGCAATCTTGACTTTTTTTTAAATGAAATCGTTATTCAAATCAGTGCATTAACAAGAAGACCAACATATCTTCCATTTCCAGAGAAATTTCCTTTATTTGAAGTCCGTTCTGCTTTATCTCCATTTGAACATGAGGGCTGGGTAATGCTGGCCTCAAAAGAAGATCAACTGACTGGTGAACAATTAAAGCCCAAAAAAAATATTTCCTCATCCTTAGTAATTTTTTGGGGGCAAAAACCTGAATCTGACGGTGACTTTTGTTCAGAATACATTTTTAAAACCAATCTATATGCAGAAAATAATATGAGTATTGCACCATTTGATCATCCCATATGTGAACTGATTATTATCGATAAACTTGAGCGTTCTTGCATTGTCTATGTCTCTCCTTTTATCATCAGAGAGTTAGGCCTTAAACTTGATCCTTCGATTCATAGCGGCTTTCAAGCTAGAAATGATCAAGGTGAAGTAGTAATAAAAATGCTTACTTGGAAAGAAGATTACTACGGAAAGATAGATGATGGAACAGAGATTCCTCGACGTGAGGGGGTAGCGGTAATGATTAGGAAAGATTTTTATAAACGTTTTTTATCGTTTTCTAAAAAAGAAAGTTGGTTTATACTATCACGTAAAGATTAAACATTTGAAAATATTATCCATAAAGTGGAAATATAGCACGATATGGGGTCTTTTGTTAGCACGATATGGGGACTAATGAGTTGTAACATGTTGATTTTAAATGTATGGTATTAGCACGATATGCGCAAACTCACAGTAAAACTCCGGGGATAGGTCATAAGAAGTTAGGCAAAAAACTTTACG
>AMFJ01025979.1_pt1 | contig 19168 bp, 18 predicted proteins | sample 427208 | NCBI WGS metagenome assembly AMFJ01 (sample SAMN02954298, study PRJNA114691) | groundwater metagenome | biome: aquatic; feature: subsurface aquifer; material: sediment; isolation source: subsurface aquifer sediment | place: USA: Rifle, CO | collected 2008-08 | reverse complement strand
AGTGTTGTCGAAATTTCAACTGCACGGATTGGGTTTATACCAACACCAGAAAAAGAATACCCGCTGACCCACTTTTTGGAGGTAGCCGATGCAGACAAACACTAACTACAATCCAGACGTCTTGTCATGCATTGCCAACTTGAGCAGTGACGAAGTGTTTACGCCACCGCAACTGGCTAATCAGATGCTGGACATGCTTCCCAAGGAAATCTGGAGCGACAAGAGTATTACGTTCCTTGATCCGGGCTGCAAGTCAGGCGTGTTTCTGCGCGAGGTTGCTAAGCGCCTCGACATGGGGCTTGAGAAGGAAATTCCAGACCGGCAGAAGCGGCTCAACCACATCTTCAAAAATCAACTGTTCGGGTTGGCCATCACGGAGTTGACCTCCCTGCTTTCACGCCGTTCTGTGTATTGCTCCAAAACTGCCAATGGAAAGTATTCCGCCTGCGAGGCCTTCGATGAACCACAGGGGAATATACGATTCAGTCGGGTTGAGCACACATGGGAAGATGGGCGTTGCGTTCATTGCGGGACCAACCAGACAAACTATGAGCGTGGCGAAGAACTCGAAACTCACGCCTATCAATTTATTCATACCGATAACAAAAAGGAGATATTTAACATGAAATTTGATGTGATTGTCGGCAATCCGCCGTATCAGTTGTCGACAGCTGGCGACGATAATGGCGCGCAAGCAAAACCTCTTTACCATCTATTTGTTGAAAAAGCGAAAAAAATGAATCCCAACTTCCTTGCAATGATTATTCCGTCTCGTTGGTTTGCAGGCGGCTGGGGTTTGGATGAATTTAGAGAAAACATGATGTCTGACAGCCACATTAAATGTTTGCATGATTTTCCAAATGCATCAGATTGTTTCCCTGGTGTTGAGATCAAGGGAGGTGTTTGCTACTTCTTATGGGATAAGAATTATGGTGGTGTTACGAGGTTCGTTACGCATAATGCTGATGAAATCATATCGACATCTGACCGACCACTGAGGGAGAACGGCTGTGATATTGTTATTCGATACAATGATGCTGTGCCTATTTTGCATAAAGTAAGATCCTTTGATGAGCCAACTTTTGATTCGCTTGTTAGTACAAAAAAACCTTTTGGATTTACAACAAATTACAAGGGGTCGAATAAATCATTCGCAGGCGCTGTCAAATTATACGGAAATCGAAGGACTGAACATGTCAAAAAAAGTGACATTACAAGACGATTAGATTGTATTAATAAACATAAGCTCATTATCCCAAAAGCAGTAGGAACTGGTGACAGCAAGACGGATTACATAAAACCACTCTATTGCGAACCAAATTCATGTTGTACAGAAACTTATTTATTAGTGGGGCCATTTGCATCGAAATCGGAGTGTGGAAATGTCTTAAGTTATGTAAATACAAAGTTTTTTCATTTTCTGGTTACTTTGCAAAAAAACACTCAAGACTGTATGAAAAAAGTCTATTCGTTTGTTCCCATGCAGGATTTCAACGAGGCTTGGACCGACGACAAGCTGTACAAAAAATATGGCCTGATGAAGAACGAGATCGCCTTCATTGAATCCATGGTGCGTCCGATGGAGGCGAACAATGATTAAGGAGTTTTTCCCGCCTCGCCCTGAATCGCGGCCCACGATCTACGCATACGAGGATACAAACCCGCAATATGCCGGATTGCTCAAGATTGGCTATACTACGACGGACGCACAATCCCGTGTAGCCCAGCAGTACCCTACATTGAGACCCGGCAAGCCGCCGTATCGAATTGTCCTCGAAGAATCGGCCATGCGCGGTGATGGATCTGGCTTCACGGATCATGATGTACATCGTTATTTGCGGATGATTGGCATCAAGAACGCTAAAGGCGAATGGTTTCGTTGTGCGGCGGAACAGGTCAAGGCTGCGGTCATTGCTGTGCGGACTGGGCAACTGAATGAAGAAAATAGATCATTGGATTTTAAGATGAGACCCGAACAGGAAGCCGCGGTTGAAAAGACCATCGACTATTTCAAGAGTTGCCGCAAAGAGAACAAGAGCAGGCCCCCACATTTTCTTTGGAACGCCAAGATGAGGTTTGGCAAAACCTTTGCCGCCTATCAGCTGGCAAAGAGAATGGGTTGGCGTAAAGTGCTGGTGTTGACTTTCAAGCCAGCAGTGCAAAGTGCTTGGGAAGAAGATTTGAAGTGCCACGTTGATTTCCCGGGCTGGCAGTTCATTTCAAAAAAAATTGGTGGGTTGCCGTATAATGATGCAGATAAAAAGAAGCCTTTCGTCTGTTTTGGCTCATTTCAGGACTACCTTGGAAAAAATCCCAGCACGGGCGGTATCAAAACCAAGAATGAGTGGGTACATACGACCAACTGGGATTGCGTGATTCTGGATGAGTACCACTATGGTGCATGGCGCGAAAACGCCAAAGAGCTTTTTGAGGCTGAGGATGAGAAGGAGGTTGAGTTCGGCAAAGGTGAAGGCATTGATATCTACGATGAAGACAGCCTGCCAATAACTACAAACGGCTATCTTTACCTTTCTGGCACACCATTTCGAGCTATTGCATCGGGAGAATTTATCGAGGAGCAAATTTTTAACTGGACCTATTCGGATGAACAGCGCGCAAAGCAGGATTGGAAGGGGGAGAAGAATCCTTATGCCGCTCTGCCACGAATGGTCATGATGACATATCAGTTGCCTGACGCAATTCGGGAAATAGCCATGCAGGGCCAGTATGACGAGTTTGACCTGAATGTTTTCTTTTCTGCGGAAGGGTTGGGCGACAAAGCAAAGTTTAAGTATGAGAACGATGTTCAGAAGTGGCTGGACCTGATTCGGGGTTCCTTTATGCCAACCAGTGTTGATAACTTGAAACTCGGCGCGCAGAAGCCGCCGATGCCGTTTTCAGATGTGAGGCTACTGAGCGTGCTTTCGCATACCTTCTGGTTCCTGCCGAGCGTAGCGTCGTGTCATGCTATGAGCAACCTGTTGAAGAAAAAGCAAAATAATTTTTACCATGATTATGCAGTGGTTGTGGCGGCTGGGAGTGCCGCCGGTATTGGGGCTGCTGCATTGCCACCTGTACAGGAAGCAATGGACGAACCGCTCAAGAGCAAGACGATCACGCTGTCATGTGGTAAACTGACAACGGGCGTAACTGTTAGGCCATGGACTGGGATTTTCATGCTTCGCAATTCCTCTACCCCAGAAACCTATTTTCAAGCAGCTTTTCGGGTGCAGTCACCTTGGACAGTTAAAAATCCCGATGGTGCTACGCCGAATCAGGAGCAGATCATCAAAGAGGAGTGCTACGTTTTTGACTTTGCCCCGGATCGTGCCTTGAGGCAGATCGCCGAATATAGTTGTCGTCTGAATGTCAATGAGTCCAATCCTGAGAAAAAAGTCGAGGAGTTCATCAGTTTTTTGCCCGTCCTAGCCTATGATGGCAGTTCCATGAAACAGATTGATGCCGCGGGGATTCTAGACATGGCCATGAGTGGTACGACCGCTACCCTGCTTGCGCGGCGATGGGAGAGCGCGTTGCTGGTGAATGTGGCGTAATGACACGCTCAGGCGGCTCATGGACAATCCCAAAGCCATGGAAGCGCTGATGAACATCGAGGGATTCCGGAATCTGAATCAGGATATTGAGACCATCATTAATAAGTCAGAGGCCGTTAAAAAAGCACGCAAGGAGGCGAATGACGACCAACTCACCGCCAAAGAAAAAAAGGAACTGACGGAAGAAGAAAAGGAATACAAGAGCAAGAGAAAGGAAATTCAAGAGAAACTTATCAAATTTGCCACGCGAGTGCCGATTTTTATGTATCTAACGGACTATCGTGAGCGTTGTCTCAAGGATGTCATCACTCAACTTGAGCCGGGCTTATTCAAAAAAGTTACTGGATTGACCGTGAAGGACTTCGAGTTGCTCGTTAGCCTTGGTGTCTTCAATAGCGCATTGATGAATGACGCCGTATTCAAGTTCAAACGGTACGAGGATGCCAGTCTGAGTTATACCGGCATAAACAAACACGAAGGTGAAGATATTGGGCTTTACGATACGGTGTTGAGTTCAAAAGATGTTCAGCCGACATTTGAGAACGTAGTAAAAATGTAGCTAAAAGATATGAATCAAAACAAATTGTGGCGGTTGTGGGTGAAAAAGACAGAGTTTGTAGTGTTTTAATAGAACGAAAATGGTTTGGTTCATCACTCGCCACGCGATCCATGGGCGGCCTATAACGAAAAATGCCACAACAAATACAACTAATTAGAGCGCTTCACATTTGACTTCACATTATTGTTGTTAAACGCAAAACAGTGAAGTATAATGTGAAGTGAACAAAAAGGGGAATATCATGATTAAAAATCCATTAACAGATCCGGTGCCACAAGAAATACCACTCAAAGATGCACCGCTTGTTAAGGTGATTGCGCAACTACGATTTTCACCCATTGCTTCAATCGAGAAGGCAGAATTTATTTCTGCGTTTCAAGAAGCAATTCGTGAAAAATATCCTGTATTGCGACCGGAACAATCTTTTAATTTTATAATGAGTCCAGTTGGGCCAGCTGGGAATGTTTCGGGAAAGATATGGCGATTCAGAAATGAACAAGAAAAATGGGCGGTGGCATTGTCACAGGATTTTATTGCAATTGAAACATCTACGTACACAAGCAGAACGGATTTCTTATCGAGATGGGAATTTATTTTGAAAGCGGCAACAGAGCACCTAAAATTGATGCAATACGATCGCATAGGCGTTCGCTATATCGACAGAATACAAGGAGACACATATTTAAGGGCAAAAGAGTTTACAAAAAACAAAATTTTGGGTGTGTTTGGTGATTTCACTGATGATGCTGTTTTGCATAACTTTAATGAAAATCTTTTTAAAATTGAAGATGCCCAGTTGTTGGCACGATGGGGGAAGCTTGCCGCAAATGAAACTTTTGATCCTGCCGCAATAGAACCACTACAAAGTTCAAGCTGGGTTTTGGATTTGGACATGTCTAGAACCGTACAGGAGCAAATGGTTGTTGATCAAATTATGACAAGGTCTCGATTTTTCTGTGAGAGAATATATACATTCTTTAGATGGGTTGTGACAGATGATTTTATTAATTACTATGGGGGGGCATTATGACCTATGCAACCTCAAGCGTGATGGCACGCGATTATCCTACAAACGCAGGCAGAAATATGAACCCCCGCAGACAGATAATTTTGTTTATCTGGTCACCATATTTCAGTGAAGGGTCCACGTCTGGTGTGGGTGCGTCTCTAAATGAGGAATTTGAGTTTAGTGCAGAAACACAAACGACAAGCGGAATTGATTTGAGCCATTTGCACAGAAATACATCTCGCGACATTTATGAACTACGCCGCTTGTCTGGGCTTACATGGGAACAGATTGGTGAGATTTTTAATGTGACTCGTAGAGCTGTTCATTTTTGGGCCAACGGCAAACCCATGGAAGATTTCAGGGCTGAAAAACTTAGTTGTCTAGTGGATGCTGTCAGAAAGATTGACACGGGCATTGGCTTTGAAAACAGGCATATGATTTTAGATCAAGATTGTGACAGTGTGTCATTGTTTGATCTTTTTAAAAAGGGTGATTTTTACACTGTCAGTAGACGGCTTCCAATTGTGTCACGACAACCAAGAATTGAGCTTAAACCACTATCTGAAAAGGCTCGTGCGGAGAGAATGCCTATTATGTCACCTTTGGATATGTTGGAAATGGACAATAGTTACCTGCCTGAAAAAACAACAAAAGCCAGGGTTGCAACTGTCAAAAAGATAAGGAAGGTTACGTGAGCCATGAAAGAAAATACGATTGAACACGTCAACCGCATCACAAAAAATTGGCAACAAGGGGATTATGTTATTGGTGATTTGATGTTCTTGTTTGGATACAACCCGTGTTGTCCTCTAAAAGAAGGAATTGAAAAAACCAATGATCAACGCATCAGTTTTATTGAGGACCATGTATATGGGCTCATATTACTCTCGCAGACCTGTGATGTTCGGCGAGATTGTCGTGATCGACCTTATATTGAGATGGCCGCTTTACAGATTGAATCAAAAAAATATGAGCTGATCAGGAAATTCAGAATGCCATCATATGTTGCTGTACCCGCGCTCGCGACCGACAAAATTGTTGTTGATTTAGAAAGGGTCATGACTTTTGAAAAGTCGTCACTTATTTTGTTGGATGCCGCCAGAAAAAGCGGATTTACAACTCCAGCAGAACTTAAAAAATTTTCTTGGGCACTTGGAAGAAAGAGAAGCAGGTTTGCATTTCCAGATGAGTTCACAACAATGATGGGGCCACTCAAAAAAAGATTGATAGAAAAACATGGCAAAAACACAAAGGAAGGTTTGTTGCTTACGTTGGTGCAAGAAATTCGTGTTAGAGCAGCGCCTGACTGGGGAAACGAGAATGTTGCGCTCACCTTTTGGTTTGTCTTGGAGGAAAACAGTTTGGTGAGTGATGCAAATGATCAAATTGAAGAATGGAGAAAGCTCATAGACAAAGGAAATTCGCCATATACAAAAATAGACATGCAGTTAGCTGATTATCAGTCTCTAACCGCCAAGGACTATATTGAAAGTGATCCCCTAGATTTAGAAGCGTTGTCGATGACCAATTAAGGAAAGGAGTTTGTTTATGTCAAAAGATGCACCCGGCATGAGAGGTTACAGGCCTCGTAATGAAAACGGAAGACTGCGGGACACCCGTGACGACAAAAAAGTCGGAACCCTCGAAAAACAATATAAGCGAGACTTTGGTGTCAGGAACGATATGCAGGTTGGCACGTTGCTTAAAAAGACTGGGATTGAGTCAGTGAACGATTTGATGAAAAGCAAATTAGGAAAAGCATAGGCGAGGTTGTTTATATTTTATACTCAACTCGAATTGCTCCTTTTTTCATGACCATTAAAGTGTTGACTGTTTTGATGTGTGGAAAAATTATAAATTGATATTCAAAAAATGAAACATCTTTAATGGGAGTAATATGTCCGTCATTCAATTTTTGATTTCTGGTGGAATGGCAAGCGTTGGTGGAGATTTGCCTGAGGTTGAACAGAAAAAAGCCAACAGTGTTATTCGGAGCTTTGGTGAAAAAGTAAAAAAATATGCAATTACACTTCAAGTCCCAGCTGTCTTGCTGAAAGTTCAACAATGTACATTTCTTTTTGTTGCAAAAGATACAACAGGTTTCCATTTTGTTTTTGCTGATGCACCAGGTCAAAATTCAATTCAGTACAGAAATTTGTCTGCGCATGGCAGGGTCGAGCTCAATAGCATTGTACACCAAACAAGAATCGAAATTGGCGAGGTTGTTTGGGCGTTCTCATGCCCTTCACACATGGAAACAAATGAATGGGAGGGCCACATAGAAAACATGGTTAAACAATATGTAAATACGGTTCTTCAATCTCAACACAAACCAGACAAAAAAATATCTGAAGAAGCATTATCTGTGCCTGAAATTGCTTCTGGATTAGAAAAATTCAAAACAGATTACCCTGTCGGGTCACAAACGGCATTTATCATGATGCAATTTGGAAATACAAAAACACACAACGCAATTATTGAATGCATTAAAAAGACCCTAAAGAAGCAGGGTATTATAGCATTGCGAGCAGATGATAAAGAATACATGGATGATTTGTTCCCAAATGTTAAAACCTACATGCATGGGTGTGATTTTGGGATTGCTGTATTTGATAGAATTACCGAGGATGATTTCAATCCAAACGTTTCTCTCGAGGTTGGTTATGTCCTTGGCATGGGGAAGAATGTCCTTTTACTAAAAGACAAAACACTCAGAGCACTTCAAACTGATTTAACGGGAAAATTATATAAGCAATTTGATACAACAGATATTGAAAGCACCTTACCCCAACAAATTGAAAAGTGGCTTGCTGATAAAGGTGTTGTTTCAAAATAGTTGCAAAAATATCACCCCACCCCCAACTCAACCGTCATCCCCTCCGGGCACACAGCCATGATAATGCCATCATAGAATTGTCTGACAAGAAAAAGGATGAATCCGATACTGCTCAGGCCCAGGCCAATTTTCCAGAGATGTGGGTTAAAAAACATCAGGGCGAGGCCTCCTAAAAAATAACCCCCCCCAATAAGGCGCGCGGCAAATCTAAAAAATGGCCGCACATACAGCAGCACATAAAAAAGAAATCCGGACAAAGCCGAAAGTATCACAGCAAAAAAATTCACACAGCACCTCCTGACAAATTGTGCGTGTCCAGCTCGATTTGTAAATCACTCACGCACACGACATCAAAGAATATTTTTTTGCTGATGTTCATTTAGTGCCCCCCGTAAGATTGTGCGTGTCGAGCTCGATCTGAAGATCACTCTCAGATCAAAATATTAGTACGGTGAGAAATGCGGGTTATCGGGTTGTCAAATTACAACTCCCCCTGCCCCCTCTTTGTCACCGCGAAGCGGGATCCCGTTTGCGGGACAACAGAGAGTTCTGAGAGGTGCCCTTAACATCTTCTTGATGAACTGCTGGTTTTATCATATTGGACAGGTTGTTGAAAACATTATCATTGTTTATTCTCTTAACCTGTCTGTTTCCTGCTGTTGTGCGGGCTGAGGCACTCACGCTGGAACACGTCGTTGAGGTCGTCCTTGCCACACACCCGCAAATTCTGATGGCCCGTCAGGAGGCCGACACAGCTCGTCACGAAAAAATAGCACAGTCCTGGTTCTCGGACCCCAAGCTTGGTTTTAAGTTCGAGCAGGTGCCTGTGGGATCGTCTGGGCCAAACAGTGCCAACATGAAAACTTTTTCTTTTTCGCAGGACATTGTTTTTCCGGCCACACTGGTGGTGCAAAAGGCCTCGCTTAATGCCAAATACCAAGCCAACCAAGCCAATGTTACCCAGACATCTAGAGAGATCATCTTTGAAATCAAGGAAGCCTATTTTTCTCTTTTAGCCGTTCGTGAATTACTGAAAATAAACAGGACTATTTACAACCAATACGCGCAAGGTCAGGTCATTCTCGAGGTTGCCTACAAATCTCTGGCGGATAAGAATCCAAAAAATGCACCCATGACCTCTGACGGATCAAGCCTGTTCGAAGGTGTTTTGATGGCCAAGATTAAAAAAGCCGAAACTCAGGCTCGTATCAACGAATTGGTATCAGCAGAAAAAACCCTGGAATCCAAACTCAATTTAATGATGGGACACGATGCCCCAGACCCTGTCCCTGCATTGACCACGCCCCAACTCAAACGAATCAAACTTTCTTCTAAGGTTCTTGAGGAAAAGTTGCTCGGTCAAAATGCGGCACTCAAGGTTTTAGATTTTATGTCAGAAAAATCGCAAAAGGACGTTGCACTGGCCAAGCTATCGTATGTGCCAACAATCATGCCAGAATTTGAATACAACCAACGAGCCAACCAGACCGATGCCTACACGTTGGGATTAAGTCTCAACGTTCCGCTGTGGATTCATCGTCACAGCGCCCAAATACAATCCGCCAGGGCCCGGCAAAAACAAGCTCAAGCTTTATGGGCCAATGAAAAACTCAAAACCACAACAGAGCTTTATGCTATTTATAATGAACTCACTCAACAGTTTGAAACCCTGTCACTTTACAAAAACAACATTTTGCCAACGAGCCGGTCACTGGTTGACACAGCCCTGGTTTCTCAATCAGCAGGCGGGAGTTCCTCCTTGATGACTCTTCAAAAACTCCTGGGCTATCATCAGGCAAATACGACCTACTGGGAAATGTGGAGGAATTATCAGATTGCGTACGCCCTGCTCGAAAAACTGGTGGGTGAAGATTTGTAATCAATAAAAAAAAGGAACCCTGCATGAATTTCACAAAACACGTTTTGAATATCAGCAAGGTTGTTGTGTTGTTGCTTTTTGTTGCGCTGTCTATGGCAACCTTCGCCGGCTGTCACAACCAGCAAAAGGACGCCGGCATTGATCACTACACCTGTTCCATGCACCCTCAAATTATCAGCGACAAGCCAGGCGAGTGTCCTATTTGTCACATGACGCTCGTTCCTGTTTATAAAGAAGATCACAACAACCATTCGGGATCGTCTCATCAAGAAAACCAAGATAAGCGGGACGATCCCGCGACGGGGATGATTGGGATGACGCAGAAGTCGGGGGTAAATATTTCTGTCGATAAGCAAGACACCGCAGGGGTTCAAACGACAACGGTTCAAAAAATGAAGGCTGTTTTTATCTTGAGGGCCTTTGGCACAGTGGCCTTTGATCCAGACCTGGCTGTTGTCCAATCAGAATATTTGGCCTCACTCAACTCGGCTGGTGAGTTGAAAACTGCGGCAAAAAACAGGCTCAAACTGCTTGGCATGAGCGAGGCAGAAATTATCGAATTGGAAAAAAGTCAAAAAGTTTCGACCAATCTTTATCTCCCTGACAACAGGGCAGGCTTTTGGGTCTACGCCACGTTGTATGAAAGTGATTATGAGCTCGTTAAACAGGGTGATAGCGCGCGGATAGAACTTCCGGGTGATTCCCAAAAAATGTTCACGGGTGTTGTTAAAGGCCTGACCCCTGTTGTCGACGCCAGTTCGCGAACACTCCGTGCGCGAATTTATGTTTCCGAAAATGACACTTCGTTTAAACCAAACACCTACGTTAACGTGTCCTTTGCAATTGATCTGGGTGAGCAATTGGTGGTCCCCAAATCAGCCCTGCTTGATACGGGTAAACACAAACTTGTTTATACGGTTCATGACAAAACACATTTTAGACCGCAAGAGGTGCAGACGGGTGCGTCTTGGAACGAATGGCAGGTGATCAACACGGGGGTGAAAGAGGGAGACACAGTCGCCTCGGCGGCCTTGTTTTTACTGGATTCGGAAGCCCAACTTAGAATGGGAAAGGCAGGGGAGCACAACCATTGATAAAAATAATAATAGAATACAGCGCCACGCACAGGTTTCTGGTTTTGCTGATCACGTCCGTGTTTCTGATTGTGGGTTATTGGTGTCTGCAGAATGTCCCGCTTGATGCCATCCCTGATCTTTCGGACACACAGGTCATCGTTTATTCCCGTTGGGATCGCAGTCCCGATGTCATCGAAGATCAGGTCACCTATCCCATCATCACAGCCCTCTTGGGAGCGCCCCAAGTCAAAGACATCCGCGGTTTTTCTGATTTTGGTTACTCTTATATCTACATTATTTTTGAGGATGGCACCGATCCTTACTGGGCCAGGACGCGCACATTGGAATACCTTTCAAAGATCACACCGCGTTTGCCGCAGGGGGTGCAAACGGAGTTGGGGCCGGACGCCACGGGAGTTGGATGGGTGTATCAGTACGCCTTGGTTGATAAATCTGGCAAACACACGATCGATGAGCTCAAAAGTCTGCAAGATTTTAATCTGAAATTCCAATTACAAAGCGTGCCCGGTGTGGCCGAGGTCGCCACGATTGGCGGCAAGTCAAAACAATATCAGGTTGTCGTGGATCCCAATAAACTTCTGGCGTACAACCTGGCACTTAACACGGTGGTTGAACAGATTCGCAAGAGCAACAACGATGTGGGTGGCAGGCTTGTTGAATTGAATGGCCGCGAATACATGGTGCGTGGACGCGGTTATCTCAAGTCGATCAAAGATATCGAACTCATTCACGTTGGTGTTGATGCCAAGAACGGCACACCCGTGCTGGTCAAAAACATTGCGACAGTGCAAATTGGGCCGGATATCAGGCGCGGCGTGGCCGATCTGGATGGAAACGGTGAAGTGGTTGGTGGCGTGGTGATAATGCGTTATGGTGAAGACACACCCCAGGTGATTGCCCGAGTCAAAGAACGATTGAATGAGGTTGCGACGTCACTTCCAGACGGTGTGGAGATCGTTCCCACCTACGATCGTTCAGAACTCATTGAGGGCGCTATCCACACACTCAAGTCCACGTTGATTGATGAAATCATTATTGTGAGCCTCATCATTCTCCTTTTCTTGTGGCACATCCCGTCTGCCCTGGTTCCCATCATCACAATACCAGCTTCGATTTTGATAGCGTTTATTCCTTTTTACTTTATGGGGCTGAGCGCCAATATCATGTCGCTGGCAGGCATTGCCATTTCGATCGGCGTGCTGGTGGATGGCGCCATTGTTGAGGTGGAGAACGCGTACAAAAAATTGGAGCTGTGGTTGCATGGAGGTCAAAAAGGCGATTTCCATCAAGTGAGGTTGGAAGCCCTTAAAGAGGTTGGCCCGTCTGTCTTTTTTTCGCTCTTGGTCATCGCTGTTGCTTTCATACCTGTTTTTACCTTGGTGGATCAGGAAGGGCGGTTGTTCAAGCCCTTGGCCTATTCAAAGAATCTGGCCATGGCCATCGCGGCGCTTTTGGCCATCACACTCGATCCAGCGCTCCGCATGCTCTTTGCCCGAATGGAACCGATGCGAATGAAATGGGGGGGTCTATCGCGTGTTCTGAACACAGTTTTTGTGGGCACATATTATCCCGAAGAAAAACATCCCATCAGCAAAAGATTGTTTGCCATTTACGAACCTGTGTGTCGCTTTGTCTTGAATCACAAAAAAAAGACGATGCTTGCCGCTCTGGGTCTGATGCTCATCACTGTCCCAGTCTATTTCATGCTGGGTTCCGAATTCATGCCACCCCTCCAGGAGGGGGTTATCCTTTACATGCCCACCACGCTTCCGGGTCTGTCTGTGAGTGAGGCAGAGCGCGTTCTTAAAAAGCAGGATGAGCTCCTCAAGAGTTTTCCCGAAGTTGAGCGCGTGTTTGGAAAAATTGGCAGGGCCGAAACTCCCACTGATCCCGCGCCGTATTCCATGGTCGAAACCACAATTGTCCTCAAGCCAGAAGCAGAGTGGCGACACAAAGAGCGATGGTATTCTTTTTTGCCATATTTTCTTGAGGGACCTTTCAGACATTTTTGGAGCGATCGGATCAGTTACGATGAGCTTATCGGCGAGATGAATCAAAAGGTGCAGATGATCGGCTGGACCAACGCGTGGACCATGCCCATCAAAAACAGGATTGACATGTTATCCACGGGAATTCGCACGCCGGTTGGGATCAAGGTTTTTGGAGACGATCTGTCCACAATCGAAAAAATCGGCACCGAGCTCGAAACGATTCTCAAAGACGTCAAGGGGACGAGGAGCGTTTATAGCGAACGGGTGGCTGGCGGTTATTTTTTGGATTTTGATCTCAAACGTGAGTCATTGGCTCGCCATGGATTGAGCGTGGACGATGCCAATGAGCTTATCATGACTGCCATAGGTGGCGAAACAATGACCACAACCATTGAAGGACGAGAACGCTATTCGGTAAATGTGCGGTACGCGCGTGATTTCAGAAATGACATTGATTCACTCAAGAGAGTTTTGGTGTCCACCCCTTCAGGGGCGCACATCCCCATTGGCCAATTGGCAGAGGTTCACTTCACCACAGGGCCGGCCATGATCAGAAACGAAAACGGTCGCCTTTCCGGTTATGTTTATATTGATGTGAGCGGGCATGATGTTGGAGGGTACGCCAGCCAGGCCAAAAAGGCCGTGCAAGCCAACATCAAGCTTCCCACGGGATACACCCTGCGTTGGAGCGGGCAGTACGAAAACATGCAACGCGTGGCCGAGCGGCTCAAATATGTGTTGCCACTCACACTCTTTATCATTTTTCTTTTGCTGTACTTCAACACCAAATCTTTCGTCAAAACGGGGATCGTGCTGTTAGCAGTTCCCTTTTCTCTCATCGGGGCCATCTGGTTTCTGTGGATATTGGGTTACAACACATCCATTGCTGTTTGGGTGGGGATGATCGCGCTCATGGGACTTGACGCCGAAACCGGTGTGTTCATGTTGTTGTTTTTGGATTTGGCTTACGATTCAGCCCAGGCCAAAGGCCAAATGCAAAACAAACAAGATCTTTATGAGGCGATTGTGCACGGAGCTGTCAAGAGGATCAGACCCAAAATGATGACTGTGATGGCGGCCTTTGCAGGATTACTCCCGATCATGTGGTCCATGCAAACCGGCGCTGACATGATGAAACGCATTGCCGCACCCATGGTGGGAGGACTTGTTTCCTCGTTTGCCTTGGAGCTACTTGTTTACCCCGTTGTGTACGCGATTTGGAAGGAACGTCATCTCATCAAAACAACAACGCCACAAACACCTTGAATCATTTTTCAATCCTGTTCCTCATCTCCCGCCGCAACAACATGATGTCTTGCAGGGTATGCTCTCTTTGACGACGACATCGTTAGCCACTTCATCCAATTCGCGTGTGGCCGCCAGCTCCTTGGTGCGCTTGAGTTCAGAAAGGCTCAAGAAGAAGATGGCCACGAACATCAAAGCCAGAGAGACCCAGTCCTGTGGTTTGGGAAACTTGCCCCCCATGAGCAACCACACAAACAGCGTGGCCACAGTCCCCGCAATGAGCGACGTGAGGCGATTGACCAGACCGGCGAACGTGGCTGTCCGGCCTTTATACATAAAGATAAATACGGAAAAAAACGAAACCATGCCAAACGCAATACCAGAAATCATGGCCCAATGCCACACGGGATGAGGTGCGATCACGGCTTGATGCATTTCCACAAGCTGTTTAGCTGTAGCCCCAAACCAGACCGGAGAAAAAATCGCCAAAACTCCAATGATCATCATGGCCACATAGGCAGACATTTGTTCAATGGCAAAAAAAGCTTTGTTGTCCCGCTTGACTCCAGCCCCCGCTGTATTTTTGTAATAATTCATGATGTACAAACGAATGGAATAGGCAATGATGTATGCAACTATGGTGGTCAGTGCCACACCGTTGTGCAGAAAATCACATCCGCCCTTCCCTTCAAAAATGACAGGAATCAGGATGGCAATGAGCGAAAAAGCAACCGCCACGTTCTCTTCCCAATAAACTTTTTTCTTGAGCAGTCCCTGCTTGATTTGCACGGCATCCACCGCGCGACTGATGATGATCACGGAACCACGCATGATGATCATGGCCACCATGACGGAGATCGGCAATGAATACATGATGGTGGTCGTGGGGATCACCACAGCCGTAAAAAGCCCCGACGGAATAATGTACAACAATTCCACAGGCACGTTCAAACCAAGAACAGAAACCCTCTTGGTCGTCTGCATACGATACCAACCTGCCAACAAGACAAACCCCGTAGGGATCGTCATGGCCCCAAAGGTGTTGTAGACCAGAAAGGCAAATTGTCTCATGCCCGGATAACCGGCTTCAGGAGATCCCGTGAAATATTTCACAATGATGCCTGTCAACACGTACAACAAAAAGTAGGCAACACACAATTGACACAGTCTCGCCGTCGAGCCTTCTTTGGTTTTGAGCATGAGATAACCTCCCCAATTTCAAGGTTAATGAATCAAAGATTGGGCATAAACCGAAAAGACAAGTTATTTCCAGTAAAAAATATGTTTATACGTATGGCGTCAGTGAATGGTGCGAAGTCATCACGAGTTGGGCTTTAGCCCGACGTGGTGATCTACAAGAAATAATTATTTTCAGGAGATTGCCACGCTCACTGTGTTCGCTCGCAATGACCATGTGGCAGACAACAAATACTCAACATTCCCGTCCGCACCCGTGATGGGCGACTGGGTGATGTGAATGTTTTCGAAACCCTGTTTGAGTACAAACTCCGTCACGTCCAAAAGAACCCGTTCTCGAACTTTTTCATCGCGCACAACACCACCCTTGCCTACATTTTTGGGTCCCGCCTCAAATTGGGGTTTGACTAAAATAACAAGAACCGCAGGGCCGTGGAGCCTTGGAGCCGTGAGGCCTGAAAGAATTTCAGCAATCTTTGGAATCAGTTTTTTGACCGAAATGAACGACACATCCATCACCACCACTTCGATAGGATCGGTAATTTTGGAAATGTCAAAATGTCTGAAGTTTTCGCGTTCAAAATTCACCACGCGGGGATCGTTTCTGATCTTCCAATGGAGTTGTCCGTACCCCACGTCCACACAAAACACTTTTTTGGCCCCATTTTGCAAAAGGCAGTCCGTAAACCCGCCGGTTGAGGCCCCCACATCGAGACAAACCTTGTCTGTGATGTTGACATCAAATTCCCGCAAAGCCTTTTCCAGTTTGAGCCCCCCGCGACTAACAAAGGGCATGACCTCTTTGATGACAACGTCCACATCGTCTGCAAAAACAGCACCCGCCTTATCGGCCACAACACCGTTCACCAAAACCTGTCGGGCCATGATGAGCGCCTGCGCCTTGGCGCGGGATTCCACAAGATCTTTTTTCACCAATAGCTGGTCCAGACGTGATTTGGTTTTTTTTAGCACAACCATGACAGTTCCTTTAAGGGCACCTAAAAACCATCTCCAACAATTTGTAATTGTTAGTCAAGTTCTGGTGATGCCCAATGTGGTACCCTATCTTACAAAACTTGTCTTGTGTCTTTTGACCTGCTATTATAGTATCAATATAGTATCATTATACATGCCGCGAAAAGTGAAAGAATTGATCAAAGAACTCGAAAAAGCTGGCTTTATTAGTCGTGGTGGCAAAGGTAGTCATCGCAATTACAAGCATCCCAGGGGCGTTCACATAACGGTCAGCGGAAGCCTGGGAGACGATGCTAAGTTCTACCAGGAAAGAGCCCTTAAAGAGGCATTGAAAGCGGCAGGCAACAAATGAGGCAGAGCAAAAGAGGATTCTTATGAAGGAACGAAACAAATATTTGAAGATTGTTGAATGGTCTGAAGAAGATCAGTGTTATGTCGGCACATGTCCGGAACTGATGATCGGTGGCGTGCACGGAAAAAACGAAACCCGGGTTTACAATGAACTTTGTAAGGTCGTGGATGATTGGATCAAAATCTATCAAAAGGACAACGAGCCTTTACCCGAACCCGTAATACACAAAGATTACTCCGGTAAATTTATTCTGCGTATCGGAAAAGAACTTCACAAGGTCTTGGCCATAAAGGCCCTGCTTGAGGGGGTCAGCCTAAATCATTTTTGTATGAAGCTCATAAAATCAAAACTCGCCTGATGACTATGCGCCTCATCTTTCTCTAGCCCGGATCCAACGCACCATCGAGCCGGGTCTGCTCTTCATAAAAACAATTCACACCCACTGTTTTGCCCATCACAACAGCCAATTCCCCTCGTGTGGCGTACAAAGCCCTATTCAGCTCATGATCAAGCTTGGTGGGGTAACACACGGTTTTGCCCAAAATAGCCAGTTCGTAATGAGGTTGCAAATTGCCATTCAGGGCCTCTTCAGTCAGCACAACTGTAAACTCAATTGTGTTGCAATAAAAAAATATGTTCAATAGGTTTGTTGGCATGTCAGATATTATTCTCATCATCGAAGACGATCCGAGTATTGCTCAATTATTGACCTACAATTTTCAGAAAGAACAATTTGATGTTAAACACACCGTTTCCGGTGAAGACGGCCTTTCTTTGCTCACGCAGAAAATACCCAGTCTCATCATCCTTGATCTGATGCTTCCTGGAATATGCGGCTTGGATGCCTGCAGGATCATCAAATCTGAACCTAAAACCAAAAATATCCCTATCATCATGCTCACGGCAAAATCCGAGGAGATGGATAAGATCATTGGGCTGGAAACGGGAGCCGATGATTATGTGACCAAGCCTTTTTCTGTTCGAGAACTCATCTTGCGTGTGAAGGCCATTTTGAAGCGCAGTACAAAATCAACTCCACAAAAAGCCGTGCTTGTTTTCAAGGACCTCACACTTGATTCAAATGAATATCGCGTGACTTTGGGTAAACAAAAAATTGATTTAACACTCACAGAATTTAAACTTCTTCTCTTTCTGCTTTCGAATCCCAACAAGATTTTTTCGCGCGACAGACTTCTGAACCGCGTGTGGGGGTACCAATCCGATGTCTTTTCCAGAACGGTGGATACGCACATCACGCGCTTACGCAGCAAGTTGGGATCACACGGTCAATACCTTGTATCGGTCCGTAGTGTGGGTTATCGATGGGAAGGTGCAACATGATCAAGCTCTCAGGCATCTCTCTTTCTCATCTTTTGCCGTGGCGAATGGCTAAAATTATTCGTGACTGGGCACAGAAGCTTCGGGCTTTACTCGATCAAAACGAAAGGCTCGCTGATGCGAATCAACGCCCTGATCTTGCTGACCAGCTCTCTCAAGTTGTGCAGGCTGTCGTTGTTCAGCAAAGTGAAAGAACAGCAGACTATCAAAGACAAAAGCAACAACTTGAATCAGTTGTGAATGCCTTGTCAGATGCCGTCATCCTCACTGATGCTCAACATGTGCTCATCTTGGCGAATCCGGCTTGGTATCGCCTCTTCGACTCGTCTCCTGTGTGTTTGGGTCAGCCTCTGTTGCAGTCCGTTCGGATCCCCGAGCTTTTTGATGGTCTCACACACACGCAGAAAACAGGCCTTACGAGCACGATTGATTTTGATTATTTGGGTCGATTCTTTACTGCACGCATCTCAAAAATATCAGTCTCCACACTGGATGGTTGTTTCACAGTCTTAAGCGATGTGACCCAAATCAAAAATGCTGAACAGGTTCGTCGTGATTTTACGGCCAATGTTTCGCACGAAATGAAAACACCACTCACATCTATCTTGGGTTATTCCGAAACCTTGATGCAGGGCGCACTGGGTGATCCACCAACCGCAAACGCTTTTCTGCAAATCATTCATGACCAAGCAGTTAAGCTCAAAGATTTGATCGACGATGTTCTCCATTTGGCCCGAATTGAATCTCCGGCGTGGAAGGTGGAAAAGCAGCCCGTTGATTTAGCGAAGGTTGTGAATGAAGTTGTGAATGAATTTCGCAAACATCCAAAACAATTATCCCTATCGACAAATGAGTTTAACGTCACCGTGGTTTCCGATGCACAAGCCATCAAGCTGATCTTACACAATCTGATCGATAATGCCGTCAAATATACACCCACAGGCGGACAGGTTTCCGTCACCGTCAAAGAAGATCCACCCAAGGGTGTCGTCTTGATTGTTCAAGACACGGGCGTTGGAATTTCAACAAATGAACAGAGCCGCATTTTTGAAAGATTTTATCGCGTGGGAGGTCACTCCACAAAAGAGGGAACGGGCCTTGGTCTGGCGATCGTCAAACATTTGGTTGAAAAACTG
>AMFJ01018922.1_pt1 | contig 19174 bp, 18 predicted proteins | sample 427208 | NCBI WGS metagenome assembly AMFJ01 (sample SAMN02954298, study PRJNA114691) | groundwater metagenome | biome: aquatic; feature: subsurface aquifer; material: sediment; isolation source: subsurface aquifer sediment | place: USA: Rifle, CO | collected 2008-08 | reverse complement strand
TCACCGGCGGATGTGTTGCGCTTTATGATGCTATTCAGAAATTAAAAAATCAGGGAAAAATAAAAAAAGAGGCGTTCAAACAATTGGTCGCGTCCGTTTCAGTTGGAATTCATCAGGGTGAACGAATTCTTGATTTAGATTATGCTGAAGATTCAACCGCTGAAACTGACATGAATGTTGTCATGACAGAACGAGGTGGGTTTATCGAAATTCAAGGTACCGCTGAAAAAGAAACCTTTCAACAACATGAATTAGATGATTTATTGATTTTGGCTAAAGAAGGTATTCAGCAATTGATTGAAAAACAAAAAGCTGCATTGGGGTAAACAAGAAAGATACTCATTCCACATGGAATAGATGTTTTTCATTTTTTAAAAGGTCGGCATGTAGATGGATTTTCATAATAGTCTATCAACTCCTGATTTTGCAGAAATCGCGCATAGACTTCATCTATTGCTATTTGCCTATCTTGAGCTGTCATTGCTTTTTTTATAGCGTCAACAGAATCACTCAATATCGACAGACGCCCAAACAAGGTTGCATTTTTTAACGCGTGATAAGGACTTCTTTCTTTCTCTTTTTGTTCCGTATCAACTTTTACTGCAGGCATTCTTGCTTCTGAAACGGTAGCATCACTTTCTTCTGCCAGCTTCTCAAGATCTGCAAATAGATTTTTGGGTTCGTTTCCCAACGTAGTCGATATTAATTGCGATACGATCGCTTCAACTCGCTTTGCTAAAGAGGGAATCTGCTGTGCATTGTCATCCTGCTCAATAGCCTGACGAGTCGATTTATGTTTGAGATAGGCTGCATTTGTCGCATCATAATAGACAATACCCAATTCATCTATGTGTATGTCGTCGGCATTTATTTCCTTCGGACAAAATCTTGCAACACTTTTTCTAAGCATAGCAAGCTTAAATACATCAATATCATTTTCTTCTGCAGCCCTCGCTAATTCAGATTTTCCATCAAAAACTGTCGGGGCTAATTGATAACAGTTTTTGATAATGGTACGCACAGCAAAATAAGGGCAATTATGATCTGCTCCTTGTTCAGCAGTATATCGAATCTCTGCAGATGAAACTTGATATCCAAGACTTGTGACGGCTTGCCGCATATTTTTTAAAATATGCTCATTCTGTTGTTTGCGTACACGTTCTATTGGATCCTGTGAATCATTCTTTGAGTCAACGACACGTAATGTCACGGTCTTATCTGTTGGATGAATTTGCATTGCATAAACCACATAATGTCCTGCACCATTTTGTGTGACACCCATTAAAATTTGTGGTTCTTTCTGTTCTTTGACGACTTGTTCTATGTTGTTCTGCAACACCTTGATATCGGAATATAAAGCAGTCACTTCCGCAATCACATGCACACTGCCACGCCGATCCGCATAATCTTGTAAAGCCAGCCAAATATCCATTGGATATCCCAATGAATTAGCAGCAATATAACCTTGATTTTGCAGTTCGTGCGCTGCTGAATAAACTTCCCCTTGTAATGCTTCTTGACTGAGTTTTTCGTCTTCTGCGTGATCTTGCTTGCGTAAGGCAGCAGCCATAGCAGATAATTCTTTATCGGCCCAATCTTTTATTTTCTGATCTATAGCCAGCTTCTGCTTGATTTGTTCCGCCAATAATTGCACAAAAGAATTTTCTTCTTGCGTATTTTTCAGAAATACTTCTTCGGTTTCGCCTAAAAGATGTGGGAGCAATATGTGATGTTTGTCAGCAATAGCAACAAGAAATTTTTTAATTTCGATTGGAAATATCACGTTCAAATCAAACGATCGAGGATCTGATTCTCTAATGCTACAATCTTTCTGAATTTTTGCAGCTATCCAGTGGGCATACTGTAATGCTATTCGCTCATTTTTTTTGATTTCATCCGCAGTCAATGCGCTTTGCTTAAAATATCTCATGAGACCTCGTTTTGTTTTTTAGCTAGAACTCGATTTATTTTATTTTTTATACTTCCATGTGAATAGGTTATATCGTTCAGCTTTTTCTTTTGATATTTCTTCTGATAACGCAGTTCTTTCAAAGAACCCGAGCAAATGCCGAGCTTGAACACTCTGGCGACGCTTAAGTTCTTGTTCATACGCAGCAATGTTTTGTATCGCTTTTTTCGGTGGAATAACATGCTGACCCGTAGTAGGAAAGTCAAACGTTCTACTTTTTTTAAGCTCCTCAAGCCTTGCAGCTCCACTCACATCAATAAATCTATCTAGTTTCATTCTCGCTCTCCCATTATCATTCTTCTCCATTCCGATGAGTTACATCTAGCAATTCTTGCTCTTCTTCACCCCAATGTTCCCGCAAAAAATTAGCGATGGTTTCTTTGATCGCTTGGGTTGCCGGTCTGCCCATCAAATCATAATGCCAAAATGTAAATGGGCCTTTATCTGTGTCAACTCGCAGCATCGATTTCTGATTGCCGAGTTGATAAAGAACATAATGCTTTTGTTGAGCAAACACGGGGTCATTCTTGGATTTTTCCAAGAGCTCATTCAGAACTTTTCTGAGTCCTTCGGGGCCATCTGCAATGATGTAATCGTTTGGTATATCCATAACACCTACCCTCAAGGTTAGGAAATAGTTTACCTGACCTCTATACATTCATTGTAATAAGAGAAACTTAAGATACCCTTAACATCATGAATAGTTACAAATAATAACACAATCAATAGGATATCGCATAATCAATAAGCAGAGGCGCGTGATCAGAAAAACGCTGGTTTTTATAGATGGATACTGCCTTAACTGCACCTTTAAGACCGGGTGTAACCACTTGATAATCAATGCGCCATCCCACATTTTTAGCCCATGCCTGACCACGATTAGACCACCAGGTGTATTGTTCGGGTTCTTGATTCATATGTCGAAATGCATCCACAAAACCGAGTGAACCAAAGAGCTCATCCATCCAAGCACGCTCCTCAGGCAAAAATCCTGAGTTTTTTTGATTACCGCGCCAATTTTTTAAATCAATTTGCCGATGCGCAATATTCCAATCTCCGCAAATAATATATTCACGTTCCGACATCCGCTTTGTTAATAGAAAATCAGCATACCGTTTTAAAAAATCAAACTTGATCGTTTGCCGTAGAGGGCCTGAGGTTCCTGATGGCATATAAAGTGAAGCGATGTTGAGCTTGTCAAAACGAATTTCGACATAACGCCCTTCCTCATTGGCCTCTTTCCATCCGAGTCCAGTAATAACTTCAGTAGGTTCACGTTTGGAATAAATCCCCACACCGCTGTAACCTTTCTTTTCTGCAAAATGAAAATAACCATGATAACCTTCCAGCTGAAATGCAGGATGTATTATGTCAACTTGCTGCGCTCTTACTTCCTGCACGCAAATCACATCGGCATTTTGTTGCTGCACCCAAGCAAAAAAACCTTTTTTTGCTGCAGAACGAATGCCATTCAAATTGAGCGTAATAACACGAAGCATAGGCGGGCCCTTATCTCAAAAAGCTATTTAATAACTCATTGGCTTTTTTATTGAGTTCTGCGCCATTTTTCCCTTTCAGCAAATCGCTTACCTCAGGTAAATGTTTTTTAATTTCGTCTCGGATTTTTTGGGTTGCTTTATCAGTTACTTTTTGAATTTGTTGCTCAGCAATAATTTTCGAGAACGCTGCTGAATCCAAACGCACATTGGGATCATTCAGATCGCCTGTGATCAACACCGGAATAGTAATACCATATACATTCATCGCATTCTCTTTTTGCTCAGCTGATTTCTGTTTCACTGCAACGGATAATGCATAATCTATTTTTTGCTGTACCAAATCGATTGTGCCTTTACCGTTGGTTAAAAAGCGCGGTGAATCTGTTAACAAATCATTATTCATCACGACACCGTTACGAATCGCTGCAGTCCCTGTTAAATTACCGAAGTGAGTTTGATTCGTGTTAACAGCTGTTATCGCGCGTTTTTTTATTAATTGATATGCACTATCCACCAAATAACCCAGATCTACACCAACAATAGCGCCATTTGCAAAAGTAAACTGACTGGTACCATTTAAATTACGTAACAACGTCTGTTGTTCCGCGCCCGCGGTTGTTACATTCAAAGCAAAATCGCCTGTACCGGTTATTTTTATTTTTTGCTTATTTCCGCCTAGATCTTCCAACAACGGCCCCGCTTGAATATTTGCTACTTTTGCTTGTATCGCAATACGCGGCGTATTGGTATTTTGTAAATCGATTTTTGCCTGGCCTTCTAAATTACCTTGATATAAATCTGCGGAAAAAGGTGCCAACTCCAATATCCCGTTTTGGAAACGTAATTTCACCTTGATGTTATGAATGGTTAGTTTAGCGGCTTGCAGTTCTTTTATACTTACTTCCCCTTGCAACGTTTGTTTATCTAAATCAACTAAAGCATTACCTAATACATGCACTGTATTTTCTTTATTGTCTTGCTGTAGTTTCGCAACCAAATCAAAATGACGAAAACTATAAATTTGCGTTGCCAAATTAAGCGCCACATCACTCGATAATACTGCATGGCCTGACGAAGTAGCACTGCTAAAATCAAACGATGCTTTCACAGGAAAAGGCTGCATTAAACTAATATTTTTTGCCTGTAATTCAAAATGACGAATAGCATACGCTTGTTTCGTTTGTTGATCTTGATAAGTCACACTGGCATCGGATACTTCTACCTTCGAAACCGCTAAACCTATTACTGTTTTTCTGGTGTAAGAAGGCGGGGTGACCTGATCTGCTGCAGATAGTTTAGCAGGCGCTGCATCAGGCACAACATTCCAGTTCACTTGGCCTTTCGCATTCTTTAGCAAATGCACTTGTAAACCTTTTAAAGTCACTCCCTTTGATTCAATCTGTCCGCGGAATAATGGTATAAGCCGCACACCCAACGTGGCGCCTGACATTTCAGCAAACGTGGTTTCTGTAAAACCAGTAGGATTATTTAAGACCATGTGCCCCATTTTGATGCCGAGATAAGGAAAAAATGTCCAGGATATATCACCATCAATTTTAAATGCTCGGCCCGTTGAATGTGTGACTTTCTCAGTTAAAATCGATTTAAGTCGATTGGGGTTCACAAATATCACTAACAACATCACGCCTAAAATAACGAATAAGACAACAATACTTAACAAAATAGCAGTCAATTTTAGAATTCTATTCATATGGATAATTCCTGAATAACCATTGGAGCGGGTGATGGGAATCGAACCCACGCTATCAGCTTGGGAAGCTGAAGTTCTACCATTGAACTACACCCGCGCAAAGTAACCCTGCAACGAGTATATGCAATTTACTGATAAGGTCAATGGCCTGGATCATGATGAGGCTGTTAATAATTTCTTAATCTCTGTTGAATAAGATATAGCCTATTTTTCAATAAACAACAAACGAGGAGCAATAGTAACATGAGTATATCTAGAAAGGTCGATGAAGCAGATAAATCATCAGAAGATTCAGCAAACATGCGCCCTAAAAAAACTAATAAATGGCGGCAAGGATTAACAGTGGATGTTCAGGCAGCAAGAGAGAAAATAGTCATATCGCCCAAGCGATTGAAAACAATCCAATCAATAAAAAGAGCGTATGGCTTTAATAGCCTAACCGACGACCTGTCGCCGCCTGCCCAGCAAGACTCTGCGCAAGAACAAAAAAACCAAGAAAAAGAAAATATCCCTAACAATACATATGTCAAAAGAAAGAACCCTACTTTATTCGCTAGTCAAAGCTCGTTGACACACGAAAAAGTTACAAAAAAATGTAAAATTACGAGCAGAATAAACACAAGATAAACTACTTCAGAACTGCCGCGTTGCTACGCTACTCACAATGACAGTTGTTACCACTTGTCCATACCTTTCCTCATCAGAGGAAAGGTATGATGGACATCACAACAAGATTATTCGCACTTACTAGCATCCATTCCGACTGCCTGTATAGCGTTTTTAACGCTTTCCTCATCATACTGATAATCACGCGTTGCTTTTAACACGCCGCAAGCAGCATTCATAAACGATATCGTGGGTGTCCAATAATATCGATTGGCTTGCACCATCACATCAAACGCCTTTCTTGCATCCCATCCTTCTGCAGTGCCCATTACATAAAACATCCTGTTAAACACACCACTGCTATAATGCACATCGAGACCATCATGATACTGCTGTACTGTATCAATCGAACACCAGTTACCAGGCATACCGCCATTACAATCTCTGGAAGGCTTGTCCATATAGCGTAATGCTCTGTCTTTCTGTTTGAAAATTTCTGGACCAATCTGCCAACTGTTATGCTGATATGCATAAAACTCTGCAGCTTGTGCAGCCATGTCAGAAAATGCTTCATTCAAACCGCCTGACTGTCCGTAATACTGCAGATTAGAATGTTGCTGGGTAAATCCATGACTGATTTCATGCGCGGCAACACCTAACGAAACTAATGGATAAAATACCCTAATCCCGTCACCAAATGTCATTTGCTGACCGTCCCAGTACGCATTATCCATGTTTTCATGCACACGCATCGATAAAATCATGGGTTTCCCATTTTTGGTAAGCACCGGCAGACCATACCATTCTTGATACATGTTTTTAATGACTTTACCCGCAAATAAAGCATCATTGCTGGGTGAATAGCCGCCGTTTACAGCATCTTGATCACCATCCCAATATTCGTTGTTATGCTGGCTATCAGTGACATCGCATTTAAACGATACAATTGCATCACTTTTACGCACGTCCTTCACGATAACATCTGCATTTTCCAAATAACATAATTGAGCAGATGTATCACGTTCGATATTCAATGCCGGCAAATCACTCGCTAAACCATCATAAACTGCTTTACCCATTTTTATGTTGCCACCAAAACCACCGCCTACACTATCATCCAGCGTTTGAATGTCATTCCATTCTTCATAAACTGTAAAATGAGTTGCATCGAGAATATAAACAGGTTTCGCAGGCATTGAATTTTTCGGTGCTACTAAAAAACTAACCCAATAAGCCCAATGTGCTTTATTGTCTTGATCAACAAAAACAATTAAATCCGTTTTAGTATGATTTACATCTTGTTTAATGCCCGATTTTTTTTGAAAGAGAGCCACCGCTTGTTGCAATGCTGCCGTTGCTTGTCCCGCATGAACAGCAAAAATCGGCACACTTCCTAAATCGGCTTGCAAATCTTGATACAGCATACCATTCATAGTTGAATCGTACTTATTATCTGCTAGACTATTTTTTAATGATCCTTGAGTCGTTTTAGCGATATGTAGAATTGCATCGCCGCCCCAGATCGGGTAGCCAAGATACGTTTGTTGAATACGCACATGTGTTGTTTGATTAAAATCAACATCCGCACTGACTTGTTTTAACGTGGAACCATTCGCTAAAAAAGAATGTAAAATTGCGGTGGATTGATGATTTAAATCGATAGGTTTTGCCGCAAAAACGTGCGCGGCACACGCTAAAGAAATAACACTTAGAGCACAGATATAATGACGCTTACGCATATCTTCCCCTCCTGGGTTAATGAATAAAGATCCATCTTGAAATGGCGTTCGCTACACTAAAACAAAGTTTACTATATGACATTCTATGCGCAAAAAAGCAGAATGTAAAAAATTTTTAGAGAACCATTATGAAAACGTACCTCTTTTACGATATTGAATCCACCGGACTCAATAAAGCATTTGATCAAGTGCTGCATTTTGCAGCGATTCGCACTGATCTTAATTTAAAAGAATTACAGCGCTATGAATTAAAAATCAAACTCAATCCAGATGTGATTCCTTCTCCCTACGCACTCTTGACTCACAAAATGGGAATCAAGGAAATTTCTCAAGGAATGCCTGAATTTGCTGCCATCAAACAAATTCATCAATGGTTGAATGAACCTGGTACGATCAGCCTAGGTTATAATACGCTTGGTTTTGACGATGAATTTTTGCGTTTTTCCTTTTATCGAAATTTATTAAAACCTTATACGCATCAATATAATAATCAATGCAGCCGAATGGATCTTTATCCAATGGCCTTGATGTTTTTTCTTTTTAAAAAAAATGTTCTGACCTGGCCGGAAAAAGATAACATCCCCTCATTAAAACTTGAAAACATCAACACAGCCAATCAATTGGTTGCTGGGCGCGCGCATCACGCGATGATTGATGTAGAAATCACGCTAGAACTTGCGAGACGATTTTTTCAAGAACGAGACATGTGGGACTATGTATGTGGTTATTTCAAAAAAGAAATGGATAAGCAACGCACAGAATCATTACAACAGGATATTGTCATACTCGTGAGCAACAAACTCGGCAGCAAGATTTTTTTTCAATGCCCCGCATTATTTTTGGGCAATCATCAACATTATCTCAATCAATCCCTCTGGTTACGTCTAGATACCGAAGAATTAACCCAAACCACGCTTGATACCGTCAAAGAAAATACGTGGGTCATTAATAAAAAACCAGGGGAGCCCAATTTTATCCTGCCTTTCAAGGAGCGTTTTTTCTCCCGTATCAGTCAAGATCGCTTAACACTCGCCAAACAAAATACGTTATGGCTGCACAATCAACCCGAGATTTTCACAAAAATCAAAGCGCACTATACTCATTACACTTATCCGGTTTATCCCAATACTGATATTGAAGCCAGTTTATATTTAAATGGTTTCTGGTCTGCTGAGGAAGAACTATTTTGTCAACGCTTCCATACGGCAACCCTTTCAGAAAAAGCGCAGCTTGCCGAACATACACCGCATGCCCGATTACAATCACTTGCATTGCGTATTCTTGGCAGGAATTATCCCGAAGCATTGTCCCCTCACCAAGCTAAACAGTTTACTGATTATTTACAACGCATTCACTCGCGCAATGAAAATGATATACCCATCGATTATCAAGGGAAAAAACGCCTGACGCCTAATGCTGCCAAAGAAGAAATCAAAGCGTTGCGCTCTGGAACAAGCTTGACTGACGAAGACATGACATTACTGATTGAATTTGAGGAATATCTGGATACGCAAAAACAGCCATGACAAAGATGGAAGTAACGCTTTTAAATCCATTTTATGATATCTTTACCCATAAATATTATTACTCAATAGGCAACACATGAAACAATTGAGTTATGTGCTTATAAGCTTACTATTGATGTTATTCATGACATCCAGCATAGGCGCCGATCTCGTTAGCCCAAGTCAATCGACTGTTCCAAAAAGCACTGTTTCAACAGCAGATTTACCCTCTGATACCAAACCTGCCGCAGCACGCTTATGGAATTTACAAGATGCCGATATCTTAAGTGTCATCAATGAAGTTTCTCTTGAAACCGGAAAAAATTTCGTAGTGGATCCACGCGTGAGCGGTAAAATTTCATTGGTATCCAGCAAGCCGATAAAATCCAGCGAAATTTACCAGGTATTTTTATCTGTGCTTGAATTATTAGGGTATTCAGCCATCCCAAACGGCAACGTGATTAAAATTGTTCCCAATATGGAAAGCGCTGAATTTGCCACCAGAATAGCAAACCGCCACAGCCCCGGAAAAGGCGATGAAATCGTAGTGCGCGTGATTCCGCTGGACAATGTTTCTGCTAGCCAGCTCATTCCGGTCATTCGCCCCCTGCTACCCCAATGGAGTAACGTCACTGCCTATTTGCCTGGAAATGTATTGATCATCGTAGGGCGCGCTGCAAACCTACAACGTATTGTGAATGTGATTCGCAACATCGATCAAACCTCCGCAAACAACATTGAGGTTGTGCCATTACATCGAGCATCTGCATCACAACTATCCACTGTTTTAAACAATTTACAAAATGCGGCTCGTTCAACCGGTGACATGCCGCAGGTTTCGATTGCAGCAGATGAACGTAGCAATAGTATTTTACTCAGCGGCAACAGATCTGCACGCTTACGTACACGATTTTTGATTTCCCGATTAGACATACCGCCTGGTGGCGCACAAGGCAACACGGAAGTCATTTATTTACGTTACTTACAAGCCGCAAAATTTGCACCGCTCTTAGGCAAGATCGCACAAAATATGCAAGGCAAAAATACAGGTTCTGATACACAAGCAAGCGCTGTTATTTCTTCCTTACAGAATAATCCTACTAGCAGCGCAAAATCAGAGAACAAACCACCTGAAAATCAAACGAATATTCAGGCTGAACCCAATACGAATGCTATCATTATTACTGCACCGCCTGCTATGATGCGCGCACTCACAACCATTGTTGCCAAATTAGATATTCGTCCTGCGCAAGTGCTTGTAGAAGGCATTATTGTGGAAATAGATGAAAGCAATCTCCGTAATTTGGGAATTCAATGGGGGTCACTCGGCACCAATACGAATCCCAATAATCCCAATGCGAATACCTCATCACCTATCAATTATCCTCTGCCAGGCCCTGGCAATATTGGCATTCTTCCTCGCACAAGTCTCACTGCCATTTTAAGTTTTCTTGAAAGCATCGAAGGCACGAATATTTTATCAACGCCTTCTATTGCGGTATTAGACAATCAAAAAGCCGAGCTAGAAATCGGGCAAGATGTACCTATGCAATCCGGATCTTATGCAACAACAGGGGGTTCAAATACAGTAACACCCTTCAATACAATTGACCGTAAACCTGTTACCCTAAAATTAACTGTCACTCCGCAAATTAATCTTGGCAATGCAGTACGTTTATTGATTAATTTAAAAAATGACTCTCTCCAAAATCCAAGCTCACCGGGTTTAAACCCTATTGTTGATACCAGTAGTATTAAAAATTCTGTGATCATTAATAGCGAAGATGTGTTGGTACTTGGCGGATTAATCAAAAACAGCGTGACAGAAAATATTAATAAAGTACCTTTTTTAGGTGACCTGCCTCTGTTTGGTAAAGTATTATTTCAACAAAGAAACCGGCAAATACAAAAAAGAAATCTAGTCGTCTTTATTAAACCCACTATTTTACGCAATCCGGATGATTATACCCTGATTACTAATACAAAATATGACTCGATTCGCCAAACACAAATCAAGTGGCCTCAAAATTTAATTAAAATCACGCCGGAAAAAGCACCCAATGTATTGCCCTTATGGAAAAATAATACTGAACTACCCAAACCATTTGAGGCAGAAAATTAATGGCCGGTTCAACCACTCCCATTCCGTTCGCCTTTGCTAAACGTTATGGCGTACTCTTTATGGGAATTGAAAATAATCAGGCAAAAATTATTTACCGTAACCGTCCTCACGCGTACATTTTCAGCGAATTGCGCCGTTTTTTAGATTTACCACTTGTGATGGAACACGTTGATGAAACGAACTTTAATAAATTATTAGTAAAAAGTTACGAAACGGATAGCAGCACAGCTATGCTCATGGCGGAAGATTTAGGCGAATCGATGAATTTGTTTGATCTGATTCATGAATTACCTAAGCCAGAAGATTTATTAGAACGACAAGATGATGCGCCTATTATTCGCTTGCTGAATGCGTTGTTAAGCGAAGCCATCAAGGAAGGCGCATCCGATGTACATATTGAAACATTCGAAGATCGCGTGATGATTCGTTTTCGAGTAGATGGTGTGTTACGTGAAGTACTGGAACCGCAACGTATCCTTGCACCTTTAATTGTCTCGCGTATCAAAGTCATGGCAAAACTCGACATTGCGGAAAAACGCTTGCCGCAAGATGGACGTATTACGCTTCGCATTGCAGGTCGTGCGGTGGATGTACGCGTATCCACCATGCCGACAAGTCACGGCGAACGTGTTGTGTTACGTTTATTGGATAAACAATCCGCACGGCTTGATATGGCGGATCTCGGCATGATGCCGCACACGTTGAAATTAATGAAAAAATTAATTGCGCTGCCACATGGAATTATTTTAGTAACAGGCCCAACCGGTTCAGGAAAAACCACCACACTCTATGCTGCACTTTCTTCATTAAATAGTCATGTCAGAAATATTTTAACCGTAGAAGATCCCATCGAATACGATTTATCAGGCATTGGTCAAACGCAAGTTAACTACAAAGTTAACATGACATTTGCTAAAGGATTACGTTCTATTTTGCGACAAGATCCTGATGTGGTCATGGTTGGAGAAATTCGTGATGTGGAAACTGCACAAATTGCAATTCAAGCAAGTCTCACCGGACATTTAGTGTTATCCACTTTACATACCAACAGTGCAATTGGTGCAATTACCCGTTTAGATGATATGGGCATTGAATCGTTTTTATTATCATCCAGTTTAATTGGTGTATTGGCACAACGGCTGCTACGGTTATTGTGTCTACAATGTAAAAAACCCATGCCCGCCGATGCAGCAGAATGCGCGTTAATGGGTGTACCAGAACATCCTCTGCCTACTATTTATCATGCGGTCGGTTGCACGGAATGTCGCAATAGCGGTTATCGCGGTCGCAGTGGTGTTTATGAGCTCATCGTCATTGATGATAAACTGCGTACCATGATTCATGACCGACAATCAGAATCACAACTCAAAAAACATGCTCGCACCTTGTTTCCGACCATTCGACAAGATGGCTATAAGCGTGTGTTAGCAGGCGATACGTCATTGGAAGAGGTGTTACGCGTTACCAGTGAGGAATAACCATGGCAGCCTTTCACTACGTAGCAATGAATTCAACCGGTGAAAAACAAAAAGGCATTATCGAAGCAGAATCTGCAAAACTTGCACGACAATTACTGCGTAACAAGGGATTAATTCCGTTAGAAATAAATCCAGTCCATGAGAAATCATCGAAATCTGTTATGGTTTCGTCAACCAAATCACGCAAGCACAGCATGAGCATCAAAGAACTTGCCTTAATGACCCGCCAATTTGCAACGTTATTGGCTGCAGGATTACCGATAGAAGAAGTATTAGCTGCAGTTTCGGAACAAACAGAAAAGCCGCGCAGCAAAGGATTAATTTTAGCGGTGCGCAGCAAAGTTCTAGAAGGCCATGCGCTTGCATCCAGCATGCGAGATTTTCCGAATGCCTTTTCCAATTTGTATTGTGCAACGGTTGCCGCCGGCGAAAAATCCGGCCATTTGGATATCGTCTTGCAGCGATTAGCTGATTATACGGAACAACAATACGAAATGCGGCAAAAAATTCTGCACGCGCTGATTTATCCTTTCATCATGGTATTGGTTGCGATGAGTATTGTCGGTTTCTTATTAGAATACGTGGTACCCAAAATGATTGCGGTGTATAGCAACATTAATCAAACATTGCCTACCATGACACGCGTCTTGATTGCCATTAGCTTTGGAGTAAAAAATTATGGTATTTATATTTTATTGGTTGTGGTTGCAGCTATTTTTTTACTGCGCTATCAAATGAAAAATAATGTCTCTTTTCGAGAAAAAATACATCGTTTCATGCTGCGCATTCCCATCATCGGCAATGCGATCAAAATAACCAACACCGCGCGCTTTTCGCGTACGTTTGCGATTCTTTCTTCTGCGGGTGTATCTGTATTAGAAGCGATGACCATTGCATCTGCACTGATTATTAATCTCCCTATTCGTAACTCAATTGAAAACGCAGTGAGCCGGGTACGTGAAGGTGCAAATATTCATTTAGCGTTAAAACAAACGACATTCTTCCCGCCGATGAGCATCCACCTCATTGCAAGTGGCGAAGCCAGTGGACAATTAGAAAATATGTTAGAACGCGCAGCAAACAATCAAGACAATGATATCTCTCGCTTAATTGAGACCAGCCTTGCTTTATTTGAACCTGCGATTATTTTGTTAATGGGTGCAATCGTGTTATTTATTGTGTTAGCCGTGTTATTACCGATATTTCAGTTAGATCAGTTTACAGGTTAGACCTTGTCTTAATGCAAAACATGCCAGAAATTAGCAATACCAATCAGGATACTCACAACTCCAAACAGTGATATCAGCCATGTTAATTTTGAATCTACAGCAGTAATTCGAGCATCCAGTATACCTATATCTTTTTTGACATCTGTCCTAAGTACTTCTATATCCTTTTTGAGTACTGCGATATCTTTTTTAAAATCTATTCTGAACACTTCAGTGTCTTTTTTTAAATCAGTTATATCATTCTTTATATCTTTTTTTAAATCCGTTATATCATTCTTTGTTGCTAATCCTTTATCTAGTATTTCGGCTAACGCTTCTAACGCTTCCGCTTGAAATTCAGCCTGCTGCTCAGTGAAGCCTGCTTCTTTCGCTTTTTTAGCATACTGCAATGTATCAAATCTAGCTGATTTCATGCTGCCCTCATTGTTTCTTTGACGCATAGTATCTTCCTTATTCATTATACAATAATTCGAGAAAGTAAAAAAATTTTTATGGATGAGATGAAATGTGAGGAGTGTAAATGTGAAAACTATTCAATAATATCGATGCCCATACCGCCGAATACCGCTTCGATGGTTTCGTCTGCAGCATCAGCAAGTGAATAGCCCGCTTCGCCAAACCAGCGCTTAATCGCAACTAATTCACGGCCGCGGAGATAGATATAAAACCCGAGAAATACAACATCAAGATCGTCTGATTCTTTTATTTGAAATACGTAACGTTCTGCATAGGGTAAACGCTTTTTTGCTTCTGTGTGGGTATATTGTGACAAAATCGAAAGTGCCTCTTCAGCACTCGAAGCATTCTCACATTGCGTTTGTACTTTATGATAATCTTCTATGCGTTGATGAAGAAGGTGATCTAGCTCTTCATCTTTAAATAACTCGGTGAACCCATGCGGCAAGCGCTCATCTAAGGCAAATACTTTGTTAATAAAATCGGCATGATGCACATGCGCAATTTGCGCGGCGATCATTTTATGAAAAAAAGGAACTGCCATACAAGCGCGTTTAAAAGAAGGTAAATTCAGAAAAAGTTTATTATTACGTAAGGTAACAGTGCCCAAGCGCACCGGATGATCAGGATTTTTACGGAAAGAATTGAGCGATTCAAAATGCAAATCATCGCATTCTTCTTTCCAGTACCAACTCCAAGAATTGGGCGTCGGATTTTTTTGCAGGCAACTTAATTTTTCTAACGTGGCCGCGACTCCCTCTGTTTGATCTAGATCATAGGTCAAACGAATGGGTTGATAGGCTTCCCCGGTTTCAACAGTCAAAAACGGTTTTTGTAACCGGTCAAACATGCAAATGTCCTCGCCTTTGAATTCCAATTAGTTAGCGTTTAGGTCCTTTAGATATCTCTATTTTAGGGTGTTCTTGCGCTGCTTGCTCTATAATCTTGTGCTTTGCATTTTGAATAATATTTTCATTTTTCACATTAGATACATCTACTTTTTTTAATAATTCTGCGTAGCAAGATTCAAGTACATTCTTTTTCTCTTGAGGAGTGAGCGCAGCCTGTTTTAATGTTTTATTAAACTGATCTGTTATAGTGTTAATTACTTGCTCGCTTGCCGCATCGAGTCCTACTAATATGTTTTTCAGCATAGTCTGTATTGCGTTTAACTCTTCTTGTGTTTTGGGTGCTGCCATAATTTCAACTCCTCTATAATAACCCTATGATTAATAATAATTTATTTCTATTACCTTTTTATTCTAAATTGTTTATATTTTACACATCCTGGAATGTATTAGCAAATCCTTTACTCATTATATAACGAAACCCGAAAGCTTGCACATAGGGTTTTGATAGATAAGACAGGCCTTTTTCAGTACAATACAGAATATCCTCGTCATTCCGAGCGCAGCAAAGAATGATGAGGAAAACCTAAAACAGAGGAATTATGAATCCAATTTATTTGATGACCCTTTGTGTCTGCGGATTACTACTATCATCCCCTCTCTATGCCTGGAGCAATGATTTTCGCTTCATTAACAATTTTAATACCCCCATGACGCTCACAATCACCCCAACCTTAGCTGTTGTTTCCAGCACATGCGGAATGCAGAACGTTAACGTTCTACCACATTCACCCAGTTGTAAATTTGAATTTAACATCGCCAAAAAAAATTGGCACGCAACGCCCGGCAATAGCGGCACCATTACACTCGCTAAAAAAACAGATCCGGCAAGTTATTGCGTGTACAACTATCATTACACTTATCAAACCGTACCTTATAGTTATTTTAATATTCATTCAGAAAACATTTCATTGCAATCCTGTCACGGCAATTTAAAACCCATGGAAATTTCTGTGATTAGCGACAAAACCCAGGCATTAGGCAGACCTTTAGTAGGTGATATTTTTCTTAATCTAGATAAAGAAAAAGCAGCAAAATCGACTGAAAGTTTTTCAGAAGCGGATTGCGGAACGGATGGCGGTGATAACTGTATGATCGCCTCCCCTGATTTAAATACACTGTATGTGAACGATGGCAGTACACTTGCAGAGTCCATCGCATTACAAAATCAATTAGATCGTTATGAGCCATTGAATTTCGAGCAATTTCTTGGATCACATAATTCTGCTGCATCAAGGCACTACACCACCAGCAGCAATCATTACAACATGAGCTATTCCGATCCAGACAATTATTTAACTTTAACAGATCAATTAAACATGGGCGTACGCCAAATTGAATTAGATCTCGTGTGGTTCGATAACACCATCACCATCTGTCACAATCATGTATCAGCCAAATTGGAAGAGATTTTGTGCGACAGCAATTCACCTTTGAGCGCAACACTGACAGAAATCAAAACCTGGATAGAAAAAAATCCGCACGCCGCATTAATTATTTATCTTGACGTGAATCTTCCCCTCGCTGGAAAAGTAACTAACCTGGATGCGGATCTCGCTAAATTAGAACCTTATATTTTCACACCTGAATTGGCAGCCCACTATTACGGAGTGACAGATCAATCCTTGCCTGCCTATCAACTTTCATCGCACGATCTCACTGAAAAATTGCAAAAAAACATTATCGTTGTGAACGACAATGATATAAATAATCTGCAAAACAGTAAATATGTATTTACCAAAGTGCAACATTCTAAGCAAACGCCCCTGTATGAAACAGGTGTGCATGACTTTTTAGCCATGCAATCATTGTCCTGTAACAGCAGCGGTAAATACGACAAAGTAAAAAGCTTATATCAAGATGACGCGGATCACTATAATATTTTACGTATGAATGGTAATCGCACCGCTTTGGATTATGCTGTAGCTATCGGCAACAAGAACCCTGACGAATTCGTGAATTACTATACTACACTGAATCTTCCTGATATGTTAAATTGCCCGATCAATGTTTTTAGCGCCAACATGTTGGGCTATACTTGCGATTCCACTCAGTGTAACTCTCATCCTACTGACCCAAGACTCTATGCTTTCTTATGGAGTTGGGAGTTAGGTTATCCACGTAACCAGAGCGGCGGTCAAATCGCTTATATTGATCCACAAACAAAACATTTTAAAAATGACCCGCTGATACCGAATAGCATCTATGCTGTACTGTGTTATCAAAAATCATCCGCACAAAAAACACCTACAGCACCATTGCAATGGTATGTGCGTAACGTGCAGATTACCGACCCAAGCACTGCATTTAATACAGCACAAACAGCGTGTCAAACAACGGGCGGATTATTTGCCGCACCGACGACGGCTTATTGGATGAATGATGCAATGAATGTGATTAATGCAAATGGAAGCGCTCCCTATAATGTACTAGTCAATTATCAATACATTAATAATGAATGGACACCTAATGTGAAAATGGAAGAAGAAACAGGAAAAAATATTTTAGTGGGGCAATCGCTCATTCAATAATATGATATAGTGATTATTGAAAACATTAGGATTTACATCATGAAACACTCTTCCGGTTTTACTTTAATTGAAGTGATGGTGGTCGTTGTTATTTTAGGTATTCTTGCCGCCATTATTGTACCGAAAATTATGAGCCGTCCCGAACAAGCACGGATTGTTAAAGTGAAGCAAGACATTCTTGCCATTCAAAGCGCGTTAGACTTGTATAAACTAGACAACGGTATATATCCTTCCACCGATCAGGGATTAGAAGCGCTCGTTAAAAAACCCACTTCATCCCCTATCCCACAAAACTGGAAATCAGAAGGTTATTTACAACAATTGCCAACCGATCCATGGGGACAACCTTATCAATATGTCAATGAAGACGAAAAATTACGTATCTTTAGTTTCGGCCCTAAAGGTAAAGAAGGGAATAGTGAAATAGGCAATTGGAACATTGACGAAAATACGACTACTTCATCCACTTCATGAAAGGCTTTACCTTAATTGAATTATTGATTGTCATGCTCATTATCAGCATTGTGGCAGGCATTGCTGTTTTAAGCATCAGCACAAACCAACATAAACAATATGAAATGCTAGCAAATCAGCTCGTCAATAAAATTCAACTGGCCGAACAAGAAGCCATGTTACGCGAAATCACCATCGGTTTAGGTTTGACAAGTCATACAGTTCAATTTTATGTTTATCAACATAACACTAAAACCGGCAAACATAGCTGGCAAGCTATGGCAGAACCTGCTTTTAAACTGCATCAACTACCTGATAATCTCCATATTACACTTAAAGTCAATGATGAAGTTGCGCCAGCAGATGGGCATCCAAGGATCGTGATTTCGCCCAACATGGCGCTTACACCTTTTGTCATCTTGATTGGAAAAAAACACGAAAATCCGTATTATCAAATTATTGGGAAAGCAAATGGTGAAGTAACCCGTGAAATTTTCTATGCAGAGAAATAACACAGGATTCACATTAATCGAAGTCTTGATTGCACTTGCAATCTTGAGCATCGCTTTGACAGCCATCATTCATGCAACAACACAAAATATCAAACATACTGTCTATCTGCAAAATAGAACGATTGCGACATGGGTAGGCACAAATGTGATTAACGAGGCCCGTGCGGGAATGTTAAAATTACCCGAAGCACCTGATCATGTCAGCGAAGAAACAACCGTATTAGGTGTAACATGGACATGGCAAGCAGCACTCAATATGACACCCAATAAAAACATCCAACAAATTGACGTGACTGTTTATCAAAAAACAAATGAAGCAAAGTTGGCCCATTTGGTGAGTTACCTTTATGCCCCGCAATAAGTCGAAAAAAATGGCCGGTTTCACCCTGCTTGAAATTATCATCGCGCTTTTCATTTTCAGTATTGTTTCACTCATCATGGTCGCTGCGTTACATA
>AMFJ01026198.1_pt1 | contig 19201 bp, 18 predicted proteins | sample 427208 | NCBI WGS metagenome assembly AMFJ01 (sample SAMN02954298, study PRJNA114691) | groundwater metagenome | biome: aquatic; feature: subsurface aquifer; material: sediment; isolation source: subsurface aquifer sediment | place: USA: Rifle, CO | collected 2008-08 | reverse complement strand
TTGCAGACCAGAGTGTAATTTTGCAGTAGAAGATGGTTTTTAGAGGTGTCCTAAATTGTGGACAGGCTAAAACGTCTCGGACTTCAGAAGATCGATCCACAATCTGGTGTTTTCGTTTTCTGGATGGGCTTTTTGATACCCTTCGAGAACGCGAACAGCTTGGCCTTTGTCTCCCATCATTTCGTGACAGCGGGCAATGGCCAGCGTGAGGGAATCGTCCTGGTTGTATTGAGGGAACGACTGGACGATGAACAGGTAATCGTGCAGGGCATCTTCGTAATACCCCATTTTTTCGAACCGACGTGCCCTGAAATACAGGGTATCGATCTCGTGATCGTTGAGATCCTTGGAAAGCATCTTTCTCTCGAGCTCTTCGTCAATGGCAAACGTATTCTGATTGGGATCAGACACACTCACAGGGGTCACATAACTGTTGAGGTACGGCGTTTTTTGCGCAAAACCACTTTGCGAGAAATACGGCGTGGCATAGGTATGAAAATCCATGGGGGTTGAGTAGAGACGCTGTTGCAAAGGGGTTCTGACGTGATTTTCGTTGCCCTGATTTTGAGCCAGATTCCCCATACCCTGTCTCGTTGAATGATGCTGCCAAACCATAAAAGACATGACCGTGAGTAACACGATTGCAAAACCGGCGGCGGGTCTGAGTAAAGAAGCCCAAAATGGCACTCTATTAAGGCTGCTTTGTGCGTGTTCCTTGGCCACAACAAGAATTTTGTTGATGGATATCTGAGAGGCTTGAAGTTCCTCAATCTGAGAAAATTTTTGCGAAATTTGTTGAATCTGCCTCCACTGAGCCTCACAATCCTTTAAAGTGAGGTTATTCTCTCTGGCGATGTCTTCGAGTGTTTTGTGAGATTCACCATAGTAACTATCGATTATTTCGAACAAAACATTCTCTTTTAGCATCATACCTCCTGGCATTCTGATGAGTGGAACAATGGGTAAAGTAGGGTTCCTGTCAGTATCAACGTTTCAAAATCACTCAAGTTTTATTCCCAACTCAAGAAATATTTTTTGCAAACCGGTCAAGGCATACCTCATTCTGGATTTGACAGTGTTGACTGAGGTCCCTGTCACTTTGCCAATTTCATCAAAAGACAGGCCCTGAAACTCCCTCAAGACGAAAACTTCCCGTTGCTCGGAGCTCAGCTCGTTTAGCCCGGCCCGTAAATGGGCCTGCAGTTCCTTGGTTGTTGTGATTTCTGCAATCTGGGCGTTTGAACTCAGGGCCTGATCGACCTGATTTGCTGTCTGATCATTCACATCGTCCAAAGACATGTGGTTGCGAAAGCGCTCTTTGCGTTTTTGATCGATGCCGTAATTGCGGGCGATTGTGTATAGCCAGGTGGAAAATTTGGCCGTGGGTTTGTATTCATTGGCCGACTTGATGACACGCATGAACGTTTCCTGAAAGGCCTCATCGGCTGTCTCAGTGTTGCCCAGCAACCGGTGTAAAAAATTGTACAGTGGTTTGCGGTACCGTGCCAACAGCACAGGAAACGCTTCGTAATTTCCTTTCTGATAAAGAGCGAACAGGTCTTCATCTGAAAGTTGTAATAAGTTGCGGTCACGCTCAGCCATGATACACAACCTCAATATTGGGACCGAACTGAATCTGACGCCTTCTGGCTTCGTTGATGAGTTCCTCTGGTTCGCACAGCACAACTTCTTCGATGCTGTCGCAATCGACAAGTTTTGAGAGCAAAAGTCTGACAGCGTTTCGCCAGTCAAAATGCGACTCGAACAATTGTGACAGCGAAAAACAAACCTGTTTCATTTTCTTCTTTTCGATCGTATCTAAAAAATAGTCCAGCACCTGGCTGATGTGATCCTTCTCGAACAATTCCTTTTTTCCCAGTCCCATGACCAACATTTCCTGCGACTTGAAGCGACTCTCTGAAGGGATGAGCAACAACTCTTTGGCCTTACCCCGAAATTTTTCTCTTTTGAAAAACTCCGACAGTCGGCCGTTGATGCGCCAGTCGAGCACACCCAAGATGCCTTTGAAGGGAATGTCATTTTCATACAACATCAGCACGACAATCTCTGACGGGATTTTGTCGATTTTCTGACTGGTAAACGATAACTTCATATGCCTCGTGAGGAAGTCAGGGAGTGGGGTTGATTTTGTCCAGGATGCCGTTCACAAAACTGCTTGATTCCTCGGTTCCATATTTTTTTGCCACCTCAAGATATTCGTTAATCGTTACATTTTTGGGAATGTCGGCCAAATAGACAATTTCGATCACACCCAATCTCAAAATGTTGCGATCAACACTGGCCATACGACTGAGCTTCCAATTATTGGAAAAACGTTCGATGGTCTGGTTGACGGCAAGGCTGTTGACCTCATACGCATCAAGCAACTGTTTTAAAAAATCGTACACATCGTTGTCGAGCTTGTGTTCCTCGCGAATACGAGCCAACACCCTTTCCGATGCGATCTGGGAAAAGTCCATTTCGAACACAGCTTTTAAAGCGAGTTCTCTTGCCTTGCGTCTGACACCCATGACAGCGTCTCCAATGTTGATAGTGTATCGATCAGAGCCAACACGGCCTCTTTTCCCTTATTACAATCATTTTGTTGTGCACGCTCCCTGGCCTGTTCCAGGTTATTGACTGTGATCACGCCAAAAGCGACAGGACATCCCGTATCCAACCCAACGCGCAAACAACCATCGGTGACCGCCCGGCAGACATATTCGAAATGGGGTGTGTCACCACGAATCACACAGCCCAAAGCGACAACACCCGCGTACAATCCCGTACGGGCAACCTGTTGCGACAAAAAAGGAATCTCGAAGGCCCCCGCCACCTCGAAAACAGCGACATCATTGGCCACATAGCCATTGTCGCGCAAGGCACACAACGCGCCTTCCTTGAGTTGCGTGCAGATTTCCTCATTGAATAAACTTAAAACGATGGCAATTTTTTTACGGGCAGACGCCGTGGACAGATGATGAGACAAGCGCGCCAATCTTTTTTTTCGTTCTTTTGTTTTTCGTTTTGCAGCTTTGAGTACCATAGGGCCAAGTTCAATAGCCCATAATGCTTCGGAAAATCAATCAAACCTTTTGCAATAAATGACCCATCTTTTTCTTTTTGGCTTCGAGGTAGTGCTGATTGTGTTCGCCTGGTTCAATCTCTATGGCGACTCGGTCAATGATGTGCAATCCGTAACCTTCCAAACCAATAATTTTTTTTGGATTGTTTGTCAGCAAACGAATGTCTTTTACGCCCAGATGAGCCAACACTTGGGCACCAATGCCATAATCGCGTAAATCTGGTTTGAAACCCAAATCCTCATTGGCCTCGACGGTATCCCGTCCCTGATCTTGCAAGTGGTAGGCCCTGATTTTATTGACCAACCCAATTCCCCTTCCCTCTTGTCGAACGTACAAAACAATTCCGCAACCTTCTGCGGCAATTTGCCTCATGGAGGCCTGTAGCTGTGAACCACAGTCACAGCGCGCAGAACCAAAAACGTCACCTGTCATACACTCTGAGTGTACCCTGACCAAGACTGGTTTTGTGCCATCAATCTCGCCCATCAAAAGGGCTATGTGATGATAATCGTCGACATCGTTCTCAAATACCTTGATCGAAAACTGACCAAAGTCAGTTGGTAGTTTTGACTGGGCCACCAGGTGCACGAGCGATTCATAGCGAGTGCGGTATTTGATGATATCTTCTATCGTCACCAAAGGCAGATCGAATTTCCGCGAAAACTCCTCCAGTTCAGGCAGGCGGGCCATGGTGCCATCATCGTTCATGATCTCACACATCACGCCGCTGGGGTTAAGACCGGAAAGGCGCGCCAGGTCTACAGATCCCTCGGTGTGTCCTGCCCTGACCAACACCCCGCCGCTCCGTGCCCTGATGGGAAAGATGTGACCCGGACTCACAACGGAGTTGGGTTTGGCAGAGGGCTTAATGGCTGTTTGAATGGTATGCGCCCTATCGGCCGCGGAAATTCCCGTGGTGACGCCACTGCTCGCTTCAATGGATACCGTGAACCCCGTTTGATAGGGACTCAAGTTGCGATTAACCATGAGGGGCAATTCGAGTTTTTCTACCTGCTCCTCCGTCAAAGACAGGCAGATGAGGCCTCGGGCGTGTTTGGCCATGAAGTTGACGTGTTCATGCGTCACTTTTTCTGCGGCGACGGTGACATCACCTTCATTTTCGCGGTCTTCATCATCCACCATGATGACCATTTTACCCTGTTGATAGTTTTGAATGGCCTTTTGGACCCGGGCGTAAGCCCTCGTGTGTTCTTTTAAATCCATGGCGCCGCCCTAGCCTATTTGAGTGGAAAAAAAAAGGGTGTTTATTGAGTGGGGGGGTTATTGATCATTCATTCCCGAATCATGTACGCCCCAAAATCAGCGCTGGAGCTGACCGTCAAGTCAAAGGCACTGTCCTGGGCCAAAATATCAGCCCCTGTCATCTGAATGTAGTACAAGGACGATCCCATAATCGTATCTGAAAAGGGAAAGGAGTCAATCACCATCACTGCCGGCCCATTGAGCACCGTGCCACGATTGTCATCCTGCGTGCCCCTCAAGTCGATCCCTTCGAAATTGAACCGCGTGTCACTGGAAGCCCCCGTGTCTGACAAATACACTGCCAGACCAAAAAGCCCCAGCAAATCCTTGAATTGCTCCTGAGTGGCTGAACTCCCATACACAGCCTGCACAATATTTTCTATCCCCGTGACATTGGTATTGAGCAAATTCCCAAGGAGAGTCATGCCATCCGCCACACCGGGAAAATTCCCCTTTTGGGCCTGTTCGTACAAATACCGAAGAAACAGATACCCCCCACCTCTCTCATACAAACCGGTTCCACAGGTAAAACACAGATTGGCCACGTCTTCCAGATAGCCTGAAATGCGCGAAGGATTTTCCAGCCCGGCGGCAGTCATGTAATCACCGTCATCAAGGCTATAAAGATCTTCCGCCAGGTGCGACAGGGCCTCATTCAGCCACGAAACCTCTACCGCGCCGCCATTGATGTTGTAATGCTGGTTGAAGTTGATCATGTGTTGAAACTCGTGCGGCAATACACCCGGATAAATGTTAGACAGGGCAAACGATTTGGAAATGGCCACACCGCTTGTCCCACTGGGATCGGGCACAAACGTGTAAAAGATTTCCATTTCGTTGCTGATGGCATATTGACTCGAGTCAAACTGATCTGCGGCATAGTAAAAACCTGTCACCATTCCACCCGCGCTACCGCCGAGCTCATTGACGGTCTGGGAAAAAAGGACAGCAAACTGACCATCTCCATTGATGTCGGACTCCTCACCGAACATGTCTCTTTCAACAGGAATGATATCATCAAAATACTCACCCAAATTCTCCAGATCGACATCATCCAGAGCACTCGCGTTACGGTTATCGACATAAAACGCGAAATTCACTGTTTGATAGCGTAGTGTGGCTGTGACGGTATCGTAACTGGAAGAGTTTGAAAAGGAGTTAAGAACCTTGAAGCTTCTCTGCGAGCCTGTGGACGCCAGTTTCACGCTTTGCAGGGACGATGACGAAACACTCTGACTGAGCAAGGCATCGGGTTCCAATTGATTCTCGAACTCTGTCAATACGTCTCGCAAATCACCGCTGATATCCACCGGATCCGCCAGGACAGGGTATTTGCCCACCGAATTTTTGACCAACAACGCGTCATTGAGCGAGCCACCCACTTCAAACCCCGAAGACGAACTCGTATCTTTCTGAGCAAACAACATGAGGATGATGTTGTCAGAAGAAGAAACGTCATCGACGGTCACTGAGGTGGTTTCGCCATCAAGGGTCACCGTGCTGATATTGCCACCCACCACAATTTCGGTTGTGGAGCCCGGTGAATCATCGGATTCACTGTTAAACCGAGTCACCGTACTGGAACAGTGTGTCAACAGCAAAAGTGCGCCCAATGCGAAAACAATGATGTCTAACTTACGATGCGGCATAGGACTCTCGGAGCTTTTTGTATCTGATAGCCCCCTTGAGATCTATTCAGCAAAATACGAGCCAGGTTGTTTTTTAGAAAAAAAATAATGCACCATATGATTACGCGCACTTAGAGAGCAACATTGGATCGATCATTGAGCTTGGGCAAAAAATGCCTAGTATATTAGGCAATTATCGCCCCTGTCGTCAAAATGATAGGCATTATGGCTGGATCAGATAGACGCCAACTTTATCTGCAGACTGGTTAAAAGAGAGCCTGAATTGATGTTCTGATTCTTCGATTAAATAACGGGGAATCTGCAAAAACAGCAATCCCGTTTGTGCCAGGTAGGCTTGGTAGGATGGTGAATCCATATCCAGCATGGCTGGGCCCTGAAGGTATGTCCCGCGATAATCCTCTGCAGCCCCTCTCAGGGTCATGCCCAGTATGTTGTAAGAATCTGCCCCTGCAATACCCGAGTCGGTAAAATAGACACTCAGCGCGAATAGACCCAGCAGTTCCTTGAAATCATCCTCGGTCGCGGACGCGCCCAGTGCGGTTGTGATCACATTGTTCACTCCCACCTTTTTCGTTTGCACCAGCTTTTGCAATAATTCGTAACCATCTTTTACCGCAGGCAAGGAACCTTTCTCGGCCTGTGAATAAAGGTACTTCAGAAACAAATAGGCTCCGCCGCGCTGGGACAGACTGGTCCCGCACGTAAAACAAATCTGATTGATGCCGCTCAAATAATCTGCCACGCGCGCCGGATTTTCAGTGCCATAACCCTCAATCACTCCGTCGTCATTGACTGTGATCAGATCCTCGGCAAAATGAGACAGGGCTTCATTCAACCAGCCCTGCTCTGGTGCCACAGCGGACACAAAGTAGTGTTGGTTGAAATTGATCATGTGTTGCAATTCATGTGGCAGAACACCGGGGATAATGCTGTTTAAGGCAAACGATTTGGAAACCGGCACCCCAAAGGCACCCTCGGGATCCGGCACCAGCGAATGAATAATCTCCATTTCGTTGCTGGAGGGGTATTTTTTCTTGCTCATGAGGTCGGGGGCATAGAAATAACCAGTCACAATACCGCCTTGGCTCGCCCCGATCTTATTCACTACGCGGCTGAACAATGCGGCGATTTTACCGTCATCATTGACGTCGGATGCGTCACCAAATAATTCACATTCAACAGCAATGAGTTCAGAAAAATTCTCGGCCAAGGTGGCGAGCTCGTCATCCGAAAAGCTGTCATCGTCCCGTTGATCGACATACATTTTTACAAATTCGTTTTCGTAGCGAAGGGTGGCCTCGATGGTTTCATAACTACTGGCCGAAAAGGTGTTGATCACATTGAATCGTCGCGAACTACCCTTGGAAAGATATTGGAGTTGCGCCGTTTCGTCTAATTCTGGAAGCTCTGCGTCCTCGTCGATCGATTCCTCGAACTCTCGTAAGTAATCGTCAAATGTCAGTTCCCCGGATTCGAATGACTGCTTCGCGACTTCGCTGGATTCCTTTGTGAGGTAAGACGTGCCTTCCAAATTTTTTGGATGCAACTTAAAGAAGGTCCCGTTGGCAGAAATGTCATTGGCGTAGATGATGAGAACAGCGTCGTTCTGGCCCTCTGAGTCTGTATTTTCAAAATCGATGGTCACGCCGCCATTGCTGATGGAGAGCTTTTCAATCGCACTGCCCACAGGGATATCATAGCCCACACTACCCTGGTCAATCGTTGTGCTGGAAAGGGAATCAAAAGGCTGTTGCAAACCACATTGACAAAAAACGAAACTGAAAATAATCAAAAATAATTGTGCGGTTCTCCTGGTCGTCATAACTCGTCCCCGCTTTGAATTGAGTTCCTACCAACCCTCAAAGCAAGACCTGTGCCACCAAGAGAACAAACTTTATTTCTAATTATTCCAAAGAGATCACCCTGTTTACCCTTCCGGTTTTGGACGCAGAGCGTCAAAAGACGGTCAAAATGTTCCTGATAAATTGATAAAAATTATCAGATTGAGAACAGCCCACCCGTCATACATTTAGCATTTGTCTTCAATTTGAGAAAATGTCATGGTCCCACATCCCAATGAAAGACAAGATCACAGACAAGCACTCAGATGAATTTTTGAACGAGAACGTCTCGAAGACCAGCATTGCGCTCCTGCTGTTTTCGACCTCGGAGTCCCTCATTAAAACACTTTCCGCGCGCATCACACAAGACAATGAGTTTGATCTTGAGATTGGGACGTTATCCACCAAAACACCCGATAAGGCATTATCCTTACTTTCCTGTCACAAGATCGACATCATCATTGTCGATCTCACCACCGCAGAAGACATTGGCCTTGCTCTCATCAAAGACAGCAGACAACACTGTTTTGAGCAACCCATCATCGTGATTTCGCCGCCAAACTGTCTGGAACTGATCAAGAAGGCCTTCACTTACGGGGCACAAGAGTATTTTTTTGATGAGGGTCCCTGTTCTGGCTCGCACTTGACCAGGATCATCAAACTCACTCTGGAGCGACGCGAGCTGTTCAATCAAATGCAGGAGCGCACACGCGAGCAATTTCATGAAGTCATCAATCGTTGTGTCGAAAACATGATTATCCTCAACGCTGATGGCGTGGTGCTGTACCTGAACGACTCAGCTCGCACCTTGCTGACAGACGATGAAAATTCCTTCGTAAATAAGGTTCTCGATTTTTCTGTGTTTCATGCCGATCAGGGCGACGGCGCAAAGCCCACCCTGCTGAGTTTAAAAACAATCGCCCTGCTCAACCAAACCAGCAGTTCCATCGATCTGGAGCTGAGGTTGCCCGATGTCCGCAAAACCATGGTTTGTCGCGTCTCAGATATTTTTTGGAAAAACCAAAAAGCCTATCTGTTGGCTCTGCACGACATCACCGATATCAAAAAAGTTGCCTCGCTCAAGGCTGAATTGGTCGAAAAAAACAGACTCGACAAAATGAAAAACGAGCTCATCGGTGTGATCTCTCACGAACTCAGAACCCCCTTGACCATCATCAAGAGTGCCATCGAAAATCTCAAAGATGGCATCCTGGGAAACCTCTCGGACAAACAACAAAAAATCATCGAAACGACGGACCGCAATGTGAACCGACTGGCCAGAATGATCAACAATCTGCTGGATATGTCGCGCCTGGAATCCGGTCGCGTCAGGATCAACAAACACAAAATCAGGGTCGATCACATCATTACCGATGTTGCCACATCCTTTAAGGAACACACCATCAAAAAAAACCTTGTCATCAACACCCTGATACCCAACGATTTGCCTTTTGTGTATGCCGATCCCGACCTGTTCACGCAGGTTCTGATCAACATCATCACCAACGCACTCCGCTACAGCAAATCACAGGTAACCATCACCGCTGAGGTGATCCCGGGTGAGACCCTTTTCCATCACGATAAACCCTACACAACAAACGGGGCTGTGCAAATTTCCATTAAGGATGATGGAACAGGAATTTCGCAGGATAATCTGGAAGTTGTTTTCGATAAATTTCATCAGATCGACAGGCAGGTCGGCGGGAGCGGGTACAAGGGAACAGGTTTGGGCCTGGCCATTTGCAGACAGATTATCGATTTGCATGGTGGCAAGATTTGGGCTGACTCGCAATTGGGGTCTGGTGCCACCTTTCACTTCACCCTGCCCCTTTATGATGTCCACGACGATTTTCTCGATGCCCTCGACCGCATCATCAAAAAAGCAGAGACAGCAGACAGTCACGTGACCGTGATCATTTTAGGATTGGCCAACCTCAGTGAGATTCAAGCGTTGTGTACCGAGAAAGACGTTGCCTGGCTGTTCAACGACATGTCCCGCGAAATTCGCAACAAGGCCCTGCGCGCCACGGATTATTTTCATTTCAGGAGAGACCGACAGGAATTCATTCTGGTTTTTGCCGACACAGAAGCCAGTACCGCGCAAACCATCATCAGGCGGATTCACAACCTGACCAAAGATTGTTTTTGCCCCGGCAAAAAGGGCAAAATCTACGTCACGTTAAAATCGGGTTTTGCCGTTTTTCCTGATGATGCCAACAACCCGCGCGACCTGATCCACTGTGCCCTGCAGGGCATGAAATGAGCACACCTGTATGAACCGATTCAAATCATTTATCAAATCCACCATCATTGGCGGCATTACCGTGATTTTGCCCATCGCCTTGCTGGTGATGATTTTCAAGTGGTTGTTCAAGATCACCACCAACCTCATCCAGCCACTCACCAATTTTTTTACCAAAAAAGTCCCCATGCAGGAATTTCTGGGTGACGCGATTGTGATCGCCATCATCCTGTTTGTCTGTTTTGTTGTGGGGGCCGTCATCAGAACCAAGGTGGGGCGTTTTCTGCATCTGAGCCTAGAGGAAAACTTGCTCAAATTCGCGCCGGGGTACAACATGATCAAGGAAACGATCTTGCAGTTTCTGGGCAAATCCAAACCCCCCTTTTCCCAGGTTTGTCTGGTGCAAATTTTCGAAAACAGCACCATGTGCACCGGTTTGATTGCCGCCACACACGAGAATGGGTACTACACGGTTTTCACACCCACGGGTCCCAATCCGACGACTGGCATCATCTATCATGTCAAAAAAGAGTTTGTGCATATTGTGGACGTTCCCATCGAAACCGCCGTGCGTACCTTCATCAGTTGCGGCGTGGGGTCGGAGCGGGTGATGCGGGGGTTACCCCCGCTTTCTGACAAATAGGGCGCAGGTTACCCAAATTGTTTCTCAATCTGATAAGATTTTTCATTTTTTTACCTTTTTTGACGCTTATTTTCCTCAATCATTATTTTTTATCTTCATAATCTGCCATAATTGTTGTTATTATTTTTAAAGTATCTGGCACCGGTTTTGCATGATAATGTTCACATAACATTAATGGAGGTGTTTTTATGAAGAATTATTTCATGCAATTTCTTGTTGGTTTAATTATCAGCGGACTCGTTTTTATTCCTGTTGAAACAAATGCTGGGATGACGGGATTCAAGATAAACAATCAAGAAGTTCGGGTCATTCCAAAAGCTCAGCTTCAGGACAAGGGTTTCGACACGGGATCCGCTTACATTGATTTTAACAGCGAAGAATCCCCCGTGGATCAAATTGCAAAAAACGTTGGAGACAATGCCGATGTTCTTGCCTGTTTTGAGGAGCTAATCGCCCAACAACAAATGGGTGATTATATGCTCAAGGCTCCTAAAGGCCTGTTAGTGAGTTCTCAGAAAGCCCTCAAGACCGTCACACAAACCTGTGACGACATCACGGTACAGTTTGTTCCTGCCTACCAAAATATTGAGGGCATCAGTCTGGATACCTTAGCCAGCAACGATTCCAACATCTTTCGTCACATGAGTGATTTCTTCGGGATCAAGGAGGCACAGGCAAGTGCTTTACTCACCATCGGCGTTGCTGTTGCCCTTGGCGCTGTCATTGGATGGGTTGCCAGAGGAAAAGTCGACAAGAAAAAAGATAAAAAGAATGAATCTTCTGATGATACGACAGAAGCAGATGACGATGATGATGATGCCACTGATACTCCTACAACAGAAAGTGCAGATTGTCCGGGAGAATCATGTTAATTTTATAAAATTGAATAAGGAAAAATCCCGCTCCCATATAAGGACGCGGGATTTTTTTTTGAACTCAAATCTCATTAAGAATAAAGAAAATTAAGCGCCCCATCAGCATGATATGGTTTGTCCTTTTCACCATTGATGATTCCCGCCGCCCAAGTCTTAAACCCATCCATAGCCTTGAACTGTTTCAACAGAGCCTTTCCACTTTCGGTCTGTTTCAAGTGAACTATAACGCTGGCCAAAATATCGCCATCCCAAGCTGCATTGACCGTAGCAAAATGAGTTTGTAATGCAAGATAGGCCTCATCGACCGTGGTGGCGCCCTTGAGGGCATCCAATGCCCCGACAACGCCGTATTTCCAATGGTCACCAGTTATCCCATCAAATAGCCAAGTACCAATTTCAAAATAAGCGATCCAATCATTCTTGACTGCATTAATAGCACTATCGATAGCATCCGTGTACTGATCCATATTATCTTGCGCAATTTCTTCAGCCGCGACGGCCATCGCATCAAAATTCGCCAGGCACTGGTCAATCGCACCATTATCACTCGCCCAACCAATCTGCCCCAACGCCGTGCGGTACATCTCCAACGCGGCCTTGGTGTCTTCCACATCCGCCCACTCATCCTTGATGAACTGATACGTCCCCGTCGCGCCATCAAAGCCCATAAAACCACCCATGCTCATGATCACGCCGTTGCTTTCGGTTTGACCGTTATTGGTCCCTAGCATCCCCGTACCGCTATAGCGACCCACATAAGAACTGTTCATCTCCATCACCATACAAACCATTTTCTCAATGGTCGACAAGCCTGTGCCGGCTGTTACTATTTTGTCATTTTCGTCTTTGGTGCCCGCCACATAATCCTTCATGAACACGGCCTCAATCTGCGACACCACGCCGTTCGACATGAGGGCTGTGAAGTATCCCTGCCCCCCTTTGGCGGCGAGCGTCATGATCAGGGTGGATAAGATTTCTTCCTGCATGAGCTGATCAAGCCCACTGAGGGAAGCGATGAATGTGGCCATCTGGCTATCCACCGTATCCGTTGCGTTGGAAGAGTTGAGCCAATCAAATAAACTGCCCAACCCGCTCTCCACATAAGATTGCACCGCCGTGCCATTCTCGGGGGCGTATTGGGCCACCATATCGGGGACGGCGGCGATAACCTCATCGTAACCCTGAATGTAGGACCGCTTGGCATCATCTGTCACTTCGTTTGTGTGCTCAAAAACAGATTTGGCATCATCACCAAAATACATCTGCTTCTGAATATCATCCGGCAAGGACTTATACTGGGATTCTGTAATAAAATTTTCGTTGGCACTGTCCAAATAAGCGTTCACACCCGGTCCCAGGCCCGCGATCTCCAAATACGAGGTCTTGCCTTTTACGGAATTGTAGACAGTGAGTTTCAAGGTGTTGCCAGAATACGTCATGGCCTGAATAACATCTTCGGGTTCCAGAGAGACAAACACGTTTTGTTCCGTGGTGTAGCGATCCGCGTCAATCTGTGCATCCAGAATCTCCTGATCACGATAGGTGATGTATCCGTCAAGATCCAAATCCGTCAAAACAGTCGTCGGATCCACTTCGAATATACTGGCTTGCCCGCCCGTAGCCGTGATGTAACCGGTTTCGCCGTCTTCGAGCTCCATAGACGGATTGTAATTGATGTCTTCAGCGGAACGGACATATTTTGAGCCAACCTTTAAAACGACTTCTTCAACAGCGAAATACACAGTTTCATCTATCGTATCGATGAGGGTTTCGAGTTCCTCAACTTCTTCTTCTTTGCGTGTGATTCGCGATTCCTGATACTCTGGGTCCAGTTCATCTATTTCATCGTCCAGACCGTCGATCATCGCCTCGTAGTCTTCCTGAATGCTGACGATGGCGTTCTGAAAATCTTCGAGGTACGTGGTTCTCTCAGCATCGGTCTTGTCGACCAGATCTTTTTCAAGGTACTCATACAAGGAACCATTTTCAATGCGGATTACCAAGTCATTGACACTGTATGAATGTTCTCCAACGACAATTGTGGCATCTTCATGGCTCATAACATTTCTCCTTACTATTCACTCTCTATTGTAAGCAATTTTGGTGCCATTGGGAAGTGATAACGCGCCCTGCGATTTAGCCCCCCTATCTTCTGGTATTTGCTTGTCTTTTATATGGCAATTGTCCGAACTATGTGATATTTTCCCAATGAAACTGGCAGTAAGACCCCACAGGAAAAAGCTCGATTGGGGGGTTGAGGCCTGTCTTGTCATCCCTGCGGCCCTTCGACAGGCGCTCTCTTCGAGTCCGAGTCTGAGGACTCGTTCCCTCAGAGTCGAGGACAGGGTGGTGAGCGATTTATCCCGAGTACTATCGAGGGAAGTCGAACCAAAGCAGGGATCCAAACGCAAGAAACATGGATTCCAGCATTCGCTGGAATGACAAAAAGATTTTATGTCCAGAAAACCTTATAACCGCAAAGACCACTTTTATCTCAAGGCCAAAAAAGAGGGCTATGTGGCACGGTCCGCCTACAAGATTGTCGAACTCAGTGACCGCTTTGGAATTTTCAAATTGGGCCATACCGTGATCGACCTTGGCTCCGCGCCCGGTGGATGGTTGCAGGTGGGCTCAAAACAGCTTGGGACAAAGGGCCGTATCATCGGCATCGATCTTTTGCCACTGCACATGCAGATCGGCAATAATACCATTTTCAAACAGGCTGATTTTACCGATCCGGTTTCCCAAAGCTGGATCAAGGCGCAGTGTCCGCACGGTGTGGACTGGGTGATTTCCGACATGTCCCCCAACCTCTCAGGAGTGAAATTCGCGGACGCGCTGGCATCAGTGTCTTTGTGTGAACAGGCACTCGAGTTTGCGCTCATCACCCTCAAAAATGGTGGCGGTTTTCTGTGTAAGGTTTTTCCGGGTGCGGAACTGGGCGTGCTGGAAAGTAATATCAAATCGCGTTTCAAAAAATTTCATCACATCATCCCCGAAGCGACCAGGGGATCGTCGAGGGAAATATACATAGTAGGCTTAAGGCTTAAGGCTTAAGGCGTAGGGCATTGGGAGAGGAACTCTTGTCATCCCTGCGAAGGCAGGGATCCACATCTCCACAATTCTGGATCCCAGCTTTCGCTGGGATGACAATTCACATCCCGATCATCAAGGCATTATAGACCACCCTGATCGGTGCGCTGATGATGTACGAAAAGGATCTGGTGAAAACCAACAGGAGCAGTATGATGGGCCCCACCCTGGCAAAAAAACGTTCAAATTGATCATCGAGACCACGCGGCAGGATCGCGTAGAGAATTTTCGATCCATCCAATGGGAAAATGGGCAGGAGATTAAAGACAAATAACGCGATATTCAGTACCAGATAACTCTGCAGGGCAAAGTTGAGGGTCATGATCATTTTATCAGGAAGAGATGCCAGAAACGGCACAAACAAAATGAAAAGCCGGTAGATCAGGGCCACGATAACCGCCAAAGCCAGGTTAGACAAAGGTCCTGCGGCAGAGACCCAAAATATACCCTTTTTGATCGGACGCAGTTTGAACACATTCACGGGCACAGGTTTGCCCCACCCAATCAAGGGCATGTTAAACAGGATGATGAGAATGGGCATGATGAACGTGCCAATGGGGTCCATATGGGCAATCGGATTGAGTGAAACCCGACCCATATTGCGTGCCGTGGGGTCGCCAAAACGCTCTGCGGTCCACGCGTGCGCCGACTCGTGCACGGAAAGTGAAAACAACAGTCCCGGTAAGAGAATGACAAGATCGAATAAATTATTTTGCCAATGCATTGAAAAAAAACTCCTAATTGAAAATCACTAATTATATGTCTTTGTTTGTCATCCCTGCGAAAGCAGGGATGACACGATACACTTTCACCCACGTGGATGAAATCGTTTGTGTACGTCTTTCAATCGCTCTCGTGAGACGTGCGTGTAAATCTGCGTGGTCGCTATATCCGCGTGCCCCAGCATGATCTGCACCGAACGCAAGTCCGCACCATTTTCGATCAGGTGAGTGGCAAACGAGTGCCGGATCACGTGAGGGCTGATGGGTTTGCGAATCCCACATTTCAGGGCTTGTGTCTTTAAATATTTCCAGAATGTTTGCCGCGTCACTGCCCGTCCCGCCCTGCCAACAAAGATATAAGGTGTCGCCTTGGTTTTGATCAGTTCCTGACGAAAACCAGCCAAATACTGCTCCAGAACAGTGATGGCCACACGACCCACGGGAACATAACGCTCTTTCGAACCCTTTCCAAAAACCAAAACATGTCCCGCCTGAAGGTTCAGATCATTGAGCTTGAGATTCACCAGTTCCGACACCCTCAGGCCGGAGGCATACAACAATTGCAACATGGCATAATTGCGAAATGATGTCGCTAACAACTTGCGTTTTTTTACAGCGACCGGTGCCGGATGGGCGTGATCGTTTGTCAGCAGGGAATCAACTTCCTTCATGGTGAGGTATCTGGGCAACTTGAATCCCAGTTTTGGCAAATCCAGATTTTCCGCCACATTCTTTTTGACATCATTTGCTTGTTTTAAAAATGCAAAGAAATTACGGAGCACGACCAGATTGCGCGCCAGAGAATTGGCCTGGAGCCGATGCTTTTGTCTGCGAAATACGGAATACTCCAAAAAATGCTCCTGGCGTATGTCATTCCAGCTGGTGATGCCCCTGTTTTTCAAAAATTCAAGCCAGACCAACAAATCTTTCTGATAGGCCTCTAGGGTGTTGGGGGCGAGCCGTTTTTCGATGCGCAGATAATGCAAATATTCCTCAATTTTTTCGAGCATTGGGTGATTATTAACGCTCGCCCCTTGCAAAAACAAGGGGATTCGTGCGAAAGGGGCACAAGGCTTAAGGCTCAAGGCCAAAGGCCAAGAACATGAAAGGCACGCAACGACTCGAACAACTATACAAACAGAGCCTCAAGCCCCCCGAAGAATCCTCCAAACAGCTTCCTCTGGCGCATATTCTCACAAAGCCCGTAGCTTATTACCCACAAGAGCCGGCCGATTGGCAGTTTGACATCGTTGAAATCGGTCCTGGCACCGGTGATTTTTTGTTCCATCAGGCCTCTCAGCACCCGACACACAGAATACTGGGCATTGAGCTTGGCAACAAACGTTTTGGCAAAATCAGTGACCGCCTGATCTTGCGCAACATCACCAACGTCACCCTCATGCATGCTGATGCCCGCATCGCTCTTTATAAATACATTCCCGATAACAGTATCAAAAAATGTTTTCTGTTGTTTCCAGATCCCTGGCCAAAAAACAGCCACGCGCACCGAAGACTTTTGCAACAGGATATTTGCAGACAGCTCGGCCGCGCCCTGACGCCCGGCGGGGAATTTATCCTCGCCACCGACGTGCAGGACTACGCCACATGGGCAAGAGGCAATCTGCTCAAGGTGGATTGTTTAAAGGATACCTCCCCTGCCACTGCTCTCACTGTTGAGCCAGAGGGATTGATGACGACTTATTTCAAACAAAAGTGGATCGCCTGGGGACGAAGTTTCTGGTATGTGCGATTTGAGAAAAAATGAGCGGCAACTCACGGGAATGCCATGCATGATGGTCATCAGGGTTCCACGATCTCTTCGAGCCGTTCTTTCCAGTCCGTGATCATGTCTTTGGTCGTGTCGTTCTTGGCAAACAAATCCTCGGCGATGTTGAGCGCGCCCAAAATCGCGACATTTTGAGTGGAGATCGTGGCTGAGCGCTGTTTGATGGCGTGCATGACCTTGTTCACGTAATCGGCCACCCTCTTCACGTGGTCCTCACTATTCTCCGTTTTGAGCACAAACTTCTGATCCAGAATTTTGACTTCGAATGTTTGTTTCATAAATCACCCAATAAAAAACACTTTGTGAGGGGGTCGGTCACGACCGACCCCTACGCTATTCGTGTCCAAGAATCTTAAGTTCCTTGCGCGTCAAATATCTGTACTCCCCGGAACGCAGGGAACCGAGCTTGACCGGCCCAATGGCCACACGTTTGAGCTCTTTGACTGAAATACCAACAGTTTCACACATGCGACGAATCTGGCGATTCTTGCCCTCCTGCAACACAAATTGCAGAATGGCCGACGTCTCGTGCTTCCTGAGCACCGTGATCTTGGCGGGCAGAGTCCTTTCGCCATCAATGATCACACCCCTCTCCAGACGCTTGAGCATTTTTTCCTCAACAGGACTCGTCGTCTTGATCTGATACACTTTATCCAGATGATACCGCGGGTGCGTGAGCTTCAAGATCAATTCACCATCATTAGATAGAATCAAGGCCCCCTGCGTGTTGTAATCCAGGCGGCCCACGGGTTTGAGGGTATGAAATTTTTCGGGAAGACAATGAAATATCGTTTTACGATTTTCTTCGTCCTTCCGGGTCACAATCACGTGCCGGGGTTTATGAAACAAAATGGCTATCGTCTCTTGATCGAAGACTGGTTTAAACGCCTTCCCCAATATTTGTATGTGGTCGGTCAAAGGATCAACTTTAACACCCTTTGACGTGATCAGAATACCATTGACCTTGATTTTGCGCTCCTCAATCAACCGTTCCACTGCCCTTCGCGAAAACTGGCCTGAAGCCGCAATGACTTTTTGAATACGTTCTTTGTTCATGATCAGTTTTCCCCCGCCGTCGGCAGGGTGGTTACCTCGCCCGGCCCCGTTGTCTGCTCCAGCACAACAGCCTCCACAACATCCCCTGCGGAAGCGGCGTCTTGTTTGAAATGCATGTCGACAATGTGTTTTTCGACGCGACGGACATTTTTAATGGATTCATCCAAATGTCCCAATATTTCTTCTTCCTCTTCGGTCAGGTGCGACACCCCGTCATCAAGCAAATCCGACAAATCAATCCGTGAAGACTGTCTGTCAGTCTGTGCGTTTTCATCGGATTTCAGTGCCGATAATTCCAAAGATTGATAATCGTGCAAATTGGGCAAATCCTTCAATTGATTGATTCCGAATATTTCCAAAAATTTTCTGGATGTCCCATAAACCAGGGGTCTGCCTGGTTCCTCACTACGCCCAACCAGACGCACGATGTCTTTGTCCAATAAGGTTTTGAGCACACCACCTGAATCCACCCCGCGAATCTCCTCGATCTTCTGGCGCGTCACAGGTTGTTGATAGGCAATGATGGCCAGCGTTTCGAGTCCAGAAGGAGAAAAACGCGACGGTGCCTGAATCTTTTCGTCTCTTAAATACTGTGAGATGTTGTACTTGGTGCGGAATTGATAACCCTTGGCGACTGTGATCAACTCAATGCCATGATTTTTATCACTGAACGCATCCTGAATTTCCAAAAGGATCGCCTTGATGTCGGCGGTACTGATTTCCAGCTCAAGTTCCTGCTGTTTTTTTATCAGTTGCGCCATGACAATGTCACCCGACTCGGCGTCTCCCTCTTCGGAACCGGTTTGACCTGACTCTATCGGATCCAGCTCTGCCTCTGCTTCTGACCTGTTTTCAATTTGTTCAGAGGCCTCTTCGCATGGCGCGATCTCATCCTGACAGTCAACCTCGTTTTCTGCACAGACTTCGACCACGGGCTCCAGAAAA